>OGYO01002148.1_pt1 | contig 10624 bp, 10 predicted proteins | sample 1576561 | NCBI WGS metagenome assembly OGYO01 (sample SAMEA3541507, study PRJEB24748) | human gut metagenome | biome: human gut; feature: human-associated habitat; material: faeces | place: China | collected 2012 | reverse complement strand
AGGTAATCTTGGAACAATTGTGAGGACTGCAGAAGGAGCTGGAGTGACAGGAATTATCATGAACCGGGAGACTGTGGATATTTATAATCCGAAGGTGATCCGTTCCACGATGGGAGCGATTTTCCGTGTCCCATTTGTTATCGCAGACAGTCTGCCAGAAGTTATTTTCCAGTTAAAACAGAATGGGGTTTCTGTGTATGCAGGACATTTAAAGGGAGATGTATTTTATAAGCAGGATTACCGAGATGGCAGTGCATTTCTTATTGGAAATGAAGGAAATGGTCTTACAGATGAGATTACTGCACTGGCAGACTATAAGATAAAGATTCCGATGAAAGGGAAAGTAGAATCCCTGAATGCGGCAGTTTCGGCAACAATTCTAATGTATGAGACGATGCGCCAGAGAGAGTTTATGTAAACTTTAATTTATTGATAGACAGACACCCGCGAAGAGATACGATATCCTATATTTGTGACTTTAGTCGCGGCTGACATATGCCATGAATGATTTTCACATTTCACAACACAATATAATACTACTCTCACAAATTTAAATTTTTATGTGCACACTACCAAACAGACTGAAACAAAATCCCAGGCTCATCCAGCGCGAGATGTCCGACGGGCGGGCAAGCCTGGTATTGGAATATTATCTCGGCCGCAGCGAATCGCCGGTCTACGACGCTGACGGGAAACATGCGGTCTACGAATCCGGGGCAATGAAAGGGAAACTGAAATACAAGGTGCATCACCTGCGCAAGAAGGAGGCACTGAGTCTGTATATCAGTGTTCATCCACGTTCGGCCCAGGACCGCCGGCAAAACAGAAACACTCTCATTCTCGCCGAAAAGATCCGCTTCGAAAAAGAGCAGGAGATGCTTGAAGACCGAAAGGGTTACCGCCTCAAAAGGGAGAAGGAGTCAAGCTTCATCCGCTTTTTCCAGCAGCACTGCGACAACGAGGCATTTACACTGCCGGTAAGAAAGTCCTACAGATATTCGCTCAACCGTTTTCAGGAATATCTCGGTCTGAATCCGAGATATTCAAAGTATGCGGAAGCGATGCCCCTGGAGGCCGTGACGCCCGAGCTTGTGCTGGGCTTTACAAATTACCTGCGTAGCAAATGCTCGGGCGAGGGGGCTCGAAAGAACTACCACTGGTTCAAGAAAGTACTTGCCGACGCCGTGGAGAAAGACTTTATAAAGAGAAATCCATGCAAAGGCCAATTGTTGGAGTGGAAGCACAGGCATCTGGATTGCCTGTTATCTTTTCGGATACGATTACGAGGGAAGCAAAAATTACACAGGCGGTAAGTTATCTTGGAATTGATGCCCGTGATGTGTCAAAATGGTTGGATACCATTATTCATTATGGGAAAGAAAAAAGAGATCGAATAAAGGCTTATGATATTCTGAAAAATGCAAAATTTGATATTGTAGATACGGTAAATGGTTTTATGAAACTATATAGAGGATAATAGGAGTCTAATGATTTATATTGCAACACATAAAAAGTTTAATGTGCCAAATCTGAATGGGTACTGTGCATTACAGGTTGGTGCAGAGGGAAAAGAAAAATATGGGTATCTGAGGGATAATATAGGTAATCATATTTCAGGGAAAAATGCAAATTATTGTGAGCTGACAGGCCTTTATTGGATTTGGAAAAATACAGATGATTCATATAAGGGATTGGTGCATTATAGAAGATATTTTGGAAGAAACAATCTTAGTAATAAAATTTCCGATATCTGTTCATATGAATATTTATTGAATTGCTTGAAAAGTGTAGATATAGTTCTTCCTTATGTAGAGTATTTTAAGCAAAATGCAAAAGAAGAAATTTTGCTTCATTGTTGTACGGAAGAAATTTTTGATAAATTACGTCAGATAATTGAAACAAAATATCCAGATTATATAGAAACATATGATCGTTATTTTAATGAAAATAAGGCATCGTTGTTCAATATGCTTTTTTGCAAAAGAGAAATTTTTGATGCATATTGTGAATGGCTGTTTTCGATCCTATTTGTGCTGGAAAAACAAGTAGACCTAGCAAAGTTAAATACTTATCAGCAAAGATTGTATGGCTTTTTGTCGGAGCGGTTGTTGAATGTCTGGGTAATTAAAAATAAATTGGTGGTAAAACATTTACCGGTGATTCATATGGAATTACCTGTTTTTGATCGTATTCGGCTTGTGAGAAGAAGATTTACTAACAGGTTTCGTTTTTGGATAAAACGTGGGAGTCAAAGATGATATATGCAATTATGATTATTTTTTCGGTCATAAGTGGTTGTTTGGTACCTTATGCAGAAAAGAAAAAGAAAAAATCCAAGAGCACTATTTACATGAAAAACATCAAAAGAAATGGGATGATAAGTATCAGCCTGTTGTTTCCATTGCTGGTTTCTTCGTTACGCTACGGATTAGGAACCGATTATTCCTATACTTATATTCCGCAGTTTAATAGTATTGCCAGGGGAGATAGGGGATATTATGAAATAGGTTTTTATTTATTAAATAAAATAGTTTCATTTTTTACCAACGATGGACAGTGGATAATCGTAATTTGTTCTATTTTGTTTGTTGGAATTGTGTATCGACAGATTTATAGGGAATCAAAAGTATATGCGTTATCTATTTTATTGCTGTATCTGACTTTTGCATATTTTGTATCATTAAATAATGTAAGACAGTCACTTGCATCTGCATTTTTATTACTTGCAATGGAATGTCTGTGTGAGGGCAGAAAACTAGCGTTTATAGTCTGGGTATTACTTTCAGCATCGATGCATCAGGTATCGTTGATTTTTTTATTATTATTTTTTGCAGATAGAATTATGTTATCTGCAGTTACATATTTAATTGTTTCAATAGTGGCATTTGGAGTGATGCAGATTATCGGGGGAAGAATTGTGCAGCTCTTTGCCAGATATATTCCAAGATTACAGCTATATTTTCAGGCACAGGAGTTGTCGGCATATACAGGTAATACGATAGGAAGATATTATATTCTAATGCAATTTCTGATCTTGATTTTATTTGTGTATATTGAAAAGAAAAATAATAAAGTATTTCAGAGTATAACAGGCAAGGATCAAATTGAGTGGAATATTACGCTTATGAGTCAATGTGCACTTTTATGTGTGTGTGCATTAGATGGAATTGTTCCGGCAGCTTACCGAGTTGTAAGAATTTTTTCATTTGCGCAGTTTATATTGATTCCAAATGCGATACGCAAATATGTAAACAACAAAAAAGAAAGAATGTTGTTGTATATGGCAAGTATAATACTATTTGGTGTGTTGTTTATATTTTATGTTTTGAATGGGGCTGAACAGGTATTCCCATATCGGTCAATTTTTAGAAAATATTAGATTTGATTTTGCAAAAGAAAAATAGAAATTAAGTTTGTAAAAAGGGAAAAAATATGAAGAATAGAGTTGTTGCAATTGTTGTTACCTATAATCGTTGTGAGCTGCTTTTAGAAGCTATAGAAGCGCTAAGAAAGAGTTGTGAAAAATGTGATATTTTTATAATTGATAATGCAAGTACTGATGGAACAAAAGATAAATTGACCCTATACATAGACCAAAAGACGATATTTTATTTTAATACAGGCAGGAATTTAGGTGGAGCAGGGGGCTTTAATTTTGGAGTAAGAAAAGCTTATGAGGCAGGATATGATTATATCTGGTTAATGGATGATGACACAATAGTCGAAAAAGATACTTTGACTGAGCTGTTAGATCAGGCGAAAACTTTGAAAGGAAAGTTTGGGTGGTTATCAAGCCTCGCACTGTGGATTGACGGAAATGAGTGTCTTATGAATTATCAAGAAATTGATAAAGATTGGAATAGTGAGAAGAAAAATATTTTAAATGGAAGATTGCGTTGTCAGGCTGCTACATTTGTATCGCTTTTTATAAACAGAGTTGCAGTGGAAGAAGTTGGATTACCGATTAAAGATTATTTTATATGGGGGGATGATACGGAATATACAAAAAGAATTTCAAAAAAGTATTCTTGCTATTTTGTTCCTTCAAGTCAGGTGACGCACAAAATGAAGTCAAATGTGGCTACTACAAGTTTGGAAGAGTCTATAGACAAAGAAAGAATAGATAGAATGTTTTATTCAATTAGAAATGATTTGTGCACTTACCGTAGAATCAGTAAGAGATATTATTATGTTTTGATATTGAAATCTTTATTGTTGATTGGAAAAGTACTTAGATCTTCAAAGCCATATAAAATTCGTAAGGTGAAGGTGATTATAAAAGGATTGTGGAAAGGAATTTGGTTTAGCCCACAAATTGAATTTGCGGAGTAAAGTGATAAATTGAGAAAAATGAAGGGTTCAAATAGTAGTTTGAAATGTAATTTTGCATATAGTATGATGTTTCAAATTTTCACAATGATAACACCATTTGTAACAGCTCCATATGTGTCAAGAGTTTTAGGCCCAGATGGAATTGGAATACAAAGTTATACCGGATCAATACAATCCTATTTTCTTTTGTTTGCAGCGTTGGGAACTGCAAGTTATGGAAATCGAGAAATATCGCAAGCCAGAGATAATAAAGAAGCATATAGCAAGAAGTTTTATGAAATTGAGTTGATAACCGTATTAACCTGTATTGTATGTTTACTAGCATGGATTGGGTTGATTTTTTTCGATAAGAAAAATCAAATATATTACATTGCAATGATTCCATATATTTTTGGGGCAATGTTTGATATCAGTTGGTTTTATAATGGATTAGAGAATTTTAAAACGACAGTTACATGCAATATGTTGTTTAAAACAATTGGAATTGTTGCTATTTTTATGTTTGTAAAAGATGAAAATGATTTGGTTTTGTATATCTTAATTATGGCTATAACAACAATGTTGGCAAATTTATCGATGTGGATTTATTTGCCACGCTATGTATGTAAAATTACTTTTAAATCGTTAATGCTTAAGGATCATTTTAAACAGACGTTAATGTACTTTATTCCAACAATTGCTACTTCAATTTACACAGTCTTAGATAAAACATTAATCGGGGTAATTACACAAAATGATGCACAGAATGGTTATTATGAACAAGCTACAAAGATTATTAATATGGCAAAGAGTGTTTCGTTTAATGCGGTTAATGCAGTTGTAGGAGTAAGAATATCCTATTTATTTGTAGACAATAAAATGGAAGAAATAAGAGATCGTATAAGTAAATCGATGGATTTTATTTTGTTTATGACAATTGGATGTGGGTTTGGGATAGCTGGAGTTGCAAAGATTTTGGTTCCACTCTTTTTGGGAAAAGGATATGATCAAGTAATTACTCTCTTATATATTTTTGCACCAATTATAACAATTATCGGAATTAGCAATTGCCTAGGGTCACAATATTATACTCCCAGTGGCAGGCGGAATGATAGTACGAAATATTTGTTGTGTGGATCTGCTGTTAATTTAATTTTAAATTTGTGCTTGATCGGAAAATATGGAGCTAATGGAGCTGCATTTGCGTCTGTACTAGCAGAATTTTGCATTACTTTTTTGTATGTAAAAAAAAGTAATGGATTTATGAAATTTGAGAAATTATTTAGCTTAATGTATAAAAAAGTGGTAGCAGGACTATTGATGTGTTTTGCTGTAATTAGTTTGGGTAAATTTTTACACATGAACAAATTATTGGTTTTGAGTTGCCAGATAGTAATGGGTATTATGATATATCTTGTTGTTTTGATAATAGAAAAAGACAAGTGGGTAAATGTTATGATAGATGAAGTTATTCGAAAATTAAGAAAGAGGTAAATAATTAAATGGTTTCTCTTAATATTAAACTTCCTGAAAATTTCTTAGATGAAGAAATCAGGGATGATTATGTGGTATCTTCTCAGATGAAACAAGTATGGGCGGTAGAGTTAGATTTATTAAATAAAATATTGGAGGTTTGTAAAAAATATAATATTAAAATTATAGCATCAGGAGGGACGTTGTTGGGAGCCGTACGGCATAAAGGATTTATTCCGTGGGATGATGATATTGATTTGATGATGATGAGGGATCAATATGATAAATTGTGTGATGTTGCAGAAAAAGAATTTACATACCCATATTTTTTCCAAACGGAATATACCGATCCAGGATCAATGAGAGGACATGCTCAGTTAAGAAATTCACAAACAACCGGAATATTAAATGTGGAAAGAGAAAAATGTAAATTTAATCAAGGAATTTTTATCGATATATTTCCTCTTGATCGTGTTGTAGATGATAATTTTCTTTTTCAGAAGCAGAAAAAGAAAGCACTTTATTATAATTCATGTGCAAGAAAAATAGCGAATATTACGGTGAACTATGATCTTTCTGAAAATACAGGAGTAAAAAAAATTATCAAAAAAATGATGCATAAGATATTTGGAAAGATATTAGAGAAAAGTCATTTGGAGAGATATTTTTATAAAAAATTTGAGGATACATGGAAAAAATATAATGATCGAGATACGGTAATGTGCTCAACACTTACTTTTGCAGAGGCTTGTGAAGCTCATTTTAAAAAGGTTGAATATTTTAAAGAAATAGTAGAATTACCATTTGAGTTTATGTCCATTCCGGTATGTTATCGATATAAGGAATTATTAACACAGCGTTATGGAAATTGGAGAAAGATCGAAAAAGGAACGAGTTGTCACGGAGCGGTGTTTTTTGATACGAGTGTAAGTTATGAAAAGTATGTAAAGGGGAATAAAAAATTATGAATGTAGCGTTAATTATTGCAGGCGGATCAGGGACGCGTATGCATCAGGATATACCTAAACAATTTTTAACAGTAAATGAAAAACCAGTGATTGTGTATACCCTGGAGGCTTTTCAAAATCATGCCGAAATTGATCAAATTGCAGTTGTTTGTATTAAAGGATGGGAACAAGTATTAAAAGCATATGCAAATCAGTTTAATATAACAAAATTAAAATACATAATTTCTGGTGGTGAAAATGGTCAAGCGTCAATTAGAAATGGTGTTTTTGAATTAGAAAAACATTGTAACAAAGAAGATATTGTATTAATTCATGATGCAATCAGACCTATGGTATCACCTGAAATCATTTCAGATTGTATCGTGAAAACGAAGCAGTATGGATGTGCAATTGCGACGATACCATGTGCGGAAGCAATGATGCAGACGCAAGATGGTATTGTATCCACAGGTAGTTATCCGAGAGACAATTTAAAGCGCACACAAACTCCGCAAGGATTTCCTATTGGAAAAATTTGCGATTTACATCGACGGGCATTAAAAGCTGGAGTTACAAATTCGGTTGCATCTTGTACGTTGATGATTGAAATGGGGGAGCAGGTTCATTTTTCGGCAGGATCTGAGAAAAATATAAAATTGACCACAGTAGAAGATATTGATATTTTTAAAGCGTTGCTTTTAGCAAAAAGAAGAGATTGGCTTAAATAGGAAGAGAATATATGGGATTATATGAAAGTGAAACGTATTTATTGGATTTGGATTATATGATGGATAAAATGATATGGCTAAAGCATTTTGAGGGGAAGTCCATTTTTATAACAGGTTCAACAGGATTAATAGGATCTGCAGTTGCAGATATTTTACTTCGGTACAGTGAATTACATAATGGCAATATTAAAATCTATTTGGCTGGACGTAGTAGAAAAAGGGTGACAAATAGATTCAGTAAATACATTTTACAAAAATATTGTATATATAGAGAGTATGATGCAACTCACCAAAATAAGTTGCCGGATTCTTTGGATTATATGATTCATGCTGCCAGCAATGCATATCCATATTTAATTCAGAAAAATCCAATCGAAACAATGCAGGATAATTTTTGTGGGTTGATGGAGTTATTGCAATATTGTGTAGACCATACGGTTCAAAATGTTGTGTATGTTTCTTCCAGTGAAATATATGGCAGGAAAGACAATAATAATCCATATCAGGAAAATGAATATGGATATATTGATGTACTTAATTCTCGTTCTAGTTATCCAATTTCAAAAAGAGCCGCGGAAACTTTATGTGCCAGTTATATTGCAGAAAAGGATATTGCCGTATCTATTGTTCGACCGGGACACATCTATGGACCGACTGCTACAAGAAAGGATAACCGGGTATCCACTGCTTTTGCATATAATGCATCTGACGGAAAGGATATTATTATGAAGAGTGATGGTGCACAGATCAGATCGTATTGCTACATGCTGGACTGTGCAAGTGCAATACTTTATGTGCTATTAAAAGGGAAAAAAGGGGAAGCATATAATATTTCTAATCCAAATTCGATTATGTCTATTCGAGAACTTGCAGAATATTTGGCGAAAGTTGGAAATGTCAGATTAAAATTCGAATTGCCATCACAGGATGAAAAAAAAGCGTTTAACCCGATGAATAATTCTTCATTGAATAGTGAGAAGTTATGTGGCTTGGGATGGAGTGGACTGTTTGATGCAAAACTTGGATTGGAACATACAGTAAAAATTATCAAAGAGGCAAAAATATAATGAAAAAATTATATAAGAGATGGTGTATAAAAAATGCAATCAAATATTGTTGTGCTATTATGATTCTTGTAATAGTGTCATTGAATACTACAAACGTTGATGCAAAGACCTATAATGTTAATTATACTAAAACGATATCATCGTACGAAGGAAAGTCTATTCAGTTAAAATGGAAAGGAAAATCATCAAAAGTAAAGTGGTATAGTTCTGATGGATTTGTTGCTGTGGTTAATCAAAGTGGCAAGGTAAAATTAAAAAATGCAGGAAAAGTATGGATTAAAGCGGTTTATAAAGGAAAAAGTGTTAAGAGAAAAATTATAGTAAAGAAACCATACATTTCATCTGAAAAAGAAACTTTGGATGTAGGGGAAACCGTTATCTGTAAGCTGAATGGTGGAAAAGCTGTTAGATGGGAGAGTAGTAACCTAGAAAGTGCTACAGTAGATGGTAATGGAGTGGTAACGGCACATAAAACGGGAACTTCCATTATTTCGGCAAATGTAGAAAATGGAAGAAAATATGACTTTGAGATAAAAGTATATAATTCACAGACACTGCAGGGATTATTAAATAATAAACGTTTAGTTAGTCATAGAGGATATAATGCAATTGCACCAGAAAATACGATGAGTGCATTTCAGAAAGCATACGAGTATGGCTATAAATATGTGGAAACAGATGTAACATTTACCGCAGATGGTGTTCCGGTTCTGTTGCATGATGATTCTATTGACCGTACTTCAAATGGAAGTGGAGAAATTGCTTCATTAACATATGAGTATGTGCGGACACTTGATTTTGGCTCATGGAAAAGTAAGGAATATGCGGGTGAAAAAATACCATCATTTGATGAATTTATGGCATTTTGTTCTACCCATGATATTCATCCATATGTGGAATTGAAATCGAATATTACACAGGCCAGAGTTTATGAGCTTATGGATATTGTGGATAAATATAATATGAGGGATAAAACATCGTGGGTATCTTTTAATATTACTTATTTACAGTATATGAAGAATGCAGATCCTAAAGCAGAACTTGGATTAAATACATTTGATGTCAATGATAATACATATAATTTAATGCAGAAATTAAAAACATCTGAAAATACTTTGTTTTTATCAATAAACACATCGTGTTTAAATAGTGAATTGATACAGAAATGTAAATTACAAAACATACCAATTGGAGTTTGGATTTGTGATACAAGAGATGAGGTTTTTCAATTAGATCCATATATTAGTACTGTTACGACAAATAAAGTATTACTGGATTAGTTGAGTTGGTAGAAAAGGAAAAGGGAAGATTTATATGTTAAAATATTTCAGAACAGACGGCTTTCGCGGCGAAGCCAACAAAGTACTCTCCGCAGATCATGCATACAAGATCGGACGTTACCTTGGCTGGTATTATAACAGAGGTGGAAGCTGCGCTGGAGAAATATATTGACGGAGAGATGGGAGAACTGCCATTTGCAACTCGCGATAAAATCGGCGTGGCAAATATTTGAAAGAGTGTGACAAACGGATATGTGCTTGGCGGAGAGCAGTCCGGGCATGTGATTTTCAGCAAGCATGCCACAACCGGAGATGGAATTCTTACGGCACTGATGCTGATGGAAGTGATTCTGGAAAAGAAGCAGAGCCTCGGTACGCTGTGTCAGGGAATGAAGATGTACCCACAGCTTTTACAGAATGTGCTTGTCGAGGATAAGGATGCAATGATCAATCATCCGAAGGAGCAGGAACGTTTCTGATTATGGGGCAGTATGAATATTTTTGGAGAGCGCATAGAACAAAAGGTTGATATAGAGGAAAGATTCAAATTATGAAACAAAGAAGCTATGAGACCGTTTCAAGTTTTGTGTAAACGCTAAAAACTGATATAAGATTTGTGAATAGTTACAAATGGGCGGAGCCGATTTTCCGGATTCTGCCCATATCTGCATTATACAGGAGTTTTTGGGCATGTCAATAAGACCTGCCCAAAACAAGCTGGTTTTACAGATTGCGTCCGATCAGACGCTCTTCAAAATAGATTTCAAGCTGGGAGTGGATCTGCCCCCAGCTCAAGATAGAGCAGCTGCGCAACGATC
>OGYO01002146.1_pt1 | contig 10627 bp, 12 predicted proteins | sample 1576561 | NCBI WGS metagenome assembly OGYO01 (sample SAMEA3541507, study PRJEB24748) | human gut metagenome | biome: human gut; feature: human-associated habitat; material: faeces | place: China | collected 2012 | reverse complement strand
ACAAACTATCAAAAATTTCAATTTTACTATTGACTTTTAATAGTTAGTCACCTCAAAAAGCACTTATATTATAACATTCCTTATAATAAAAGTAAACTAAAAATAAACTATAGGTTATCATTACAATAAATGTATAAAACAAATGTAAAATCATATAATTTTCTTGAAAAACCAATAATAAATTGTTACAATATAAAAGGAGGCATCAAAATATGGAAAAAAATAGAAATATACCATTTAAAAATTATATTTTACTAGCAGTAACCCTTATATTAACCGTAATAGTAGTAGTCTATTTCTTTGTATGGCATAGTAATAACGAAGAAAATAATTTAAAAATACCAATAATGGATAAATATTTAAGAGTAATTAATTATAACGAACTAGATGACTTTCTTGTAGAAAATAAAGATTCGGTTATTTATGTTTCAAAACTCAATAACAAAGAAATACGAGAGTTTGAAAAGAAATTAAAACTAATAATTAATGATTACTCACTAAATAATACTATACTATATTTAGATTTAACTGATAAAAACATAGATAAACTAAAACTAGAAGATAAAAATATCAATTATCCAGCAGTACTTATATATAAGAATGGTAAAATAATCAGTTACTTTGATATAAAGAAAAATAATTATGATATAAAATTACTAAAAGAATATTTAATAGAAGAAGGAATAATAAATAATGATTAATATAGTTTTATATGAACCAGAAATACCAGAAAATACAGGAAATATAATGCGAACTTGTGCAGGTACCAATAGTAGATTACATTTAATAGAACCATTAGGATTTGTACTAGATGAAAAAAGAATAAAAAGAAGTGGAGTAAATTATATTGATAAAGTAGAATATAAAAGATATTTAGATTACGAAGACTTTAAAAAAAATAATGAAGGAGAATATTATTACTTTACTAGGTATGGTACTAAATCATATGATGAAATAGATTTTAGTGATAAAAATAAAAATCATTATTTAATATTCGGAAAAGAAAGTACCGGTATACCTAAAGAAATATTACATAATAATTTAGACAGATGTTATCGAATACCCACTAGTGACAATATAAGAGCTTTAAATTTATCTAATTGCGTAGCCTTGGTAACATATGAAGCACTAAGACAACAAAAGTTCCCTAATTTACTAAGAAGCGATCCATTTAAAGGAGAAGACTACTTAGAAAAAGAATAATATAATATAAAAGAATGACTTATTTAATAAAGCCATTCTTTTTAAATTTATCAATAGTTCTTTCTATGGATATATCTCCTTCAATTCTAGTAGCAGTAGTTTTTTCTTCACCATCTTTAAAGAATATTGTTGTAGGAGTTCCACCATCAAAACTAAATTTATCTTTAAATTCTTTATAATCATCATCCCTAAATTTATCAACATCAGTATAATATATCTTAATATTATAATCATTAGATATCTTTTTAAGCTTTGGTCTATAAGAATTACAATGTATACATTCACTCGCAGATACACATAATATAAAACTTTCTTTATTATTAACTTTTTCTAATACTTCGCTATAATTAAGCTTAATAAAGTTTTTACTTTCAACAGAAATACTATACCAAATAATAACTCCAATAATAATAACAATAAATATAATACCACTAATAATTAAATAATTTTTCTTTTTCATATTTAAAATCACCAATATAATAATATCACTTTTTATAGAAAAAATCAAAAAATACTTTTTTTTTAACAAAAAAAATGATATTATTATATATATGATAGAGTAGTGTGAAGGGAGTATTAAATATGAAAAAAATCAAATATATATTATTTACATTTTTAATATTATCTTTAAGCATTCTATCAGTAAATGCTGAATGTACTAAAGAAGAAATAAATACTCTAAAACAAGAAGCAAACAAAATAAAAGTAACATATAAGCATTTAGGAAGCAATGTAGATGCTGAAGGAACAGTCGTAGATTATATGTTCAGTTTGACATTCAGTAACATTAATGATGATATGTACATTAGAATAGATGATTATAATGAAGAGTGGAAAGAAGTAAAAGATAATAAAATTACTATAGATAAAATTGCTACTGGTAAATATATATTTTCTGTATATTCAAATAGTTGTCAAGGAAAAATAGGAAATATAAATGTTAAACTACCAAAGTTTAATTCCTATTCATTAGATCCATTATGTGATGGAATAAATACCGATGAATTTCCTTTGTGCTCAAAATATTTAGAATATCAGCCTAGTTATGAAACCTTTGTTAAGAAGATAGAAGAATATAAGAAAACAAAAGAAATAAAACCAGATGACAATAATAATACTACCGATGATAGTACATTTACAAAAATATTAAATCAAGTTCTTGATTTTATAACAAAATATCAAATATACATTATATCTGCATTAACTGTAATATTAATAATCTTAGTAATTTTGATTATTAGCTCTAAGAAAAAGAAAAGAGGTGTTTTAGAATGAAAATAAAAAGACACTATATATTAATCTTTTTCCTAGTATTCGTTAGTTTAGTTTCAAATGCATATGCTGCAAGAGGAGAATTAAGATACGAAGTAACAAATTTTTCATTAGATGGTACAAAAATAACATTTGAAGGATGGGCCTTTCTCCATCAAACAAACAATTATAATACCATATATAAATTAAATTATAACGAAGGATATGTAAGTGAAACAAAAGAGGTTTTATTAAGTAATGGCGGTCAAAAAATAAAAATTAGTGCCATTAATAAAAACACAGGAGAAACTATTGCTACAGCAACTGTAGATGGAAGTGACAAAAAATATTACAATTTCTACAAAGAAATGTTCTTTAGCTTTGCAGGCTTTGAAAAGACAAATAAAAATCTAGTAGAATGCTATAATGGTACATCAAATACAGGGTGTGATAATAAGTGTAGTGATAATGATAGCCAGTATACAGAATGTTACTATAAAGACCTATATTTTAAAATAAGCTTTAATGTTAGCGATTGGAATATTGAAGATGATACACAGGTTTATTTTAAAATTGCAGCATATAATAATGACTATGGAAAATGGAAGGAAGAAAATCTTCATTTAGGAGAAAATGTAAAAAAAAGTACTTTGTCTAATAACTATATTGAAGTTGATAAAAATACATTTAGCAATAAAATAAGCTTTATTGCTAATTATGCTCAGCTTTTAAACCCAGTTACACTTATTATAGAAAAAGGTGGAATATATGGAAATACAGGAAGTAATTATCTAGTAAAAGAAATTAAAGAAGGAAACAAAAATGGAAATTTCATATCTGGAAGTATTGGCCCGGGAAAGTATACATTATATATTTCACAGCGAGGTAATTGTAGTTATGGAACTAATAGATGTTGGCTAAGTACTTGTAGTAATCCTAATACATGCAATACTAGTTCAAAAGTACTAGTAGCTCATGGATCTTGGGTAAAACCAACCGGAACAACATCATTTACTATCAAAGTAAAAAATGACAAAAAGTGTGCAGCATCAGAACCTGCATCTAATAAGACAATGTACTGCAATGAATGGAAAGATTTATCTTCTAAATGTGATGCATTAACAGTAAGAAACAATGGAACCAGTGAAATGGTTAAAATAGAACAAAAAGGATATATAACAAATATATTTAAATCTAACTTAGTAAATAAAGATAAAAATTATAATGCTAATAGTTATAATGGTGGTTGGTTAAAATATGGAATTACCTATTATAATGAAGTTAGTTGGAATTATACTACAGAAAAATTTAGAAGTTCTGAAGCACAAGAAAATATAAATTATGCTATGCAGAAAAAATTAAAATTATTATCTGAATTTGAGGAAAATATAAATTTAACAATAAATGGATTAGATGGTTCAAGACTTGTAAAAAAATGTACCCAATCAGGATCATTTACACCAGCCAATAAGTTAATAACTGTTTGTACTTTCTTTCTACCAGAATCTTATTTAAAAGAACTAACTGGTAATGTAAGCTACTCAGAGTCAAATGATAATGCTAATATAAATAACAAATACTATATACCATTAGATGCACAAAAACACAATATAAGTGTAAAACTAGAAAATTTAAGTGTGCTATCAGAAAATCAAGTACAGGCAGATTCACAAAATAAAAATAAACCATGGACTGGTACATGGACAATTGATACAAGCTGTTCATTAAAGGTAACTAATAGAATATACGAACCACCAAGTGGTGGAAAAGAAAATGGTAAAGTAAAATATAAATTTATATATAGACCAATTAATTTAAGTAATCCATTTCCTAATAGATTCCCAGGAGTCAATTGGTATACTTGGTATATAGCAGAAAGAAATAAAGATAAAAAGACTCTTGAGGACTCATATAAGAAATTAAATTATTATTCAGAATTAGATAATAAGACTATAAGTGAGATTAAAAGTTATAATAAAAATAATAATTATTTTAAAGAGGTAGATAAAGATTTCTTTAAAACTTATATTAAAGAGGGTGGTAATCCATGAAATGGTCGTTTGCAAGTGTTGGATTAATTGTTTTGGGATTAGTTGGTTTAAGTATAATTATATTATTTCAAAATATAACTACTAATAATGAAAATGATTATTACTTACTTAAAGAGGTAACTGAAGCCTCTATGATAGATGCTATAGATATGGATTACTATAGAGAATCTGGAGAATTAAAAATAATAAAAGATAAGTTTGTAGAAAGTTTTACTAGAAGGTTTGCTGAATCAACAGTATTTGCAAGTAGTAATTATACAATAAATTATTTTGATATTATGGAGGAACCTCCTAAAGTAACAGTATCTATAAATACTGGAATAGGAGAATATACAATATATCAAGATACAACTGATTATCATGTAGCAAATACATTAAGTGCTATATTAGAATATTATGGTAAAGATGGATCAAAGACTAGTAGTAGTTATATAGATGGTATGCCGTTAGTAATGAAAACATTTACTAAAACTTATTATTCAATACCTTATAGTAAGGATGGTAAATATTCAGTAAAACAACCAATTAATTTACCTGAAGAATTAGAACATAAAAATATATATGATGCACAAATATTTAAAGTGGAAAGTAAAGGCTCTATAACAGAACAAGGAGAATTACTATATGCTTTATTAAATAGGGATATTGATTGGACGAGAAGTAGTACTGATTCAACTAATTTTAATGCTAGCAATAGTGGTGTAGATATAAATAACATTCAAAAAAATATTACAGTAAATAAAATTAAAGGTAGGAAATGTTTAACTACTGAAGAATGTAATGAATCAAAATATTGGATAGAATGGACTGGAACAGGAAGCCCTGGCATTACAGTATTAAAGTTCGATTTAACATGGAAGTATAATGAATATGAATACGCAGAATAATAAAAATTATTTAAATAAAGGAGGAAGATATTATGAATAATTTAAAAGCATCAATGAAGAAATTCTTTGGTAACAAAAATACAGTTACCATACTAGGGGTAATATTATGTTTAGTAATATTATATATTGGTTATAATTATAGAATAAATTCAAAGACAGAATTAGTAGCAGTACCTGTTGCTAAACAAACAATACAGCCAAGAACATATATAACAGAAGATATGATAGAAATTAGAAATGTTCCTGTAGAACTACTTAATACTAGTAAATATTATACTACATCAAAAAGTATCGTAGGAAAATATTCTAATTATAATACTATGATAGCTAAAGGAAGTTTATTTTATACAGATTTAGTAGTAGAAGAAAAAGATTTACCAGATTCAGCCTTTTCAGGAGTACCAGAAGGATATACAGTAATAAATTATCCTGTTACAATAGCTAGTACTTATGCCAATTCAATGGCACCAGGTAGTCATATCAATATCTATTACAAATCACTAAATGATGATGGAGAAGTAATGTTTGGTAAATTCATTAGTAATATTGAAGTACTAGATGTTAAAGATTCATCAGGTAGACATGTATTTGAAAATAGTGATGAAGCAAGAACACCTGCTTATATGTTATTTGCAGTACCAGAAGAAACACACTTATTATTAAGAAAAGCATTATATTTAACTGATTATGATGTAGAATTATTATTAATACCAAATACTGCAACATTATCTGAAGATCAAAAAGTAACAGTAAGTAGCCTTCAAATAGAAGAATTTATAAATTCTAAGACAGCATTTGTATCAGTAGATGACTTACCACAAGTAAGTGATAATGTAACTGAAGATACAAGCAATACAACAAACAATGAATAAGGAGGTGTAACATGGACAATCAGTTTAGTCAAATAGACTTTGGTCCATTAAAACAATTCCTTGATAATGATGATATAACCGATATATCATACGATAACAATGGACAAGTATGGTTAAAATCATTATCTAAAGGAGTATATAGAGTAGAAAATACTGGAATAGATAATGCTTTAATGGAAAAGATTGCTTTTCAATGTGCTAATTCAATGGGTAAATCATTTAATATGGCTAATCCATTTCTAGATGCTGAATCAGCTGAATTAAGAATGAACTTTGTACATGATTCTATAGCTAAAAACGGAATAGCAGTATTAATAAGAAAGACTCCTGCTAAAATAAGATTACAAAAAGATAAAATAATCGCAGAAGATTACATAAGATTAAATATTCATGATTTTCTACTTAAATGTGTTGAAGGACATTGTAATATCATGGTAAGTGGAGAAACAGGTAGTGGTAAAACAGAGTTCATAAAGTATTTAGCAGCCCACACTAAAGAAAATGAGAAAATAATTACTATTGAGGATACTTTAGAGTTACACTTAGATAAAATATTTCCACATAGAGATATTGTAGCCATGAAAACAAATAATATAGCATCATATTCAGATGTACTAGTAACATGTATGAGACAGAACCCTAGATGGATATTACTATCTGAGGTAAGAAGTGCCGAAGCCGTAATGGCTGTAAGAAACTCAATATCTTCTGGACATAATATTTTATCAACAATTCATGCTGATAAAGCAGAATCAATTCCAAGTAGAATGTATAGCCTACTAGAAACAAACCAAGATATAGATCAGTTTCTAAAGACAATTCATAGATATGTTCAATTAGGAGTACATATAAAAGGTTATTATAGTACTAAATATAATGCTTTCCATAGAGAAGTATCAGAAGTAGTAGAATTCTATGTTACAGATGATAATAAAGCAGAATATAAAATACTATATAAAAAGACTCCCGATGGAAAAGAAACAACTGCTAATCCATCAAAATATTTACTTTCGTATCTAGAAAGCCAAGGAGTAATAATGCCTCCGGATATTTTAATAAAAGAAGAGTTTACTAGTTTAGAAAATAATGATATAATTAATAATGATAAAGTAGGAGAGTTTGTTGTAGATAATAGTCTATATACTGAGAGTCAGAATATTACTTCTGGTAATCAGATAAATAATACTATACCAAATAATTATATGGTAAATAATATGAATACTAATAATGTAGTTAATTCTCCGAATAATATACCAAATATTTATACTAATGCAGTGGAGGTTACACCGAGTGTTCCTAATAATATTAATGTTACAAGTATAAATAATAATCAAAATATAAGTTAAGGTGGTGATAGAAGTGGAAATCATCCTAATAGGTTTAATAGTAATATTTATAGTATCTTATCGTACTAAGCAGGGAGAATCAGTATATAAATTTATCTCCCAGCAGGCTGTAAATACTTATAAAAAATTAGAACCATACTCATTTAAAATAATGAGAGAAAAAGTAAAAGAACTAGGATTAGAATATACTCCAAGACAATATTTATTCCAAATAATAGCCTTTGCTGGTTTAGCAGGTGGAATAAGTTATCTATACTTCTATAACATAATAATATCATTAGTATATATCATAATAGCAGTATCTTTCATTCCATATATAACATATTTAAGATGTAAAAGACAATATAGTGAATATATATTTGAACAAGTACAAGTATATTGTACCAATACCATAATGGAATTTGCTACTACTCAGGCTTTTGTTAAGTCACTTGAAGGAGTAGTAGAGTCAGGAATACTTGAAGAACCACTTTTATCTGATGTAAAAACAATGATAGCCTTATCTTATGAAAAAGGAGATGTTTATGATTCCATAAAATATATGGATACCAAGTATCCATACTATATGGTAAAAAATATGCATCAATTATTTCTACAAGTAACCAAAGAAGGTGCTAAAGATACCGCTGAAACATTTGAAAATATGTTATCAGATATAGATATCTTAGTAGAAGGAGTATATCGAGATAGAACCGATAGAGCAAACTTCCATAAACAGTTCCTAACATTTGGAGTAGCTCTATATGGTATGGTAGCTCTTATCCAAATACTAATAGGACAAGAAACATATATATCTATGATTGATAATACATTAATTCGAATATTAATACATGGTATTGTCTTAATAAATAGTTATTTTCTTCTATCAGGAGAAAAATATTATAACGAGAATGTAGGTGCCGAATAATGTATATAGAAATGCTAATAATAGCCATAATAATAATATATATGTTTATGGTAAATGGAAAAATAGATAAAGATAATATCTTTACTAATAATAATAAATTATGTAATTTATTAAAAGAAAAAGATTATGATTTTCTTTTGATAGCTAAATATGGTGATAGAGTATATAATCCAAATGAAGTATTCATGAAAAGAATAAGAAATGGTCTTATAGTAGCGGCAGCATTAATATTCTTATTCTTATCACAAATGAGTTACTTAACAGTAATAGCCGCTATTGTAGTAGGTTATCTAGTATATAAACAACAATATACTTCACTTAGAAGTTGGTATAAAAAACATCTAAATTATATAGATTCCTTATTACCATATTACTTAAAAAGTTTAGAAGTACTAGTTCATCACTATACTGTACCAGTAGCATTAGCTAAAAGTATAGATGATGCCCCTGAAGTATTTAAGCCAGGACTAAAAAGACTAGTAGAAAAAATAGAAGCTGGAGATTCATCAATAGATCCATATATGGACTTTGCCAAAGAATATCCAGTAAGAGATTCAATGAGAATGATGAGATTATTATATAGGTTAGGACTAGGAGAACAAGAAAAGAAGCATCAACAATTAGTATCCTTCTCTAAATCCGTATCATCTCTTCAAGCAAAATCAAGAGAAATGAAGTATCAAGCAAGACTTAATACTATGGAGAGAAAAACCATGATTATGATGTGTGTAACAGGTTTTGGTTCTCTTGGATTATTACTGATTTCAATCTTTATGATAATGAGTTTATAAAGATTTGAATATAAAAAGAGAATAAAAAAATAATTTATGAAAGAAGGTGAGAAATAATGAAAGAAACAACAGGCGAAGTATCAATGACCGTAATAGTTATTGTAGCAGTAGCAGTAATAGGAGGTATTTTGGCAATATTTTGGAAACCAATCAAAATATCAATAGCTTCAGCTTTTGCTGGTACACAAGAAGCATGTGAGGCAATAGCAGATAGTTCTAAGGATAATAAAATTAGTTGCAGTTGGTCAGATAATAAATGTAAATGTTCATAATATTAAAGTAGGTGATATAAATGAGAGAAGCATTTGGTGGAGCTTTTACAATAAAATTAATGTTAATATTTTTAGCTATTTATATAGCTTTTATAGCGGTAGCTCTAAACTATGCTAAAGCATTTAGAGTTAAAAATAAAATAATAGATATCATAGAGCAAAATGAAGGAATAGATAGTTATAATGATACCAAAGAAGGTTCAGTAATTGGAGATATTAATTCATATTTAAATACAGTTAGTTACTATGTAAATTTAGCTAATATTAAAAATAATAATACTGAGAATATTAATTGTTATGATAGAGGTTATTGTATTGAAGAAACAACAGCACCAGTTACTGATGGTATAACAAGTAAGTATTATAAAGTAATGTTCCCGGATGACTTCTGCGGCGCCGCGGGTACCTACGCCAACAACCGAGAAGATATTCCTCCTGGTGTCGAGTTCCACCGAGGCCCAGCAATTCCTGGATTGTGCCCAGGCGATGTCTCCGGTCTCATCATCCTGCACCAGTGTGAGGATCTCGATTTTTTCGGTCAATCGAGATGAAAGATGGGCATGCATCACATTACACCTCCACGCTGGGGAGCAGGTTCGTGCTGTGGAGATCCAGGATCTGCATCACCACCGGATTTTTCCCGGTGTACTGACTTGTGATCTGATGGTTGTCAATCATCTCCGCGGCCAGGACCTTGATGGCATAGGTGATGTCCTCATGCTCCGTGGTGGCCATGTCAAGGCCGGTATAGGCTCCTGCCACCGCTCTCGCGCATGCCAGAGCGTCCTCACACTCCTGCTTTTCCAGGTCTGTCAGGCTCTCGTAGTCCTCTATGGAAAAGATCATCCGAGAAAACAGAGCGATGTTTACACCTGTCAGATCACAAGGTTTCATATCAGCCCTCCGTTTTGGCCTTGGCCGACTTTTTCTTGGAAGTTCCCGCAGCCTTCTCCGGCTCCTCGGCCTTCTCCGGCTCCTCGGCCTTCTCCGGCTCCGCAGCCTTCTCCGGCTCCGCAGCCTTCTCCGGCTCCGCCAGTTCCAGATAGC
>OGYO01002137.1_pt1 | contig 10659 bp, 9 predicted proteins | sample 1576561 | NCBI WGS metagenome assembly OGYO01 (sample SAMEA3541507, study PRJEB24748) | human gut metagenome | biome: human gut; feature: human-associated habitat; material: faeces | place: China | collected 2012 | reverse complement strand
CCTGATGGGGAAGATATCCATCAGCGCCTTGGCGGCATTGACCGACACGGCCCTGAGCGGCGCAGGGGAAAGCGGCACTCCGAAACGGTCGGTATAGTCCGAAGTGGCCGTCTCGTCCATGACGGCCTTGAGGGTCTCGGCCACCTGCAGCTTCACGGCCATCGTCTCCATCTCGAACCGTTCCGAGGAGAGCAGCGCCTTGATATGCGCCAGCACATGCGGTTTGTTCATCAGGTAATTGGCCGAAGCGTACGGATTCTTCACCGTATCCTCACCGAATACCTCCACAAAGCATTTTTTCGGCCGTCCGGCATACTCCAGCCCGCCGTTCACATAGAGGTTGCAGAATTGCAGCTCCTGCTCCGTGAGCGGTTTCTCTTCCGGCCTATCCTGCGTGTTCGCTATCTTGTCTGACATCGTTTCTTCCTTCCTTTTCTGAAAGAGTAGCGGGTTTGTGTCCCGGAGGTTTTACAAAACCCGCCTTTTCGTTGCATAACAATTGTTCCATTAATGCGTCATAGAATACCTGGGCCAACGCATCGGCACACGCCTCCGCGTCCGCCAGCGAGTTGATGAGCCGCAGGTTGAACTTGATTTCCAGGTCGTAGCCCGATATGAACGCCATCAGTTCGTTCCCGTCATAGCCCAGCGCCCCGTAGGTCATCCGGTCCGCCGTGCGGAATGTGATGGTCTCGGGAATCCGTTCCCGGTCAATGCCTGGGGCTTCCTTATTCGTGTCCATACTCATATCTTGAAATATTTACGGGTTTTCTCTTTCTTCTGCATGGCGGTTGCCGTCCCTTCCGTCTGGCGCAGACGGGAGGTATAGACCCCCAGGATGTCGAGCGTGGCCGTCACGTCGGCAGCCGCATCGTGGGCATCGTCCAGTTCCACGCCCAACCTTGAGGCTACCAGTTCCAGTTTGTACGAGGTGACCTCCGGATCGGCGGCAAAAGCCAGCCGCCCCAAGGCAAGCGTGTCGATGTAGTGCGGCTGGAAGTTGCCGTAATAGTCCTTGGTACCGGAAAAGGTCTTTTCAAACTCGGCGGCCAGTCCGGCATAGTTCACCAGCTGTTGCAGGAATCCGATGTCGAAGGCGATGTTCTGTCCGACCAGCACGGGCTTGCACTGGTTGCCCTTCGAGAGGGTGGCGCGTTTGGCGAAGGCGATGACTTCTCCGGCCACCTTCTTCATGTCCATACCCTGCGTGCGCAGCATCTCCATGGTAATGGCGGAATAGTCCAATGCCGCCTGTTCGTACTTCATCGGGACATATTCCTGTCCTTTCGCCTGCTCATGGCGGGTACGCAACACCTTGCGCCGGGGAAGTCCCGCGTCCTGTTTCCCGTAGGGGGCGATATACGCCTGATAGCGGTCGAATACCTGCCATGTGTCGAAACGGACGGCTTGCAGGGCGATCTGTGTACAGGCGCATTCACGGCAGTCCAGCCCTCCGGTCTCGAAGTCCAGCCCGATGCCTACATATATCTTCTGTTCTGTCTTGGGTGCCATATCTTTTCAGGATTGAATGAATAACAATGAGTTCCTATAGGTCTGTAATGTATTGCATCCGTTGTAGTCGCTGTAACGGATGACGGCAGTGAGGATGACCACCCGGTCTTTGAGCGACTGGATCTCGGTGTGGTGTTCCATGTAATAGTCGTTCCAGCATACACATTCCGCCAGACGGTTGTTCTGGGAGAGTGTCAGCTTGGCGAAACGCTTCCGGCTTCCCGTCTCCCTGTCCTTGTAGGTATGTTCGGTTACATCCACCACCGTGGCGCAGATAGTCGCACGCCTGCCGTCGTTCTCGTCCCGTGCCACCTCGTCCAGGGTCAGGTAAGAGGCTTTTCCCTTGACCTGCCTGCGGGCTTCCGAATTGTTGAAGATGCGGCGATAATCGATGCTGCCTATGCCCGACACGGCAATCTGCTGCTGCGACCAGAAGAAATGCCGCCCGCGCATGTCCTGCGGGAAGTCCTTTTCGGAAAGGGAGAATCCCAGTTCACGTGCGGCGCGTTCGAGCAGCGCGCAGCGTTCGGTAACCGCCCCGACTTTTTCGATACGGTCGAAGCATCCGGCAAGGATCATGTGCTTGACATGCCGGGCGTTCACGGGGACTTTCACGGCCTCTTCCGCGTTGTCGGGATCGTCCCAGTAACTGTATTTCTTGAGCTTGTAACGGAATATGCGGTGGATGAAGTTCTCGATACCCGTATATGCCCCGCCCCGGTCGCGTTCCGTGACGATGTATTCCACTGTCCTGAGGCCGACCTGCTTGATTCGGGTAAGCGACCAGAAGATTTCATCGGTGGCATAGTCGGTGAAGAACTCCGTCCCGGAGCGGTTGATGTCCGGCGGCACGATCTTGGCCGGCGAGCAGCGTTCCATCTCCGCCATCAGCGAAGGAATCTCCTTGTCGTCCGCCCATTGCAATGCCACGGTATAGAACGCCGACGGGTAATTGGCCTTGAGCCATGCCCCGCAATAGGCTGTAAGGGCGTATGCCGCGGCATGGGAGCGGTTGAACGAATATTTCCCGGCCACCTCTATCTTGTGCCAGATTTCCTCCGCCTCATAGTCCGGGCATCCGTTCCCGACGGCTCCGGCAATGAAATCCGCCTTCAGCGTGGCCATCAGGTCGGCTTTCTTCTTTCCTATGGCCTTGCGCAGGAGGTCGGTCTTCCCGAGGTCGAATCCCCCGAGCGTATGGGCGACGGACATGAACTGCTCCTGGTAGACCATGATTCCGAAAGTGTTCTTCGTCGCTTCATAACAGCCGTAGTTATAGACCGGGGCCACCTCGCCACGCCTGAAACGGACATAATCATCGGTGGCGCCGATGTCGAGCGTGGCGGGGCGGTACAGGGCATTGACGGCGATCAGGTCCTCGATACACTCCGGCTGTACATCCTGGATAAACCGGGTAATGCCCGGTGAAGAGAACTGGAACACATTCTGCGTGTTACCGTCCGAGAGCAGCCGGTAGGTCTTCCCGTCTTCCAGCATATCCTGCGTGATACGCCCGATGGTGAGTTCCTGCCCGAAATTCCGGTTGACCAACGCGATGACGGCACTCAGTTTGGCAAGTTCCTTTGTCGCCAGCACATCCTCCTTCAACAATCCGATCTCATCGACCGAATAGCCGTCGAACTCCGATACCAGTGCCCCGTCCATCTTGCGGACCGGCAGGAAATCGAAGCATTCGGCGGGCCTGCCGTCCCGCGTGTCCGGTGTGACAACGATGGCCGAGGCGTGTATGGAGGCCGCTTTGGGCTGTCCGAGCAATCCTTGCACGTCCTCGATGACCAGCGGATAGGTCTGGATAAAGTCCCGAAGTTTTCTGTTGGAGGCAGCCTGTCTGAACAGTCCTGTCCAGTCCGTGCCGTCATCTATCATGGCGGTAATATAGTTCACGATGGAGTGAGGCACGCGGTGTACGCGTGCCACGTCCTTCAAGGCGGCTTTCAGTTTCATCGTGGTAAAGGTGCCGGCGGAAAAGACACGCTGGCGGCCGTCCGCGTTGTACCGTTCTTCCAGGTAATCCTTGATCTCCTGCCGCCGGTCGGAGGCATAGTCGACATCTATGTCCGGCAGCGAAGCGTGGCCGCCTTCTGTCAGTCCTTTGTCCACAAAGGCATCCATGACCGTCAGCGGTCCGTCTGCTTTCCTGATTCTTATATGTGTTACTTTCATCTGATATATTTCTTGTATCGTATTATCGCGCTTACCGTCTGGCGGCTGACGCCGTACTGTTTTGCCAGGCTGTTCTGGGAAGCCTGGCCGGAAGAATATCTCACCCGTATCTCTTCCGCCTGCCCGTTGGTCAGTTTGGCATTCACGCTTTTTTCGCCGTAATCCCGTTTGAGGCCACCCGCTATGGCATGTTCCATATTCCGCTGGTGCGTACACATTTCCAGGTTATCCGCACGGTTGTTGTCGCGGTTCCCGTCGATATGGTTCACCTCCAGTCCCGGATTCCAGTCGGGCAGGAAGTGCTGTGCCACCAGACGGTGCACGGAGAACTTCTTTCCGACACCGCCCTTGTAGAGTCGGACACAGTCATAGAGCGAAGTCGTCCCACACCAATGACACATGATACGTTCGGGTTGTGTCCAGGTGATACCGTCATGCGAAACTTGCCGTTCCAGACTCTTGACACGCCCGAGGTTGCTGATCTTGTACTTTCCTTCATAGTTCTTGATATCCACCCAGATTTCCCGGGTGTCAGCCATGGGTTATACGGTTTAGTGCTGTCTGAAAAATTCCCAGGTCTATCTCCACGCCGATGAACCGGCGTCCCGTATTCCGGCAGGCCACGGCTGTACTGCCGCTGCCCATCGCAAAGTCGAGGACGATGTCTCCTTCGTCGGTGTAGGTGCGTATCAGGTATTCCAGCAGGGCGACAGGTTTCTGTGTCGCGTGCAGGCAGGAGAGCTGCTTGTCCGTCTTGAATTTCAGCACACTGCGCGGATAGCGTTCCGTGGATATGTAATCCCGGAAATTATCGTGCTTCCGGTATATCTCGCCGGCATCGCATTTCCGCTGGTGTTCGGCCATCACGACCTTGCGCTTGTGCCCGTCCGTCTTGATCGGATGATACTTCGGCAACCTGTCGTAAAAGACCAGAATGTCCTCGTGCGCCTTCATCGGCATACGCCTGGCGTTTAGGAAGCCTGTCGCCTGCGTCTTCTCCCATACCCAGGCATACCGCAGCCTGCGGAGATTGGAACTGCCCAGCAGGCTCGTAAAAGGATGCTGGCAGAACAGCAGTACGGGAGTGTCAGGTCTGGATATGCCCTGTACAGCATTCCACATCCCGGGGATGTCTATCACGGCGTCCCATCGACAATGTGTCGTACCGTATGGAGGGTCTGACAATACCATGTCGGCAGTGATGCCTTCTTCAGCCAGCAGGGGCAGCACATCGAGTGCATCGCCCCGGTAAAGGTCGCAACCGTCATAGGGACGGTGGTGTTCGTAGGTCGGATTCATGGGTTTCGAGTTCCTTTAGGTTCCACAAGCAATCTCGGCGGTCAAAAAGGATTTCGTCGCCACACATCAATTCATCTGCGTATATCGTCCGCTCTTCTCCGTTACGGATTACCCGCATCCGGGCATCCGTGCACAGACGGTAAGTCTTGCCTTCAGATTCCATCTCCACATAGCGTTCGCCCTTGCCGAGTGTGATGTCCGGGGCAAGCACCGTCAGTTCGTCTTTCCAGCTGAGCCCGCAGCGTTCCGGCACGAGGAAGCGCGAGAAGATAAGGTCGTATTTCAGCGGGTCGATGGAGGTTATGCCAAGCAAGTAGGAAACCAGCGAGCCCCCGGCGGAACCGCGACCTATACCAGTTGCGATGCCTCTCCGGTGCGCCTCCCGCACCATATCCCACTGCACCAGGAAATAGTCCACATTGTCGGTCGATTCAATGATATAGACTTCCTCGTCCAGCCGTTCCCGATAGCGTTCCCGCTCCGGTTCCGGCACTTTCCGGTCCAGCCCGTCGTCAAGCAGTCGGAGGAACATCGTACGGCGGTCACCATACCGTTCCCGCTCTTCCGGTCGCATACGGTATTCCGGCATGAACATTCGCCCGGTCTCGAATGAGGCGTCCGCACGTCCGGCAATCTCCACCGTGGGACGGCACATGCGCCTAAACAGGGAATCGAAGTCCCATTGCCCGGAGAACAGAGGACGGAGCGTGTCATACAATTCATCCGCTGTCTTGAAATACTGGTCATCGCTCTGTTCATGGGCGGCTCCCGTGGCAATCTTGTTCACCACGATTCTGTACCCTGCATCGTCCTTGTCCATGTAGTAGCAGTCCGGAATCAGGACTGGTTCTACTGTAAATGAATCCGTGTCGGCATCATAACAGTTGCCGAAATAATATTTCAGGGCTTCTAGTTGCTCCCTGTCGATGCGGTCCGCCTTGTATTCGTTGGCGTCGACCTGGTAATAGACCGCTTCGGCACCTTTCCGGATACGCTTCACCTGTTTGGGGTGTCCGGCCATCCAGTAGACGGAACGGATGGCGAAAACCACCACACAACCTGCGGCATACATCAGCAGCTGTTCATAGCGGAGGGTGTTGTCTTCCGAATCGACCATGACGGCCCGTTGGATGCGCAGCAGATTATGCAGCCCCTCGTTATCCAAGGCATAAATCTTCAGCCCGACACGTTCTTCTTCGTGCATCATTGTCAGCGAGTAGCCGAATATATGTTTCAGCCCGGTATTGGCGCACTCCTTCTGAAGGTTCAGCGTGGCGGCCATTGTATTGCGGTCGCAGATGCCGACAGCCGTATGCCCGAGCCATTTCGCCTTGCGGCACAAATCTTCCGGCGAGCAGCAGGCGTTCAGCAGCTCGTAGGAGGTATGGATGCCGAGGTTCACGAAAGGTACATCATGTACCGGAGGCTTGGGCCGGCCGATATATTTCAGCAGGTTGAAACGGAATTCTTCCCGCAGGTCATAGTAGTACCAGTTCCTGCCGAACGGGAAGGCCACATGGAAGATTCCTTCTTCCATCAGCACATCCGGACTTTCCATCAGGTTGAACACGAGCTTGTCCCCGTCGCCGCGGAAGATGGATTCCACTCCCGACAGGTCGGCCGTGAAAAGCCGCCCGAAGCCGGGAATATCCACCACTTCCGTATCGACCGGGATATAGGTTATCCGTTGTGCATCGAGCCATGAGAAAAGTTCCTGTATCATCTTTCCTGTACTTTTTTGAGTTTGTATTCAAGGACGGACAGCAGGCGGCAGGCGAAAATCCCGTAGATTTCCGCTTCCGTGAGTTCGTCCCAGTCTTTGGCGGCATCAGCAATGTCCGCGATGAAAACCTCGAAATAGGGTTTCAGCCGTTCAGCCGTCCGCTTTACCGACTCGACGGCATCACCATCGTAACCGATGACTACGGTTCTGACGCCTTTCGATTGCAGCTTGTAGATCTGTACATCGGATATTTTCTTTCCGAAAGTGGCCACGGCTGCGACATGGGAATTGTCATAGAGTTCGAGTCTGCGGGTCAGGGCGATGACATCGAAAATACCTTCCGCGAGGATGACCGTATCGGTTTCATCCATACGGACGGCATCGTAGTTATAAAGGAGTCTGGAAAAGTCGTTTTCCGTGGAGTTCCGGTAACGCAGGATCTTGTACCCGCCGCTATGTCTGGTCTTGCGGTTGTGGGCGTCTATATCCTCTTTCGGCCAGGTATGGCGGGAGACATAGCCGACAACCGTACAGTCATCGATGACCGGAAAGACGACATAGTCCGCGTAGCGCGGATTGAGCCTGCCGGTTATCCCGACCGGGAAATACTCGTAATCGTCGAAACAGAAGCCGCGCCGCTGCAAATACGGATGCCGGAAAGTGCGCTTGTAAAAGTCCGGCAATTCGACCGGCACCAGTTCGTCGTCTATTTCTTCCGCCTCGTCCTTCTCCAGCAGGTGCAGGTTCAACGGTGCGGCAATGTCAGCTGTCTGCAAAACCATCAGGTCCATGCGACCGATAGCCGCCAGAAGTTGCTCCAATGTACGGGTGGATGCCCCGCAGGAGAAGCAGTGGGCCATGAAAGGCCGGCGGTGGGCAGTCGCCTTGCCGATGTAGATACCGAACTTACCGCCCGACTTTCCGCAGAACGGGCAGCGCGGAACGATAAGGTTCTTACCGCTCCCGTCCCGTTTGGCACCCGTCTCGCGGGTTATCTCCGAAACCAGATATTGATATTCCTGTACCGACAGTTCCATATTAAGGTATAGTCGTGACCGCTACAGGTTGGTTTGAAATGTTTGGAAAAAGAATCCGGATTAGCCCAATAAAAATAGACCGGCAGAATCATGGAAGGTCTTTCCACCCAAAGGAAAAGAGAAATTGTCTTCCCGGCTGGACAAAAAATGACTGCTTTTGTCTAATCGATAAAACAATATATAAATAAGGAGATTGATAATCAGCATTGGCTGATTATCAGGTGTAGAGATGTACTTTTCTAAAATGATCACTCTCTACATAAAAAAAGCGTATTTTTTGTGCAGTACAATAAACATACTGAATGAAAAGTATCGTTTTCCAATTACTACAAATAACGGATTTGTATTTGCGAGGTCATTCGAACTTTCCTCGAACAAAGGTCGTATGATATCTCGAACGCCAAGACCCGTGAGCGGAAACTGAAAGTCTTGGAGGCGGCAGAGGAATTGAAATGTGAAAACCTGCTGTTGATAACATGGGGAACGGACGATATGGCGGAATACAAAGGGCATACAATAAAAATCGTATCTGTCCGGAATTGGTTTTACGCATGTAAGCTGCCATATATTCTCAACATTCCAGTCGTTACAAGTCAAAAAGCCACCGACACGCCGCATCCGGATCGATGGCTTTTTATTCCCTGTTCAGATTCAGTGTCCTCTGCCCGTCATAGAACACCTCATTGTCGTAGTCGGTGGCAATCCTGATAGTGTCTCCTTTCTTGAAGAACCGGCTTTTGGCCACGTGCAGGCGCATAACGTTCTCCTTTCTTTCAGCCGATGACTGGTTGAGCGAAACAAGGTGCGTGCACGGGCGGGCCAGACCTTTGGCCTCCGAACAGTTGTACTCGGTCAGCACGTTCCGCTCGTCATTCAGCCACTCCCGGTCTTCGATGGTAGACTGGTAAGTCACCACCATCCATACCTTTTCGTCCGCCGCCAGGTCCTTCAGGTCATTAGCCACCGCGATACGCTTCGCCCGTTCATGGTCGGCTCCCCATGAACGGCGGTTGGCATCCGTCAGCAAGTCCATCGAATCCACAATCACGATGTCCGGATTATATCCTTTGAGCTTCCTGTATTCCGAAATGCCGTTCTTGATGTCGAGTGTCGAGACCTGGGCATTGAAACGCGGGTAACTGCGCACCGTGATGCTTCCGGCATACGAGGCGACCAGTTTTTCCAGATGTCTCATCTCCGTATCCGAAATCTTTCCCCGCTCGTAATAGTAGGCGTTCCTGGAAATCAGTCCGCCGGAATAGGCGTTCAACGCCTCTTCTTCCGAACCTTCCAGCTGGAAATGCAGCACATGCAGCCCGTCATCGATGTCCGCCCTGACACCGATCCATTTGGCGATGTGCGACTTTCCCACGCCTGTGCTGGCCAGGAAACAGGTCAGCTGACCTCGCAGGTTACGTCCGGCATTGAGCGCATCCAGATACGGGATGTAGAAGCGGGACACACGAGGGGCGGCCGAGCGTTCCTCTTCCTCCTCGCGCCGGCGGTTCCTCTCGAAACGCTCCTTGAAAGTCGCGGCCACATCGACGAACGAGGAACTCTTCAGCGTGAACCCTGCCAGCCACTCGGCATATTCCCGAAGAGTCTTCTCCGCCTTGTCCTGTTTGTTCTCGTTATACAGTTTCCCGACCTCCGCATAGACCGACTGCAACCGGACCCCCTTGATGTAGGACTCCAGCATGTCGGTCATCACCTCGGCACTCTGTCCCTCGTCATACTCCCGGAAAGTGTCTATCAGCTCGATGGCGTCGTAATCCTCATGGAAGGTCTGTGCCAGCACGGCATACGACGGCGGTGTCTTGTATGTCTTGAAGTGTACGGCTATCGCCTCCTGTACCTGCTGGAACGGACGGTCCGGCAGGTATTCCTTACGCATATGCCGGGCTAGGACAGCACACAACGGTTCCTGTCTGAGCGCCGTGGCATAGAGTTCATACAGGAACTCGGCACTGAGCGGATTGACGGCACTCATGGCTTCGCCTCCTTTTTCCGCCACGCCTCACAGCGGATACGGTACAGTTCCGGATAGCGCGCCTGTGTCCTTCTGCGGCATGGCTCCGCTTTCGCACATTTTGAGCATGACGGGGAGAAAGGCGTCCACATCAGCGTGGAGAGCGCACAGACGAGATATCCCGCTTCGGTGGAGAGCAGTCGCCGCTTGGTCGTCTCCTCGTATTCCGGATAAATAAAACGCCCGAACGGATGGCTGCGGCGGTCTTCCACTGCCCGCGCCAAATCATGCCGTGACAGCCCGAAACTCTTCAGCCACCGGTCCTCCCGGTAGCGGCGTTCCTTTCCCGAGCGGAGATAGCGGCCGATGGCTTTCTTTCCGAATGAATGGGAGACGTTCCATTTCCTGCGATACGCGGTATCATATCCGGAAATGGCATATGTCTGGCAGATACAGAAGTCGGACAGGCGTTCCGCACTGACGGAGACGACCTCCCGGCACAAGCCGTCGAAACACATCCCGAGCTGCCTGTCCGACTTGCCGCCGGTAGGGAACACAAAATCCGCCCACACCGTGGTGCGGACCAGCCGTGTAAAGAGCCTCCGGCATCCGTCAATCCATTCTTTTCTCTCCATCGCGTGTCAATAGTTTGCGCAGCTGCGTCTTGGCTAGGAAGATGCGGCTTTTTACCGTTTCTACGTTCCTGGTCTGCAAAGTACCGTTGTTATAGGTGATTTCCATGATTTCCCCGAGTTTGTAACCAGCCTGCTGCAAGAGCAGGGCTTCCCGGTAAATCGGTTTGAGCCGGTCCAGTGCCCAGAGGATGTCATCGTTATAGAACTCGCGGTAGTTGTCCATCCCCATGCTGTTTCCCGACGGTTCGTCCTCATCCGACAGCGAAGAGGATATTTCCGAAATGTCGATATTGTCGTCCG
>OGYO01002132.1_pt1 | contig 10667 bp, 10 predicted proteins | sample 1576561 | NCBI WGS metagenome assembly OGYO01 (sample SAMEA3541507, study PRJEB24748) | human gut metagenome | biome: human gut; feature: human-associated habitat; material: faeces | place: China | collected 2012 | reverse complement strand
TATATAAAGGAGATGCAAAATAAATGAAAATATTAATTGGAACAAAAAATCCGGGAAAAATAGAAGGTGCAAAACAAGCTTTTGAAAGATATTTCGATAATGTAGAAATAGAAGGAATACCAGTAAATTCTGATGTAGGAGACCAACCAATAAATGAAGAAATCCTTAAAGGAGCTAAAAACAGAGTGAAAAATCTAAAAGAATACGCAGTAAATAATAACATAGAAGCCGATTTTTATATTTCAAGTGAAGCGGGAATTACAAATCTTTTAGGAGAATGGATTGATATAAATGCAGTAGTTGTAGAAGATGCAAAAGGATTTCAAAGTGTAGGAACGAGTCAAGGATTTCCAATTCCAGATAAGTACATAGATGAAATAAAAGAAACGGAACTTGGAAATGTTATGGACAAAATATTTAAAGGAAAAGAATTAGGCAAAGGAAAAGGTGGAATAAGTTATCTAACCAAAAACGAAGTATCAAGAATAGACTTAACAAGAAATGCATTCATTATGGCCTTAACAAGACATATTAATGAAGATATATGGAAATAATTTTTGAATATAGATGAAAATTTGAAAAACAAATTCTTTTAAAAATTGAAAGATTTAAAATATGAGGAGGAATAGAATGAAAGAACTTGCAGTAGTAATTCAAAACGACAATGAGAAAGTAAGCGTTATTGAAACAATAAATTCTATAAACAATGCGGGATTCAAAAATGTTTTTGTTCAGTGGTATGACAAAAAATGGGAACATAGTCAGGAAGAACAAGTTAAACTATGCAAAAAATTTGGATTTAATATTATATTTGCACATTTAGGATATCAAAATATAAATTCGATTTGGGAAGAAGGACTAGAAGGAGATAAATTAGTAGAAAGATATAAAAAAGATATTAAAGATTGTAAAGAAAATGGAATACCAATGGTAGTAATGCACTTAACAAGTAAGAAAAATGCACCTAGATATGGAGAAATCGGACTAAATAGAATTAGAAAAATTACAGAATATGCGAAAGAACTAAATATGAAAGTTGCATTTGAAAATACAAAAATTAAAGGTTATTTAGAGTATGTATTAGATAATATAAAAGATGATAATGTAGGTGTTTGCTTTGATGCAGGACACAATCATATCCATTTTGATGATGAATTTAATTTTGAATTTTTCAAGGACAGAATTTTTGCAGTACATTTACATGATAATGATAAATCGGATGACTTACACTTATTACCATTTGATGGAACAATAGACTGGAAATATGTTATGACTAAGCTAAAAGAATGTAATTATAATGGACCTATAACAATGGAATTATGTTATAGATACCAATATTTAAATATGTCTCTTGATGAGTTTTACAAAATAGGGTATGAAAGAGGAAAAAAACTAGAAAGGATTTGTATTAAAGATTAGAAAAACATAATATAAACTAAAAATTTAATATAAAGGAGTAAGTATGAAAGAAATTAATCAAGAATTAGTAAAATATATAGAAAGTGAAATATTCCCATTATACAACAGGAACGAAGAAGGCCATGGAATAGGACACATAAAAACAGTAATAAAAAGAAGTTTAGAATTAGCAAAAAATTATGATGTTGATTTGAATATGGTTTATGTAATTGCATCTTATCATGACATAGGACATTATATAGACAGAAAAAAACATGAAATTATATCTGCAGAAATGTTTATGAAAGATGAAAAAATAAAGAAATGGTTTACAACAGAACAAATAAATACAATAAAAGATGCAATAGAAGACCATAGAGCATCTAGCAATCATGAACCAAGAACAATATATGGAAGAATAGTAAGTACGGCAGACAGAACAATTATAGATATAGATAATACTATAAGAAGGTCATATTCTTATGGCAAAAGAAATTATGTAGGTTTATCAGAGGAAGAACAAATTGAAATAGTTTACCAACACTTAACAGAAAAATATGGAGAGTACAAAACAGTACCAGGTTATATTATAAATAAAGATATAAGCAATTATTCAAAAACAATTGTTATAAATCTTGGAAAAAAAGATGGAATTAAAGAAAATATGACTGTAATAGGAGACGAAGGATTAGTAGGACATATTGTTTCTGTTACAGAAAACACTTCAAAAGTACAAACAATAGTAGATACTGCTAGTTCTATTAGTTGTATAATGAGTACTCGCTGAATTTAAAGCATAAACTTTTGCATACTAATAAGAACCATCAATATCTTTGTCCGTGCAAGACATCCAAACAGATGATGACGTGTTTTTACTTTTTCTATCTGTGTAATATGTGTCTCCATCAAAATCAAAGGATGCTCCGTACCAAACATCATCTCCAGCTTTTGATATCACAGGTGCAGTATACACACCAATAACCAGCATCATAGTAGCAAATATTATTGTGTTTTTAATTATCTTTTTAAATTTCATATTAAATATCTCATCTTAAAGTAGTAAGACTAATCAATTTCAGTCAAATCATTTAGTTCAATCAAGTAGCCGTTATAACTATTATTGTCGTTATAATTTTGAAAATTACCTTTAACATAATAAGTGTTGTCACTAGAATAATTTGAAAGATTATAGAAAAACCACATGTCATATTCTTCATTAGGTTCAAGATAAATATTATCAAGTTTATGGATAGAAAAAGATTTATCAATAAACATTAAAAAACCTAAAAAAAGTATTTCGTTATTAGTGTCTTTGCTGAATATTGTAGAGTATATATCCATAGTCATGGCTTCTTTACCGGTATACTTCATATGTACTTTTACACAGAAAAAGCGAGAAGTATCGTCAATGAGTTTTCCAGTTTCTTTAGAAATATCGCGTTGTTTTGAAATTTCATCTGATAAAATATTGTGATAATTTTCATTAACTAATGTGTAAAAATAATTAGAATCCGAGGTGACATAGGCTTGTGTAATAGCACATTCACAACTTCCAAATGAATATTTTTCATTCATTTTTATGTATGTAACAGCATTTTTTTTGAAATTGACAGTTGCTCTTACAACATCTCTGGGTTCATTCAAATCAACAGATGGTTTTTCCTCATGATATGCTGTGCTTAATTCTCCATTAGGTTCTGTTTCATAATCATAACTATATAGATATGTTTTAGTTTCTAACATATTATTGGTATCATTAGAAGGCTGTGTTGTGCAGCCACACAACGCAGTTAATAATAGTGAAAAGACAGTTATTTTTTTCAGTTTCAATTATTAAGCCTCCTAGATATCTGGATACCAGTAACCGCCAAACCATGCACCATGGTAATCATCCACAGAATACGCTTCACATCTTATGGCAGCATGTGTATAGCCTTCCTCATTTACCCAGTTAAGCATGTTATGAGTTTCATTGACATCATAATAATATTCATAGCCATGTGAGACATCATAATATTGTCCACTTTTATAAGCATATACTTTGCCATAATAATATGAACCATCAATATCTTTATCAGTGCATAACATCTGAACAGATGAAGAAGTACATTTTTCTTGTTTATCTGTAAATTTAGTTTCACCATCTACACTGAAGGCTACACCAAAGCTGTTGCTTGCTTTGGATATTAATGGTGTTGAATTAATACCAACAATTAGTAGCATTGCTGTGAATATGACAGCATTTTTAATGGCTTTTTTACATGTCATATTTTGTCCTCCTGTTAAATTATTTTTAATAAGTACTTATCTCTAAGAAAAGAATAACAGCCCTGTACTTAAAGTACAAGACTGTTATTCTGCGGTTTGTCGTAAGATGCATGTTTAACGACGTAAGTTACATATTTTATTAGTATAGTTGCGAAAATGTGTTTAAATATGCATTCTACCATCGTATTTCACAGTGAAATTCATTCTCTGTTTCGTAATAATCACATGTTCCATAATTCCTTTTAGCAAGTGATTTTACAATGTTAGTTCCGAGACCATGGGAGTTCTTATCCTCCTTGGTTGTGGCAAGACCAGAGTTCCTGTCAAGAACTGTTTCATTAATGTAATTGCTTACATGGAATACCATTTCTTCATCGTCCCAGTATGCCTGAATATGAAGCTGGCGCAGAGACTCTTCCTCGTGAAGTTCTGCTTCTATTGCGTTATCTATCACATTTCCAATAATAGAACACAGGTCATTGCCGGTCATAGGTTTGATGTCTTTAGTAATATCAATTGCTGTTATTATATTTTCGCTTTTGGCATATGCAATTTTGCTGTTAATTAATGTATTGATGACCGGATTATTGGTGTTAATATAATCAATTGTTTTTTCAAGACCGATACCGTACTGTTTTAAAAAATCTGATGCTTCATTAAATTGTCCGTTATTAATAAGCCCGCTTAACACCTGAAGCTGATTGTTCATGTCATGTTTTATTGAGCGTATCTGACGGTCAAGCATGCTTACATTTTTGATGTAATCTTCTCCCGATGTTAATTGCTCCTGAAGTTTATCCGCATATTTTTTATTGCTGTTTGCCATATATAGTGACAAAGCCAGTTCGTATATAAGAAATATCAGTATGCACAATAAAAGAAGAATCAGCAGGCTGCCTGATGTAAGCTGCATTTTCATAGTCACTGTAAATACGGCACATACGGTAATCAAAGTCAATGCAAGAATTATGATATCACGAATATTAAACATGCCGTTTCTTATTGACGCGAATGATTTAAGGACAATAATTAACAGAACATATATTATAAGTGAGAATATGACATATGGCATTACCGGATATGAATATATTGAAAGCATTTTCTGTGCCTGATATGTAAGCAGCGGTACTGCAATCGTTACAATAAGCTGGATTATATATGGATATACTCTCTTCTTTTTGCCGATTATATTAAGCGAATTATTGTAAAATATTATTGCAACAGCCAGTAAAAGAATGTATTGCGAATAATTAAATGAAATGTATGGAAACATAGTATGTTATCTTACATTGTACGGCGGTATTGTACAAAGCCTTTCTTAAATGTATCTTTATAGGAGCGTCCGACTTTTATCCTGAAGCCGTCTTTCATAATAACTTCTGAACTGACAGCATCGAATCTTCTTACATGCATGTAGTTAATCAGGCAGCTTTTATGTACTCTTATGAAATTATATCCGGCGAGTTCATTTTCAAGGTCCGAAAGCTTTTTCCTAAGTTGATAATTTCCAGAGGTTGTATATATATTGAGCATATGATCCTGACTGACCGCGTACTTGATACTTACAGAGTCAATGCTTGTAATTGAACCGTTCTTTTCAAGATGAACCGAAGTGGTGAGCAGGTCTGTATGTGTAAGTTTGTTTACAAGCTTTTTCACACCGGTTTCATAATATTTCTTTCTGATAAAGTAGAATGGTGTATATTCAAATGTATCAAATACAAGTTCCTCATGTGAAGTTACGAAAACTATTCTTGTATCTGATGAAATGGAACATATAGATTGTGCTGTGTCAAATCCGTTAAGCGGAGTCATGTCTATATCAAGCAAGGCGAGATTATAATGCTTTTCTTTTACAGCCTCAATTAATACATTCCCTGATGAATAGTAATCAATTGTGGCTTCAAGATTATGTGCATGAAGTTCATTATTAAATGCCTCCATTATCTTGCTGGCAATTTTTTCGTCATCGTCACATAATGCTACTTTGTACTCCATATATACCCCCTGATGTATGTACTAAATGTATTAATAGAATACATTTTTAAAATGTGTTTTTCAAGTAAATATACATTTATAAGTTAATATATTTTTCCCTAGATAATTCGTCATATTCGTGTTACAATGATAATAATTTATCAGGATGGAGACGTGAACTATGATTATATCAGAGAATCATTTTGGAAAAGAGAATTGTGTTGCGTATTGTGATGTTTTAATTAGAAGAAATTATGAAGTTATTAATGCGGATGAACATTTCTATCATTTTGTAGAAAAACTTGTGGGTATTAATTTTCTTGATATTGTTCATCAGGATAATCTTAAGGATTTTAAGATGGCTTTTGAGACGCTTAAGCCAGGCGAGAATTGTAGAATGCTGATTCTGTTAAGAAATGGTATTGGTGAATATTACTGGACAGATATGGTCATTTCTAATAATGGGAAGATTCTGTCAGGTGAGAATGTAATTGAAGTCAGATGTTATTTTCTTTCAGCAGTTGAGAGCAGGTACCTTATGGCTTTGGACAATGTCAATAAGTACAGAACAATACTTTCTACATACAGAAATTATTTGTTTGATTACAATTCTTATACGGATATGTTTACAATATATCTGTACCGTGGTAATCAGTGCAATGCACCTATTAAGGTAACTCTGGAACAGTTTAGGGAAAGAATGTTAAGAATATTAAGGTCTGATTCAGAGCGTAAGGAGTTTGCTACATTTTATAATTATTTAAAGAATGGTTCTAATATGTTCAGCTGTATGGTTTACCTGCCGCTTGATGAGCATAACGATGAACTGTACAAGTTCAAAGTGAATGGTGACAGCCTGTTTTCAACAAATAAAACGTCTGTTGTTGCAGGTTATCTTGAGACTGTTGATGGATGTGTTTCGGATGTTATCCCTTATTATGCAACAAGTGAAGCTGTTGATTCTGCCACTGGACTTCTTAATAAACGTGCATGCATGGAATATACGAAATCAGTAATCGCATCCAAAGATGATAAGATTCATTATATGATTATGTTTGATGTTGATAATTTCAAGAGCATTAATGATACATATGGTCATCTTTTTGGCGATGAAGTATTAAGTAAGGTAGCATGCATTATAAATGCTAACCTTAACGGACGAGGAATTGTTGGAAGATTTGGTGGAGATGAATTCTATATATTTACTAATAATATTAAAGACGAAGAGGATTTGAGGATTCTTCTTACAACTATGCGTAAGGAATTACAATATGCATTTGACAGCAGAATTGAAGATTTTGGAGTTACTCTTTCTGTTGGTGTAAGTCTGTTTCCTAAAGATGGAACGGATTATGAGGAACTTTTCAGAAAAGCTGATAAATGCCTGTACTTTGCAAAAGAAAAAGGACGAAACAGATTTATTATATATAATGAAAGCAAGCATGGTTCACTTGAGAATAATAGCAGGCATATTCATAAAATTCTTGATTTGTCTGATCATTCAGAATATATGTCAGGCGTGGTATCTGACATAATTCTTGAACTTGTATCCAGAGGAAAAGATGCAATTGATGATGTTGCCAATAATATTTTAGAGCAGTTTGAGATTGATGGACTGAGAATATATAATGATAATTCCGAGCTTATATATTCTTGTGGTGAATATAAGAGAATGCCGGATATGACGAATATTCTTAATGATAAGGCATTTTTATCTAGATATAATAAGAACAATTCTATGTCAATCGGTATTGTTTCATCTGTGGAGGCATGGCATAAGGAATTATATAATGAGTTATCAGACAGTAATATAATGGCATTCATCAGTGCATGGTTTGAATTTAAATATAGAAGATACTATTTCTTCTACGATGTGTTTAATCATAAAAGCCGCTGGAATGATTATGATAGGAACTTTGTTCTTATTATAAGTAAAATCATTGCCAGCGTGCTATAATATCAGATATAATTATACTGTTATTATGTTTGGCAGCTTTGCGAAGCTGCCAATTTTTTTGTCTGTAAGTATTGTTGCTTCTCCTATATTACCAAATGTTACGGCGCTTGTCTCCCCGAACTTTGAGCTGTCAGCAAGAATATACTTGAAGTGACAGTGGTTGAATGCAGTTTCCTTAACGAGTGCTTCATTAATATCAGGTGTAGTAAAACCTGATTTTTCGGTAATACCATTAGTTCCAAAAAATCCTTTGTTAAAATTCATTCTGTCGATTGTAATAATTGCCTGATTTCCTACAACAGCTTCTGTTAATCCTTTAAGTTCACCTCCAATTAGTATTACCTTAAAGCCTGCAATGGCAAGTTTTCTTGCATGTGTTACTGCGTTGGTAACATATGTTGCATTCTTTTCTTCAAGATAATCAATCAGATATTCAGTAGTAGTTCCAGCATCAATATATATGAAATCATTAGGTACTACAAGTCTTGCAGCATACATTGCAATTTTTTTCTTTTCTTCTGTGTTTACATCAGCTTTTTGTGAAACAGATAATTCGGTAGTAGATACACCATTGATCTTTTCAACAGCTCCTCCAAATACCTTGGTAAGCCGGCCCTGTTCATCAAGTGTATTAAGATCACGTCTTATTGTTGATTCAGAAGTATTGAGAATGTCTTTAAGTTCAGTTACGGTAATGCTTCCCTTTTCAGATAGCAGATTAAGAATTATTTCATGTCTTTGTTCTGTAAGCATATTGTTATAACTCCTTTTCCATAAAATTTTTTATATCAGTAATGTTTTTATAATGTGCCAGCGACCACATGAGTTTCATTGTAAGGTTTTCAATTGTCATGGATTTTCCATTTATGACATTTTCCTTTGTAAGATTACGCCCAACTTCATATATCTCCCAATTAACACCTTCATAGAGACATTGTGTTGTAATAACAACACATATGCCATTAGTTGTAAGTCTGTGAATGTGTTCTGTAATATTATCTGGCATTCCTCCAATACCAAAACCCTCAATAATTACGCCTCGGCACGATGAATTAAGATAATCAAAAATATTATAATTCATTCCAGGAAAAAGTGTGATAACTGCTATATCAGTACACATATCAGTTTTGATATGAAATCCATTGCCTGATGTCATTATATTTTCAAATGTATTAATGTTATATTCAACGATATTGTTTCTGATTGTTGCAATATATGGGAAATTAATACTTTCAAATGCATCAAAACTTTTTGTCTTGATTTTCTTAGCACATGTTCCTTTTATAAGTTTTTTAGAAAATGCAAGAAATACTCCAGAAATATCTTCACATGAATAAATAAATGCATTTGTTAAATTCATGACGGCATCAGTTTTTTCTACATCAATGGGTAACTGTGAGCCGGTAAGAATGACAGGCTTTGAAAGATTTACAAGCTGATATGACAATGCAGCTGCAGTGTAAGCACAAGTATCTGTTCCATGTGTTATAACAAATCCATCATAGTCATTATAATTGTTCATGATGCATTCTGAAATGGAACTAATGTGAGCTGTATCCATATTACTACTATCGATATTCATTAATGATATTCCGGTAACATGGCACTTTTGTCTGATTACCGGAATATAGTCAAGTAAAATATTAACATCAATTGATGGCGTAAGACCATTGCCATTATCTTTTGAAGCAATTGTGCCGCCAGTAGCTATCAGTAAAATATTCTTCATTTTATTTTACCTTCTCCATTAAAATAATCTTTTAAAAGCTGTACAACGGTGTTTGAAAGCAGGAATACTGCTATTAGATTAGGAATCACCATAAGTCCGTTAAAAGTTTCAGCAATGCTCCACATTAGACCCAAATTCATTGTTGCACCAACTACAGCAACAAGTGAGTAAGCAGCCATGAATGGTTTAGTTGCTTTAGGACCAAAAAGGAATTCTATGCATCTTTGTCCATAGAGTCCCCATCCTATAACTGTTGAAAAGGCAAAACAGCACATTGCAACAGCTGTAAATATTGATACCCAGCCTCCATATGTAGATGTAAAGCCTGATATTGTAAGTTCTGCACCAGCAGCCTGACCATATCCTACCGGAACACCACTACATAATATAACAAGAGCAGTCAGTGTACATATTACAATTGTATCTACAAATACTTCAAATATTCCGAAAAAGCCCTGCTTTACGGGTTTACTTGTATCAGCACATGCATGTGCAATAGACCCGGTACCAAGACCGGCTTCATTAGAAAAGATACCTCGTGAGACTCCTTTTTTCATACTCATAAAGAAGCTTCCAACTGCTCCACCTGTAACTGATGCAGGAGAAAATGCACCTTCAAATATTGACTTGAATACAGCAGGAACATTTGAAATATTTGCTATTATAACGCCAATAGCAAGAATTATATAAAGTATTGCCATAAATGGAATTAGTTTTTCTGTAACTTTACCTATTCTTTTAATACCGCCAATCATAATAAGCGCAATAAGAATCATAATGATAATTCCAATTATAAGATTAACTATATGTGTTGAATCAGAAGAAATAATACTGTAATTAATTAAAGCTGAATCTATAGCAGTAATAATTGTATTAACCTGTGTTGCATTACCTGTTCCAAATACAGTAAGTACTCCCAGTGCTGAGAAAAGATAAGCAAGCCAGTGCCAATGTTTTTTAAGTCCGTTCTTTATGTAATACATTGGTCCGCCAACAAGTTCGCCTTTATCATTAGTTTCTTTGAAATGTACTGCAAGAACAACTTCAGAGAATTTAGTGCACATTCCAAGAATAGCTGATATCCACATCCAGAATACAGCTCCAGGACCGCCTATTGCAATTGCACCGGCTACACCAGCAATGTTGCCAGTTCCAACGGTTGCTGCAAGAGCCGTACAGACTGCCTGAAATGGCGTAAGAGCGCCGTCAGAAGCAATACGCTTCTTAAGCATGCGCCCTATAGTTATCTTCATTGCATAAGGAAATTTCCTTATCTGGATAAATCCGGTTCTTATACTTAATACGATACCGACACCGATTATACATATCATAGCAGAT
>OGYO01002131.1_pt1 | contig 10667 bp, 6 predicted proteins | sample 1576561 | NCBI WGS metagenome assembly OGYO01 (sample SAMEA3541507, study PRJEB24748) | human gut metagenome | biome: human gut; feature: human-associated habitat; material: faeces | place: China | collected 2012 | reverse complement strand
ATCAGGCCGTACTCCGGGCAGAGTTGAGTTACCCGGTGTCGCTGGGCGATGATGCGCGCGGCAACATTACTCGTCTGGACAATGCCATCGACAATTTCGCTGACCGTATTGCAGATGCCGAAAATGCTCTGCAAAACCTTGAACAGCAGAAGCAGGCCGCAGAGGTCGAAGTGGCAAAGCCCTTTGCACAGGAGGAAGAACTGGCCGAAAAGTCTGCCCGCCTTGCTGAACTGAATGCTCTACTGAATATCGACCGTGACCGCAGTTCCTCGCAGGATACTCCCGAAGAATCCGAGGAAACCGAAGTGCCGCTGAGATAAAGGTACAGACCGAATGCTCCACGGTTGAGTTTCGTGAAGGCTTCGCGCCATTCGTCAATTCCTACTTGTAAAAAGTTCTGATAATACTTGTCTTTGTGAATCGTAACCTCACGTTGATTAGCAAACTTTGTCATAATTTTTTTCGTCTCCTTGTTTCATTTGTTTTATCATATAAAAATTATACCTCCTGTCATAGATGAACAACCGCAAATACACCTTTTATTGGCGTGAGTATGTCTGTATGTCATTGTGCTTTTGTCAAGGATGATGTCCTCTTCCACTTGATATATATAGTATAAGTACAAGTTGTCCAGATCGGCCCAGTAATGCCCTCTTGCCTATGTACGATAGGTAGGATTGTTGGAATGAACAATCATGTAATCCATTTTGCCATACAGGTTGATGGTAGTTTCACAACTGGCATTAAAGATAAGCTGATCGTATTCCGGTGCAAACAGCCACTTTCCGCGGCCAGCAGGGCCGCATTTCCCGGCCAGTCAAGGCCATATTAAGCGGTCGGCTTTAGAGATCGGCAGGGCAAGAGGGGCTCCGCCCTGCTGATCAGTATTGATCGTTGTCACCGAAGGCTATGCCTTCTCAATCAGTACGGTAAATCCTGTCGTCAGCCTTCGCCGGATTCCGTCAAGCTTACCGTAACACTCCTTCTCGTCACTCAGCTGGTTTCCCCACTCATCTGGTGAATACTGACAGGTGAAGAGGGTGGAGGTCCCAAGGTCATCCCGAAGTTTTATGAGATGGTATAGGATCTTGATCCCTTCCTCGGAATACCGGCTGATAGCGAAATCATCAATGAACAACAGCTGGATCCGTGCATAGTACCTGATCCTCTTACGGTACTTATTCAGATCTTCCTGCCGGTTGAGAACGATCAGTTCGTCCAGCAGATCACTATAGTCTACAAACTTACAGCGATAGTTGCGCCTGCATGCTTCTACACAACAGGCAGACAGAAAATAGGACTTGCCAGCGCCGGTGACTCCATAGACCCCCACATTCTGCCGGTTCTCAGCAAAGTGGAATGTCAGAACCTGTTCAACCGTGGCATCATTATAGATGCGCCCGTTTCCGGTTTTCAGGTTCTCAGTCACAGCCCCTTTGTTGATCAGGCTGCTAAGCCGCAGATTTGTTTCAAACCGCTTATTGAGGGTTTCTATGTACTGAGGCTCCAGGACTTCACGAATGAACTGCAAAGCGGTATAGCTGCCGAATTCAGGGCTTTCAGACAGTTCCACAAAGCGCTGGGCAGCCACCGGCAGAGATAGTGTGTCCAACATCTCATAGATATCGTTGGTTTCACTCTTCATGGCCGGCCTCCGTTTCCTGACGCTTCAGCAGGTTCTTAAGGGAATACTTGCTGTCGTCATCTTTGTAAGTGCCGGACACGGCTGCTGCAGCCTCTTCTTTGATTCTGCTCTGTGGTACCGTACTCTGTGCTGGCTCCTTATGGTAAGTTGAGATTGTGTTACAGATATAGGAATAGTTGCATCTCCCAGCTAAAACGGCGTCTTTACAGCAACGTTCCAGGGCTTCCGGCGAGTACTTCTCCGCATACCGCAGAATGCCAAAGCAGCTTCGGAATGACTGCACCGGATAAGCGTATTTCTGAATGACTGCATCGATCAAAGCACGGGTGCTGGGGCCGATAGCAGATGCTTTCTGCTGGAAATAAGGCACCGTCCAATAGCCATAGTCTTTGTATTCGGCAGGCATATCCGAGGGGATGATCACCCAGTCTTTCGGTGTGTAGCTCCGCTTATGCGTCCGGATGAAGTCACCGTGTTTGTTATAGACATAGATTTCTTTTTCCCCTGCCCGGATCTCAAGTTCCTGTCGCAGATATTTCCGGGGCATGCTATAATGGACCTTGTCGAAGGTGAAGGAGAAATCTTGTGCTACTTTAACAGTCTTTCGTTCAAGATATTCAAAACGGCTGGGCGGAAGAGGCAGGAGGGTCTCCTTCTCTTCTGTTGTAAAGAGATCGTACCGGGAATAGGTGAGTCCTTCAAAGGGTTTCCGGTTCTCGGCATCCACCTTTTCCATCAGGACACGGTTTAAATCATCCAGCGAATAAAAGACCATATCTTCCATATCCATGAGGATGTGCATGGTAATGATCTTTACGTGGCCTTCCACAACTGGTTTCCAGCGGGGGGATTTCACTTTGGCAGGGGTTAAAACCGTATTGTTATGTTCTGCCCATGCCTGGAAATCTTTATTCAAGACAGGGCTGATCCAGTCCTTGTTCCGGGCAACTGCTACTTTGCAATTATCCGGGGTGATCGTTGGTGTCACGCCGCCAAAATAGGTCAGAGCATTATTATTGACCCGGATCCAGTTCCGGATATCGCATTCGGTCATTCCTTCAGCGTAAAAGTAATCACTGTAGGTGAGGGCAGCGATAAAGATCGTGACCTTTGTGGTCTCATCCGGGTTCCGGCGGTTATGCAGATAGAGCTGCTTCCCCGCATAGTCCAGTTCGAGATTGACACCGGGATAACGCTGGATGTGGAAGGTCAGCTGTTTGGAATCAGCCCATTCGCTGTAACGCCTGCAGTATTGGCGATAACTCATAGGTTTCTTCCCGTCTACGATACCTATGGCATTGTATTTCTGCCACAGATGTTTCAGGGTCTCCCCTTTGCGGGCTAAAGCCTTGTAGACAGCTTCCTTGTTAAAATCCCGATAGAGAAGCTGGTTCGCTGATACACCAGGCTTTTTATAGAGAATACTCTCAATGTATTCATTCGTGACATCTACCGGTAAAGGGTATGAGAGTTCCGGATTCTCTCTGAAACGCTTCAGGAACTCGTTTACGGTTGTTTTGCTGCAGTCACCGCAGCTTTCGGCGATCTCGCGACCGCTGAGATGGTTCACAAAGTGAAGTCTCAATACTCTTTTGTAGTCCATAATTGAACCTCCAGTTATGATATTTCCCCTTGAACAGGAGATGCTTATATTATAACTGGAAATTTTGGCCGCTTAATGTGTCCTTGGCTGACCGCCATTTAAGTCACAGGCTGGCCGCCAAATATGGCACAGGTGGCCGTTTAGGCTGGCAATCTGCAGCAAAAACTTATAATTATAATTTTCGAAGTTCGGTAGACTTCCTTAAATTGACGTTTTAATAAATGCAGAATGATTGATTTGCAGGTTCGTAGTTGCAATTTACACCATTTGAGTATTTTTTCATCGACGTCGATATGTGACTGTCTTCCGGATTGGCATCATGCCCGGACGATCCCGAAGCGACGCTTTCCAAACGGAGAGAAGCAGATAAAAAGGCAGCCAATCTGGCTCAAGGAGCGCGAGATTGAGAATTTGCAGGAAGCTCTCGAGGATACGGACGTGCGCGCACCGATCTCCGGCCGCGTGATGAGCGTGAAGAATACGGAGAATACAGGCGCAAGCTCCGGCTATGACGGCGATACGAGCGGCAGCGACGCCTACATCACCATCATGGACATGACGACCTATCAGGTCAAAGGCACGATCAACGAGCTGAACGTCGGCACGCTTTCCGAGGGGATGAACGTGCTTATCCGTTCACGCCTTGACGAGAGCGTTACGTGGAGCGGCGTGCTCGATAGCATCGATTGGGAGACCAAGGTGCAGAGCAATAATAGCCCGTATTACGGCGGTGGCGGCGGCAACGAGATGACAAGCTCGTCCAAGTACCCGTTCTATGTGAAGCTCAACGATGTGACCGGCCTCATTCTCGGCCAGCACGTGTACATTGAGCCGGACTACGGCCAGCAGGAGGTCCGCGAGGGACTCTGGCTGCCGGAATATTATATTGTGGACGCCGATTCCTCACCCTATGTCTGGGCGGCGAACGGACGCGACCGGCTGGAAAAGCGCGGCGTGTCCCTCGGTGAATATGACGCCGAGCGGGGCGAATATCAGGTCATCTCCGGTCTGAAGGAGAACGACTATATCGCCTTCCCGATGGACGGCCTTACGGCGGGCATGCACACGCAGGTGTATGAGGATAATTCCGGCTATGTTTCCGGCGGCAACTCGGGCGGCTTCGGCTCCGGTGCGGCTCCAATGCCGCCGACGCTTGTCTCCGGCGGCGACGCCTCCGACGGCGACGCGCCCATCGAAGCGCCGGACGAATCGCTCTTCGGCGACCCCGCCGAGATCGAAGCACCGGCGGAGGATGCCGTTGTGCCGGAGGCAGCGCCCGCGGAAGACGCTGCGGCGAATGCGGAGGGGAGCGTGGCGTAATGCTTCTGGAAATGCGCAGCATCTGCAAGGATTATCCCCAGGGCAAGGATGTTGTACACATCCTCAAGAACATTTCTCTTGAGATCGACGACGGGGATTATCTTGCCATCATGGGGCCCTCGGGGTCCGGCAAAACAACGCTTATGAATATTATCGGCTGTCTTGATACGCCGACCTCCGGCACCTATGTGCTTGCCGGGGAGGACGTATCCTCGGCCTCGGATGACCGGCTCGCCGATATACGAAACCAGATGATCGGTTTCGTTTTCCAGAGCTTCTATCTTCTGCCGAAGCTCACGGCGCTCGACAATGTCGCGCTGCCGCTTCTCTATGCGAACGTGCCGCGCCGCGAACGGCGTGAGCGCGCTGCGGAAGCGCTTGCGAGCGTCGGGCTGGAAGATCGTATGGACTTTTACCCGAACCAGCTCTCCGGCGGCCAGTGTCAGCGCGTGGCGATCGCACGCGCGATGATCGCAAAGCCGCGCATCCTGCTTGCGGACGAGCCGACCGGCGCGCTGGACTCTGCTTCCGGCCGTCAGGTCATGCAGATCTTCGGCGAGCTGAACGCGAAGGGAACGACGGTCGTGCTCATCACGCACGCGCAGGACATTGCCGACTGCGCGAAAAAGATCCACCGCATTCTCGACGGCGAGCTGATCCGCGGCGACGAGGATAAGCACCGGTACGACATAATGAAAGGAGGCGCGGCGGATGAAAAAGGTGAAGATATCGTTTTTTAATAATCTGCCTGTCTGGCTGCGCCGCACGATCGCCGGAGTGCTGATCGCCGCGCTCATCGGCGGCGGCGTGTACGGCATATTGCTCCTCGTCCGCGGCAGCGGCGGCAAGGTGAAGGTCTATCCGATCATGGAATTCTGCACAGACTACGCCGACGACCAGGCGGAGACGCAGGGGCTTGTAAAGCCCGATAAAATGCAGTCGATCTATGTATCCGAAACGCAGAAGATCACAAAGTACTTTGTCCGCGAGGGCGATACAGTCAAAGTCGGCGACCCGATTTTGTCCTACGACACGACGCTCACCGACCTGCAGCTCGAGCGGGCGAGGATCTCCGTACAGAAGCTGGAGATCGCACTCGACGAGGCGAACGCCAATCTTGTAAAGGTGAACAACTACCGCCTGTATGTCCCGCAGCCCGATCCTCTCCCCGACGAGGAGCCGGATACGCCGCTCACGCCGGTGGAGGTGCCGTATTTCCGCGGCGGCAGCGGCACGAAGGACAGCCCGTTCTTCTATATCTGGAGCAACAACTGCGCCTATGACAGCGCCTTTATCGACTCGCTCCTGACGAGAGCGGGCGGCAGCACGGCGTATGTTGTCTTTGAGGTGCATGACGGCGATTCTCCGGACGGCGACATTCTCCGCAGCTGGGGCATGGTGTTCGTCCGCCAGAGCGACGGCTCAGTGGCCTTTAAGGTGGACGAGGCCTACGGACGCTTTGATGACGGCACGGCGCCGGACGACGGCGGCGATATCGACGACGGCGGCAACACCTATATCGATACGACGCCGAGCTACACCTATAATGAGCTCATCGCCATGCGCCGCGAAGCGCAGGAGAAGATCTACCAGACGGAGCTCGATCTCAAAAAGGCGCGGCTCGAATACGAAACGCTCGAATTTGAGATCAACAACGGCGTGGTCTACAGCAAGATCGACGGCGTAGTGAAAACGATCCGCAGCCCGGATCAGGCGCGCGAGGAGCAGCTCCCGGCGGTGCTCATTTCCGGCGGCGGCGGATACTATGTCACCGGCGCGATGAGTGAAACGGAGCTGCAAACGCTCCATGTCGGCGATACGGTCACGGTGATGTCGTGGCAGACGTATTCCCAGACAGAGGCGGAGATCGTCAGCATTTCCGAATACCCGGTCGGGGAGAACAGCGGCTACTATCACTGGAGCCAGGGCAACAACAACGCTTCGCTCTATCCCTTCACCGTGTATTTGGACGAGGACACCCCCGTGCGCGAGGGCGAGTATGTGAACATCACCTACAACCCCTTCGGCAGCAGTGCTTCCGGTGTATATCTCCAGAACATGTTCATCCTCCGCGAGGGCGGCGGGAGCTTCGTATATGTCCGTGACGCGAACGGGAAGCTTGATAAGCGCGCCGTATCGACCGGGCGCTCGCTCTGGGGTTCGTATACGCAGATCAACGGCGGACTCACCGGCGAGGAATATATTGCCTTCCCGTACGGCAACAATATCCGAGCCGGAGCTAAGACCGAGATATCCGACGCTGCGTCGTTCTATAATTACTGAAAGGGGGCGGGTGCATTGCTTGAAAGCATTTCTCTGGCGTTTCAAAACGTGTGGCGGCATAAGCTGCGCTCGTTCCTTACGATGCTCGGCATTATCATCGGCATCGCTTCGATCATCACGATCGTATCCACGATCAAAGGCACGAACGAGCAGATCAAGGAAAGCCTTGTCGGCGCGGGCAATAACGCCGTCGTTGTGCAGCTCTATCAGGACAATTATCCGTATGAGGTGCAGTATAACGGCGTGCCCGCCGGCGTTTACCCGATCACCGAGGAAACGCGGCAGGAGCTCTGCAAGATCGACCACGTGAAGGGCGTTTCGCTCTTTTGCAGCCGCAATTACGCCGACGGCGTATACTATGGCAATAACAGCTTTTCCGGCAATCTCTACGGCATCGACGAATACTATTTCGATGTGAACGGCTACTCGCTCGACCACGGCCGCAGCTTTCTCAAGGAGGACTTTGCCAAGGCGAAAAAGGTCTGCATGCTCGATGCGGCGGCGGCCTCGGCGCTCTTCTCCGGCGAAGACCCGGTCGGCAAGACCGTGGAGATGCAGGGCGACAGCTTCACGGTCGTCGGCGTTGTGAAGCGTGCGCGCTCCACAACGATGCAGATCAAAACGCCGAGCGATTATTATCAGTACATGAACGAGACCGGCACAATCTTCCTTCCGCTCAAGAGCTGGCCGATGCTCTATTCGTTCGATGAGCCGCAATGTGCGGCGCTGCGCGCGGACAATACCGACAATATGACGAGTGTCGGACAGAAGGCGGGCGAACTTCTCTCGTCCAGCCAGCTCATCGGCGCGGACAAAACGCTCTCCTACCGCGGGCAGGATCTCATGGAGCAGGCAAAGAATCTGCAGGAGCTCTCGAACTCCTCCAACCGCCAACTCATCTGGATCGCAAGCATTTCGCTGCTCGTCGGCGGCATCGGCGTTATGAACATCATGCTCGTCACCGTTACCGAGCGCACGCAGGAGATCGGTCTCAAAAAAGCCATCGGCGCGCGCCGCCGCCGCATCCTCAACCAGTTCCTCACGGAAGCGGCGGTGCTCACAAGCCTTGGCGGTATGCTCGGCGTGATCGTCGGCATCATCATGGCGCGGCTCATTTCGTCCGTCATGGGTACGCCGACGGCCATCAGCGTTCCGGCGATCCTCATCGCCGTGGTGTTCTCCATGGTCATCGGCATCGTGTTCGGCCTTCTCCCGGCGGTCAAGGCGTCCAACCTCAACCCCATTCAGGCCCTCCGGCGCGACTGACCGGGACACAGCTTTTCGCGGGGAAGCGTTTTGCCTCTGTGATGCAATGCGGTAAATACACAAAAAAGCTCTTGGAGCTGTGCCGCGCGGCGGACGCCGACACGAAGAAAGCGGCGGTCGGTCTTCTCAAGGGAGAATCCTCCGGGTTTTCGGATATTCTCGGCATCTGCCTGGCGGCTCAGGCTCCGGGAAGGGCGACCTTCTCGGCACGCTGCCTGACGGCGTCATAGACGTCTTCGGCAAGAAATAATGCATGAAAAATCGGCTCACCCGTTTGAAACGGGTGAGCCGATTTTTTGCATGCAGAAAAAGCAGGAAAGTCAGCAGCAAAACTGTGCTATCGCGGCGTCGACATCCGCGGCGCACGAGGCGGCGATACCTGTTTGGCGGGAGCGTATAAAAAATGCGCCCGGTTCCCGCCGGGCGCAACCACTAAAATTTCAATTATTATAAGTTGTAAAACCTATCACAATGAAATTTCAGTGGCAAAGATAGGCTATTTCTTCGGTTTCGCTTTCTTTTCGGGAAATGAAAAACCGATATTGAACTGTTCGTCCAGCACAAGCGAAGCATCGAAAGCCTTGCCGTTCTTGCCCTTGAAGCCCTTGATTAGCCCTGTCTTGCGTTTCGTCGCCAGCTCGACAATCTGCTTGTCGGAAAGCTGCTTGTCGCACTTGTTGCGGAATATGGTAAGCGTGCAGTCCACGTTGGAACACTTCGCCACTTTCGGGTAGAACAGGATGCGCCCGTTATTGCATTTGGGGCAGGAACAAGTTTCGCCATTGGCGATAGATAACTGCACCGATAGCAATTCCGCCGTGATTTGAGCGGCGTACACCTCAATGCCCTTTCGGAACATGTCGGCATCCATGCTGCCCGCTTCTATCTTGGCAAGGGCGGTTTCCCACATGCCCGTCATTTCGACATCGGCAATCTTCTTGTCCCTGACAATCCTGTAAACGGCAAGCCCCTTGTCGGTGGGTACAAGGTTCTTCTTCTCACGCACGATGTACTGGCGGGCGAACAGCGTTTCGATAATCGCCGCACGGGTGGCGGGTGTGCCTATCCCGGCATCTTTCAGGCTGGCTTTCAGTTCGGCATCTTCCAGTTCCTTTCCGGCGTTCTCCATTGCCGCCAACAGGCTGCTTTCCGTGTGCAGCGGTTTCGGCTTGGTCTGCTTTTCGAGCAGATCCACGCCGGAGAGTGGCAAATATTCTCCCTCTTGGAGTGGCGGCAGGCTGGCGGCTTCTTCATCCCCGCCCGTTTCCTGCTCGCCGAACACGGCACGCCACCCGGCTTCTTTCATCACAGACCCTTTCACCGTGAAGTCGGTATCTCCCCCTGACAGCAAGGCGGTGGTAACGTCTTTCACGCACTTGCCCGAAAAGGCTTCCAGCATACGCCCGGCTACCAGCTCGTAAACCGCCCGCTCGTCTTTGGAAAGTTCGCCGGGCAGGTTCTCGGTAATGATTAAGGCGTGGTGGTCGGTCACTTTGCTATCGTTCACGCTGCGGCGGTTCAGTGCCGCACCGTCCAGCCCGGCGGCATACCCGGCAAAGCGGGGGTATTGCCCCAGCAGGGCGACACGTTCCGGCATTTCATCGAAAACGTCCTCCGGGATATAGCGGCTTCCAGTTCGGGGGTAGGACATCACTTTCTTTTCATACAGGCTTTGCGCTATGGAAAGCGTCTTGTCAGCCGAGAAGTTCAGCTTCGTGTTCGCTTCCTTTTGCAGCGTGGTAAGGTCGTACAAAAGCGGCGGTTCTTGACAGGCTTCTTTCCTCTCAACGGATTTAACCACAAGTTGCCCGGCATCCTTTACCCGTTGCAGGGCGGCTATGGCTTCGGGCTGCTGTTCCCACTTGGCGGTCGATTGGGCGGTAAAATTTATTCCCCCGCTGGCGGTCACCGCTTTGAGTTGCCAAAACTTGGCGGGTACGAAATTCCTGTTCTCCAAATAGCGGCCGCATATCATCACGAGCGTGGGTGTCTGTACCCTGCCCAGCGAGAACACCCCCTGCCCGGCAGCTACGCTCAACGCTTGGGTGGCGTTTATCCCTATCAGCCAGTCCGCTTCGCTGCGGGACTTGGCAGAGAGGTAAAGGTTATCGTAACGCTCTCCCGGCTGCAAGTTATCCAGCCCCTCACGGATTGCCTTGTCGGTAAGGCTGCTTATCCACAGGCGCACAAATGGTTTCCGGCAGTTCAGGTAATGGAAGATATAGCGGAAGATTAACTCACCCTCACGCCCGGCATCGGTGGCGACAATAATCCGGTCGCACTGGTCGAACACTTCCTTTATCACTTTCAACTGTTTCAGCACGCCGGGGTCTGCCTTGTACCCTTTCTCCGCTTTCACCTGACGGGGGATTAGCTGGAAATCGGGCGGCAGTATGGGCAGGCTCTCCCTGCGGAAGTTCGCCACGCCGTAGGCTTCCGGCATGGCAAGCTGGATTAAGTGGCCGAACGCCCATGTCACCATATACCCGTTGCCGGAAAGATAACCGTCATTACGCCCGGTCGCACCGATGATGCGGGCGATGTCCTTTG
>OGYO01002125.1_pt1 | contig 10695 bp, 9 predicted proteins | sample 1576561 | NCBI WGS metagenome assembly OGYO01 (sample SAMEA3541507, study PRJEB24748) | human gut metagenome | biome: human gut; feature: human-associated habitat; material: faeces | place: China | collected 2012 | reverse complement strand
CGTCATATGATTGCCCTGCTGCTCGTCACCGCTGACCACCGCGATCATATAAGCACAGCGGCACCAGCGCGACGGCGGCCAGCAGGTAGAAGATATTGGCGCCCGTAGCGACCCCGGCGAGCAGGCAAAATACCAGCGCCGCAGCGCACAGCGCAGGGAGCATCTTACGGGCCGTATCGCCCAGGGCGGGCAGCGGCACGGCATCCAGCCCGGCAAGCCCCTCTTCGAGGCTCGCGAGCATCAGCCGGGAATCCGCCCCCGCACCGGAGGCAATATCGTCGACGACGGCCTCGACGTAGTTGGCGCCGCAATCCGGGCATAGGTGCTGCGAATCCTCCATTCTATTTCCGCAGACAGGACAGGTTTTCATCGTATTTCCAGATTAGTCAGACAATCGTTCGGTCAGAGTCCGAAGAGCCATTCGCCCAGCGACTTGCCCTTCTTGGCAGAGGACTCGGCACGCTCGGCCTTGAGGCTCTGCGCCTCGACGGCAGCCTCCTGCTGCGTCCGCGCGCGCATTGCCTCGGCATCCATTTTCCGCAACTCCTGCTCCATCGCCGCGGCTTCGGCCGCCGCAGCCTGCGCATCGAGGCGGTTGAGGAACCGGATCACCTCACCGTAGTTCGGGCTCACGGGGTTGCACGCACGGCACAACTCCAGCGCCCCGTCGATATCGCCCTGGCGCACCAGAATATCGGCCTGAGCAACGGCACGGGTCACCTCGCCGGCGAGCAGTTTGTCGTAGACCTGCACCTTGAGCTCCTCGACCGCCTCGTATTCGTCGACACTCTCGGGAATCACGGCCAGCGCCGCCATCGCATCCTCGTACTCCTCACGGGCGACGAGTGAGTTGACCTTGGCGAGTATCTTCGGCATCTGGCGCGTATAATAGTCGGCGATGCCCTGCTGCACGTCACCGATCAGCTTGGCGAAACGCGCGTCGTTGACGTTCACCTTATTGATCAGCGACCGCATACAGGCTTCCATGCTTTTGCCATTGGCCTGGAGCGATATGGTCTGGCTGCCAAAAACCGTATCTTCGAAGAGATTTTTGACCGACAGGGTCAGGTCGGCACGCAGCACGTGCAGCGTGGTCATCCCCGTATCGACCGCCCCGTCGTCGGTGATCGTAAGCGTCGGCGTGACGACGAAAAGCCCCGCGGCATCGGCCATGCCGTTGCGGGTGATGATCTTGCTGATCTTGTTTTTGAGGGCCGCGGCGTTGTTGTCACCGAGCTGCGCGGCCGTCTCGTCGTCGATATAGGCCGAGAGGTCGATTACGGCCTGGGCCCGGAGCGACAGCGCGGCCAGCACGAACACCAGGGAGAACGATAGTTTACGAAGCAGATTCATGGTCTGTTGTTTAGTAGATGATTACGTCGATGGAATTACCCGTGATCGTACGCGACACGGAGAGGTTCAGCCCCTTGAGGTACTGGTAGAGCGCCAGCGCGAAATCATTGACGTCCGACTGCATACCGTCCTCCATGGAGTTGTCCACAAAAATATCGCTGAAGGCCAGCAGCGTGCTCGTGCGGCCCTGCGTATGGTACTTGCCGTTCTTGGCATGGCGCTTCACCCACGAAACGAGGATGTCCGACAACGGCATGATGTTGTTGATCTCGGTATCCATGTTGATGGCCGATCCGGGGTCGATCGTAAAGCGCACGGCCACGCTCTGCCCGGTCGAAATCTTGGTCGCCATGCGTGTGGATATCTGCTTCATGAAGTCGCCGACCATCGCCTGCGCCATCACGCCGCACAGCACGTCGGCCGTCGTGCGTTTGCGCCCCGAAATTTCGGATTTGGTGGCCAGCGTATTGCCCGTGGCGATCTCGATCGCCTGCAGGGTCAGCGACACGCGCACCCCGCCGTCGTTCACATCCTGGTTGATATCGACGCTCACCGAGACGTCGGCACCCGAGTTGATGAGGATCGCGTCGTCGAGCGACATGCCGTCGCCCATGCGCACCTGATAGGTATTGGCGTTATTGAGCGACGTGAGCAGGTCTTTGGTCTCCACGCCCTGCTTGATGAAACCTTCGTTGACCTTCGAAATGGCCATGCGCATATCCGAATTGTCGCGGATGGCCTCTTCGTAGGACTGGCCGCTCTTGCGGAAGGGCACGACCATCACCGTCGGCATGGCGATCATCTCCTGGGTTTCGGAGAGCGCTATATCGGCGGCATTGCGCCCGATGATACCGTTGTTGACCAGGTCGCGCTCGAGCGATTCGGTGTAGAGGTCGATCGTCGCAAAGACCTGGATGTCCTTGGCGGCGGTCTTGTTGGTCTTGTCGGCGATGGTGCAGCTGCGGATGTAGTTGGCATAACGGGTCGTCCCGAGCAACTGTCCGACATACTGGGCCGCCCCGGCCGAGGGTTTGCTGCCCAACAGGGGTTTGTTGTCGTTCAGGCCGTCTATACCGTTATATAAATAAGTGTAGATCACCGATTTCTTAGCCATCTCGATCGCCTCCTTCTTCGTACGGGCGATCCCCGAACATTCCAGCGTAGCGATCTTTCCGGTCGTGCGTTTCAGGATGGCATCGGTCGTATAATTCTGTGCGGAGGCGGGAAAAAGCGCCGACAAGAGAACAACGATGACTGACAATACGGACTTCCTAAACATCTGATAAATATTTTAAGTTTGAACGGATAAAATCCCCGGGGTACCGTCAGCGACACCCCGGAGATCGTTTCCAGAAGAATTATATGCGGTAAATTTATGCACCGACGAGCCCTTTGAAGAAACCGCCCGCCGCCGTCCCCTGCTTGTCGAGGATGACGACCAGCTTGTCGCCGTTGTTGAATTTCTCCTTGATGGCATCCTCGCCCGAAGCGACCTGGCATTTGGTAACGCCGTCCATCACCTCGACAGCCACGATGGTGCCGATCTCCGACTTGGTTACCTTCGGGCCGATCTTACGCTCCAGGAACACCTTGAAACGGGTCTTTTTGGCAACGCCCATCTCCGTACCGCCCGAGATATAAAGCTCCTTGACACGGCCTTTCTTGTCGGCCTCGCCCAGCTCGAGGATATAGGTCTCGAACTTGAAATGCTTGTCCACGAACCCGACCATGCCCTTGCGGAGGTCTTTCATCGCGTCGTTGAACGCGCCGTCCTTCGAATCGGCGTCGATACCCGAAACCGAAAGGTCTTCCGAACCGATCATGGCGCCGTCGGCAATGTTATATACCTTCAGCGAATAGGTCACCTCGGCCTTGTTGTACATCTTGCCGTCGATATCCGACTTGAACTGCGAGAACGAAACGTTGTTGGCCTGTCCGATGACGACCTTCCTGGCACCCAACGCCTTGTAGGCGGCTTCGCTTTCGCTCTTCCAGTTGGCATCGTTCACCACGTCCTCGACGTTGCGGTCGGCATAGAGTTTCGACAGCGTACCGTCGGTCAGTGCGTCGACGATGTGGAAACGGCCGCGGTCGGCAAAACCCGACAGGACGGCCGCCCGGATGTTGTCACAGGCTGCCTGGCTGACAGCGGAGGTGTGCGTAAAAGGATTGATGATGACAGTCTCCTTCGAAGGATCGTCCTGGGCAGAGGCGCCCAGCCAAACAAGCACGGCCACAGCGGCCAAAACGGTTTTGAAACAGTTTTTCATAAATATAGCTGAGATTAAAAGGGTTAGGAATCGCATGCTTTATGATGGGACATAGCTCCTGCAGTCCCCCGCACCTGGGAACTAAGCAATAAATGTAAAATTAAAAAAAAAGGAAAGCGTGGTGCTGTAGCTATATTTCAGAGTGGGAAGGTTCTTGCAAAACCTCGAGAATAAAATAAGCAACAGTCCCACGCCTATATCCGTAAACGGATAAGACGCGGAGAAATGCCGGCTTATTCTCTTCTCAGTATTAATTTGCAAGATTTACCACTCGAGAATAAACTTACACTTTCCGTGTTAGTCAGTATGTATCACAAATATAGTGAATATATTCGAAAAATACAACTTCGGCACCTCTTTTTCGGGACTGTCGCGACCCTAAATTACAATAAAAAATTCAAATTCGCTAACTTCAGACCCAAAATGTGCCATACGAAGACCCGGAAACGAGCCTTCTCCGATCGCCGGCAGAATAAAACGCACACGCCCGTGCCAAGGCTCCGGCAGCACGCCCTACATCGCCAGCGCCAACACCACGACCATCAGGGCAACGCACCACAGAGGCAGGTCGCAGCGCTCCCCGGACATCGCGGCATCCAGCGCACGGGAGCGCTCCAGATAAAGCAGGAAGAGGAACCACAAGGCACCATATACGACATTCCGGGCAATGCCCCGGATAAACATTTCGGTACCTCCGTACAGATGCGGATCGTATCCGGAAAAGAGCAGCATGAGCAGCGCAGCGAAATGCAACACCACACGCAGCCCGGCATACCAGCGCGCCAGCGACAACCCGTAGGGGCTCCGGCCGACCAAGCCCCACAGCACGCAGACGGGCAGCGCCACGCCGGCCGCAGGGATCAGGAACATCAAAGCCGTGCCACCGCCCAGCCGCCACGAGCCCGAAACGAACTGCATGAGCAGCCCGAACGCCCACTCCCCCATACGGGAAACGACATAAGCCCCGAACACCCACACCGGGCCGGGCAACTCAGCGATACGGGCTGAAAACTTGGATTCCATAGGGCACGAACTTTACGCTGGAAACAAAGGTATGAAAAAAAGGGAGACCCGCAGTCTCCCCTTTTCCTGTTTTTTAAATTTCCGGCCGTCAGACCAGTGTCTCCAATATCTGCACGGCATTGAGCGCCGCCCCTTTTTTGATCTGATCGCTGACGCACCAGAACGTCAGGCCATTCTCGCAGGTCAGGTCTTTGCGGATACGCCCCACGTATACCGGCTCCTTGCCGGCGATGAACAGCGGCATCGGGTAAACTTTGCCCGCCGGGTCGTCCATCAGCACCACGCCCTGTGCCCTGGAGAAAGCCTCGCGGGCTTCGGCAACCGACACGGGACGTTCCGTCTCGAGCCATATGCTCTCCGAGTGGGCACGCATCACCGGCACGCGCACGCACGTCGCCGACACGGCGATGTCCGAATGCATGATCTTGCGCGTCTCGTGAAACATCTTCATCTCCTCCTTCGTGTAGTCGTTATCGGTGAACACGTCGATATGGGGAATTACGTTGTAGGCCAGCTGGAATGCGAACTTGCTGACCGTAGGCTGCCTGCCGGCGCCCAGCTCGGCATACTGCGCGACCAGTTCGTCCATCGCCGCGGCTCCCGCCCCGCTGGCCGACTGGTAGGTCGAAACGTGTACGCGGCGGATGTGCGAGAGATCCTCGATCGCCTTCAGCGCCACGACCATCTGGATCGTCGTGCAGTTGGGGTTGGCGATAATGCGGCGCGGAGCGTCCTTCGCATCGCCGGGATTGACCTCGGGCACCACCAGGGGCACGTCGGCATCCATGCGGAAGGCGCTCGAATTGTCGATCATAATGGCTCCGTGCCGGGTGATCGTCTCCGCAAACTCGCGCGATGTCCCGGCACCGGCCGACGTCAGGGCGAAATCCACCCCCTTGAAATCGTCGTTGTGCTGCAACAGCTTGACGGTAATATCTTCTCCGCGGAATTTGTACGTCCGTCCCGCACTGCGTTCCGAACCGAACAGCAACAGGGAGTCGATCCCCAGGTCGCGTTCCTCCAAAATTTTCAAAAATTCCTGGCCCACAGCCCCGCTGGCGCCCACAATCGCAATTTTCATGTTGATATCGTTAAAAAATGACCATCGTTCCCGCTCGGACGAACCGTACACGGAAACTCCGGAGGCAAATATAGCGATTTCGGGCCGAATAACAAAAAAGCGCGGCCCCGCTCCGCCGCGAAACGCGCGGCCGGCAGGATGAACAGCCACCTCAGGTTGTCTCGGCTTCCACTCCCGCCTCTGTGCCCGGCCCTGCATCCGTTTCCATCGCCTCACTGACTTTCTGTTCGCGGTACACCTTCGGCGTACATCCGAAACGGAGCACGAACCCCCGGAAGAAAGTACTGCGATTCGAGAAACCCGATTTGTAAATGATCTCGTCGATCGACAGCCGGGTGGTCACCAGCAGCTGTTCGGCCAGACCGAGCCGGTATTCCCGGATGATGCAGGCCGGGGTTCGATCGGTCACGCCCCCCAGCCTGCGATAGAAGTTGGGCAGGCTCATCCCCATCCGGTCTGCGATGAACTGTGTGGAAAGCGACGTGTCGAGGATATTGCCGTGGATGATCTCGAGCATCCTGTCCAGGAAAACCTTGTCTTCCTTGTGGAGCAGGTGCCCCTGCGCCAGGTCGAACGCGCTGTATGCCGAACGGCCGTAATCCTTCAGCGATTCATAACGGCGCAGCAACTGCCCCACGACGTTTCTCAGGTGCGCGATGTCGAAGGGGAAGGCCAGGCAGATGTCCACCTCCGACTCCAGTCCCTCGATCTTCATCCCGGAACGCGAGGCCGACGTCAGCAGGATGACCGGCACCTGTGCCATGTGCCTGCTCCTGCGGATATGCCGGATCACACCGGTCATGGCCGGATCGAGCGTCACCGCACTGCAAATGACGACCTGTGGCCGCAACGCTGCCAGTTGCTCCGCAGCCTGCCCGAGCTCTCCCATGACCTTAAGGTCATAGGCGCCGGCGAAGAGTTGCGCGAGGAACGAAGCCATGTCGGGGTCTTCGCACACCACGAGCATCGTCGGCAACGCATCGCGGGAGGTTACGGCGGAAACAGCCGGGGCGCCGGGCATCCCGAACTGCCGGTCGGAAGCCATGTCCACCTGCAGGACTGGCTGCGTTACCCGGGCGATCTCCAGTTCGGGAAACGACAACGTGACAGTCGTAACGTCGCCTTCCGATGCGATCCGGAACTCCCCGCCCAGCTTCGCTGCCAGGTTGTGGCAGATCGCCAGCTCCATATCCCCTTTCTGCGAAAGGCCGCCCTTACCGCGGCTTTCCAGATAGTCCAGCAGCCGGTAACGGTCGGAGAGGAACTCGATCTGCCCCAGATCTACGCCCTCCCCACGATTGGAAACCACAACCCGCAGCCTATCCTGTACAACGGATACACCGAAGAAAACCTCCCCGCCCGTCTCCGAGCGCCGGAAGGCATTGGACAGCACGATATTCAGCACCATGCTCAACGTACCGCGCGCCGAGGGGAAGAGCATACCTTCCCCCACCTCGGTACGGTAGCCTACCTTGTGTGTTTCGGCATACTCGGCAAAAGTCTGCACCAGTCCGTTGCACATCCGGGTGACATCGAGCAGCTCGACGTCGTCGGGACGATCCGCCGCCCCGGCCGCCCTGAGCTCATTAAGCAAACAGGTCAGATCTTTCAATTTCAGGGCATTGCGATGAATGAATCCCACCTGCCGGAGCACGAAGCCGTCGGAGGCCCCGCACTCCAGGATCTGCTGGCAGGAACCGTTGATAAGCGTCAGCGGCACCGAAAGTTCGTTGGTCAGGCTGGCAAACGAACGGATACGCGACTCGTAGAGCAGCTCTTTGGAGTGCTGGTCGTAAAGCGCCTGCCGCCTGTGCATGCGTTCACGGCGGCGGCGCTCCAGATAGCGCCCCGTGAACGCAACAAACACACACGCGGCCGTACCATACACCACCCATGCCCAAGCGGAAGCATAGGGCGGCGGCAACACCCGGATCGCCAGCCGGCCTACGGGACTCAGCTCCCCGGTCATATTGTTCCGGTAGCGGACGTTGAGCGAATAATTGCCGGGCGGAAGGTTGGCGAAAAGCAGCCGGTTGTTATGGCGGTTGTCATTCCACTGGCTGTCGAACCCCTCGAGGTTATACAGGTACGAATAGTTGCCGCCGTTGATATAGTCCAGCGCCACGATCGAAAGACCGAAAGCCCCTTGCCGGTGGGTAAGCACCAGTTTGCCCTTGCGCATCAGCTTCGAAATGCTGTGATCCGTGCCGTCGATGGTCACATCCCGAAACCGCACCGGGGGCATATACCCCCGGTGCAGCGACTCGCCGCCCGAGACCACGACCAAACCGTTGATGCCGCCGAACAGCAGCTTCCCGGCACGGCGGTCGTAAAAATAAGCACCGTCGCTGAACTCCACGACCTCCAGCCCGTACGAAGCGCCATAGGCCACCGAACGGTGCGCAGCCGGATTATAGCGGACAATCCCGGCATTCGTGGCGGCCCAGACATTGTCGAGCGAATCGGCCAGCAGTCCGTGAATCACCCCGGTCTGCAACTGGTCGTGGGCGAACTCGACGGCAACCGCCCCTTCCCCGGGGCGGTAACACCCCATGCCGCACCCCGTTCCGAACCAGAGCGTCCCGTCGGAACAGCGCACGGCGACCGTCACGTCGTTCGCGGCCAACCCACGGCGTCCGTCCAGCGGGATCACCTCGCCCCGGCGTTCTTTTCGCGATTCTACCCGATAAAGAATCAGTTTCCCTATACCTATCAAAGTGAATATAGCCGCCAAACCAACCAAAAGAGCCCCGAAACCTTCGTCCAATTCATAAGCCCCACCTATACAGCATATAAAAGACCCGATTCCGACAGCCGTACAAACAAGACCTTGATTCAGAGTGGAAAATTTACTGGGTCGCTTCGACTCCGGTTCGTCGAAAAAGCCTTCGGGCAATTCTCGACCCGACTCTATCGCTTTCTCCATCACCCGATAGCGGGATTGTACTTTTTTATTACGATAATAAATATAGAAAAAGACAATTAAAAAAGCGATAAGAAAAGGTGAAACAATAGCAAAAAGAGGAACCAAAGAATCTATTATATCCTCGGCATCCGGCTCATCTTGAAAGAACGTTTTATCCCGTTCAAATTCGAGTTCTTTCATACGTATTTGAAAAGCCTCGCTCGGAGTCATACCGTTAAGTGTATCGGCTGCTACGACCGCTTCTTGTTGTGCCACAGGGCCATTCGATTTCAGAGGAGCTGTTGCCTCGGTTGCTGTTACGGCTCCTGTCCACGATACGATAGACAAAAGCATCATCATAAACATCTTTTTCATATTCTCTTCTATTTTAATTTTATAGGTTATTTATAGTCGTTCTCTTTCCGGAAATTCAATCATTAGACGTAACCAACCACTCGTTTGGTTGCAGAAACCTTGAATTTTTTTTCAAAAATAGTCTAAATGAAGGAACGGCACACATTATCTGCATGAAAATGAGATTAAAGAATGTTCTCTCTTTCTGTTGTTCCCGTATCATCGCAAAATGGAACATCGACGACATAAAAGAGATGAAACCAATCGACAAAAAGATTCATTAAAAGAAGGCAAAGGAAGTACCCAAAAGGGAAGCACATATTTTATATGCGAACTGTATAAAATACCCGGCATAAAGAAAATCGAAACAAAACGGACAACAAGCGGGTAAAAAAAGTAATTTTGCATACCTAAACCAAACAAAGGATTCATGAAACAAAAAGAAATCAATAAAGTCGAAATACGCAATCTTCAAAAAGAAGATTACGACCAACTGGCTAGCTCTTTCACCCGTGTCTATGCCGACGCTTTCTTATTTTGTATCTGTACGGATTCAGCCTGCAGATCATTCTTTAACGCTTCTGCATTTACCTGAAAATATTCTGAAATATATACAGTCAGAAAATATCTGGTTTTATCTTCCCTGATCTCATTTTGGTTCTCCTGCTCACTCTGTTGTGTCTGTCCGGTTTCTGTGTCAGATCCTTCTGCGTTTTCTTCTGCCTTCCGGTATTCTTCGCTTTCTATATCTTCTATATCTATTACTGCACTCTCTGATTCACACTCTGTATTTTCGGAATCCACTTCATCTGTCGTATTTTCTGCTGCTTCTGCTTCTCTCACTTCGCCATCCCATGTACTATTTTCCATCTGCAACTGTCCGTTCTCCGAAGCAGTATTTTCCTGTTGACTTTTGTACAGTTCTTTCAGACCGCTCACTTCCAGTGTCAGTTCTGCCTGAAATTTCTCTTCATCGATCCACTGTGCACTCTGCTTTAAACCCACAGCAGGAACATATAACTCTGCAGCTTCAAATTCTGCTGCTGATACTGCTCCTGCTCCCAAAATCCCGACAGCAGCCGTTATCATGACTGCTTTTTTTAACTGATTCCATATTCTTTTTTCCATTCTCTCATTCTCCTGAATTTTTATTCTATGTCATCTGAGGTACTTCCACTGTCAGAATGATATCGGTACAGTATCTTTCGAGATTATAAGTTCATATCCACAGACATACGCATCTCTCCTCTCTGTTTTGCACAATAAATAAGATTTTCAGAGTTTCTGCTCAGGATTCAAAACCATCTCCCGGACTATCAATAAATAATTGGAAATTTTTGCACCGGACCGGTGCGTGAAAATAAGAATACTGATAACGGCTGTTGCCGATGAATCTACTTTAGCATGTCTATGCTATAAAAACAAGATACCACTTTTTATTTTTCGTATTTGTTTATAATTCTTTTATAAATTTACCGATTGTTTCAGAAATTCGACATACTTTGAACATAATTTTCCCATATAATAGGTCTTGGATAGATGAAAAACCACTCTCTATCTCCCCCCTCAAAAAAACAAAACAGCTCTCACAGAAATGTGAGAGCTGTTTGTTTTTTGTTACTGTTCACTGATAATATCCCGCGAGGTGTTTTTTGAGTTATTTTCTATTGCAATTCTACTGGCAGTCTTTTATAATGTAGGATATCAAT
>OGYO01002124.1_pt1 | contig 10698 bp, 11 predicted proteins | sample 1576561 | NCBI WGS metagenome assembly OGYO01 (sample SAMEA3541507, study PRJEB24748) | human gut metagenome | biome: human gut; feature: human-associated habitat; material: faeces | place: China | collected 2012 | reverse complement strand
AGCGGCTGCACAGCGCCTGTTCAGCGCGGCTCGCTTTGCAAAGAATTTTACAAGGAAATGCTTAAATTTGTTTGTGATGAAAAAGCAAAAAAAGATGCTGAAAAGGTAAAGATGGAAAAGGCAAGAGCTATAAAAGATTTAGATGAAGAATAAAGCAACAGGGCTAGACATAAAACTAGCCCTGAAATTGTACGAAAGGAAATAAAAATGGCAAAGGATAGTTTTATATTATATCTGGAGCAAAAACAAATATTTGAAATGCTAACAAATGAAGAAGCTGGACAACTTATAAAAGCAATATTTGAATATGAAGATACAGGACAAATAGTAAACTTAGATAGGTCATTACAAATAGCATTTCTACCAATAAAAAGTGCTTTAGATAGAAACAAAGAAAAATATGAAAATGTAGTAAAAAGAAATAAAAGAAATATTGAAAAAAGATGGGAAAAAGAAAATACCAAAAATACCACTGGTAAAAAAGGTATACAAAAAAATACCAAAAATACCGATAATGAACATGATAATGATAATGAACGTGATAATGAAAATGACAATGAACATGATAAGGATAAAAAAGAAAAAAACAAAAAAAGAAAAACATTTGATGACATTTTGGCTGAAAATCATTTTACAAAGGAATTAGAAGATACAATTAGAGATTTTATAGATATGCGAAAAACAATAAAAAAACCAATGACTTCGAAAGCCTTAGAGTTGTTGCTTAGAAACTTGAAAAAGTTGACGAACTTAGAGGAAGAAAAGATTGCAATATTAAATCAATCTATTGAACATGGTTGGCAAACAGTATATCCATTAAAAAACAATAATCAAAATAATTCTAGAGGTGGAATGAATGATTTTAAGCAATTATGGGAGGAGGCAAAGATAGAAGAAGATGAACAAAACGGAAACAATTCAAATAATAACACTTTTAGCTGGTAATTATGACAGTATATCTAAAAAAGATAAAACACAAAAGCAATTAATGATAAATACGTGGCTAGAGTGTTTAGGAGATTTAGATTATATACTAGTTTTACAAGCGGTAAAGAAGACAATAATGGAAAGTCCATATCCTCCAACAATACATGATGTTAGAAAAAATGCAATAGAAATGATAAAACCAACAACTAAAAAAACAGCTATAGAGGCATGGAATGAGGCATACTCAATGATTTGTCAAGGTAATTATATGACTGAAGAAGAATTTGAAAAAGCAAGTGCAGAAGTAAAAAAGTTTTTTGGAAATGTAGCTCAAGTTAGAGAATTGGCACAAACTAAAACAGATATAGTAAATAGTGTAACTAAGGGACAATTTCTGAAACAATATGAAGTAATAGTAAATAGAGAAAGAGAACAAAAATTATTGCCTCAAAGTATGAAAGATTTTACAAAAAAACTAGTAGAAAAAATGGATATAAAACAGATAGGAGAGTGATAAACAAATGAAGATGAATCAAAGGCAAAGAATAATAGATTATATAAGACAATTTGGAAGCATAACAAGTAAAGATGCTTACAATGACTTAGGGATAACACAATTAGCAACAAGAATAAAAGAATTAAAAGAGCTAGGTTATGAATTTGAAACAAAATGGGAAAGTAGTAAAAACAGATTTGGCGAATCGGTAAGTTTTAAAAGATATTATTTAATGGATATGATAACAAAAAATATGAACCATATTCCAAGAATTTAGGAGGTAGTTATGATAATAGTAAGTCAAGATAAAACAAAAATAATTAATTTTGATAATATGACACGAGTTTATATAACCTTTGATGAAAGTGATGATGATGTTTGTATAAGAACTGAAACAGTAGATAGTTTGTATGAAGACTTAGGATATTACAAGACAGAAGGAAGAGCAAAAGAAGTATTAGCAGAAATAATAGATATGTATAAATTTTAATAAATGAAATAATTTGAAAGTGGTGAATCTTTTGAAAGCAATAGACAAATTTTTAAAATATCTAAAAACAGACAGAAATACTTTTCTAACATATGTACTAACTTTAGTAAGTGCTTATTTAGTTGTAGACAGAATAGTAGAAATGCTTATGATGATTTTTACAGGAATGGCAGTTTCATATTGGGGGCCAATTACTTATACCCTAGCACTTGCTTGCCCGGTATTTGCATTTCTATTTTCGTGTTCATCTAAGTTCGTTGACTCAGATGAATCTAAATTAGCACTATTTGATGTGTATTTAATCAGCATTTATATAATGATTGTATCTATGTTTACACAATTCACGAACCAATTTGGTTGGATGTTATTCTTATCAGTACCAAACTTTTCATACATCGCATCTAACTTTTATAATTTGATTAAACCAGCATTCTCCGCAGTTGCTCTTTACTTACCATTAACCACATTTTATCCAGTTATAAAATGGTTATTAATGACTGTACACGATACAAAAAATATTTATGAATCAATTTATGATTATAAAGGAATAAATTTAGCAGATAAATCTGCTTCTTGGGGTGCTTACACTTGTGAGATGTCTTTTGGAACAGATAAAGTAAATGGTAAAACAGTTAAAATAGCTGAAGAGAAAAGATTTTACCCTACACTAGTATGTGGTGTTTCTGGTGCTGGAAAAACATCTTTATTGTTTGAGCCAATGATTGCAAAAGATATCGATAAAAAATATTTCTTTAGAGAAATATCAAAGGAAATGGGATTTACTGCATTAAAAACTGGAATTGCTACTTTAAATTGCCCATACTCAAATGATTATATAAACGCTAATTTCAATTTAAATATGATAACACCAAAAGAAAATAAACTTAATGTTTATAATACATATATGAAGAAAATGATTATATCTGGAACTGGAGATAATTATATTTACAGAAATTTAGGTTTAACCTACGTCTCTCCTGATATTGAATCTATAAATCATATTAAAAAAGTTTTAAAAGCACGTAATATGAAGTTTAATTTAATAGATCCTAATGACTCATCTTCTGTTGGCTTAAATCCTTTCGCTCTTGAAGATGCAACTCAAACGGCTGTTGCAATTTCTACAGTTTTAAAGGGATTATATTCTTCAAGCAATAGTAATTTAGATGTAGAGCTTGCATACAGAGTAAACGCTGCAAACCAAGCAATTGAAAATTTAGCAATATTATTGAAAGAAATATATCCTAGACTTCATGATGATGATTTACCAAATCTTGAAGATATGTTAAATTGTTTCACACATTTTGAATTAATCGAAGAATTATGTGAAGAAATGAAAAAAGACGATGAACTTGCAGAAAAATATTCTTCATTGCTAAATTATTTTGAAAGAAACTTCTATGCATCTGCTCCAAATAGAGAAGATACTGAAAAATTTATAACACATGCTACTGCACAATTAGATAGTTTACTAAGATATACTGGAGTTAAAAACATATTATGTAATAGAAGAAATTCTATAAACTTTGATAATACATTAAAAAATGCTGATGTAACTCTTGTATGTACAAGACGTGGTGATTTAGGTCCAAATATTCATACAGCATTTGGCCTATTCTGTATATTGATGATGCAATATTCAGTATTAAGACGTCCTGGAACAGAAAAAGACAGAGTTCCCCATTTCTTATATATTGATGAATTTGCAGACTTTGTTGGAAATTCAACAGATTCATTATTCACTCTATACAGAAAATATAAAGTTTCAACAATAATCTCGATACAAAACTTAGGTCAATTAGATAAAGGAACAAATAAAAAACATAGACAAATAATAACAGCAAACTGTTCTAATAAATTTGTATTTGGAAATAACACACCAGAAGACAACGAATGGTGGTCAAAAGAAATTGGCGAGAAGAAAGAATGGTCATTTGGAAGTTCTTACGATACAGCTAAAGGAGAATATGATCCTAAACTTACAGGTATTAAGTATGAAAACAAGATAAAATATCAACCTGGAAAAATTCAAGCTTTAAAATTCAAACAAGCTATGTATAAAATCAGAAACCTTGGCGGAAAAAGTGATAATGGTACTGTAAACCTAAATTTCCTATCTGCAACATATTATGAGCCAAAGCCATCAAAAGAATATCCATTTGAAAGATATAATTCAGGTTTTGATTCACATTCGGCTGAAGATAAATACGAAGACGAAAAAGAAACAAAAAGAAAAAAAGAAACTTTAAAGAATTATCATTTTAATGATGATATTCCTGATGAAGTTGATCCAATAAAAACAGACACATCTGATTCAAAATATTTATTTGATAGTGAAGATGCAATTGTATTTAACTTTAAGAAACCAGATAATAAATAAATTTTAAGAACGAAGCAAAAATATCTATGCTTCGTTCTTTTTTTCATTAAAATAATATATTTAACTTCAAAGAAGACGAAGCATTTTTTGCTCCGTCTTCATTTTGCATTCTTTTAGGCATTATTATTTATCCTAATAATTTTATATCTACATTTTCCATTTTATACTTATTAGTTACTGGGTCTAATTTAAATTCAGCCAAGCTGTGTTCTAGTGTGCTATCATTTTGGCGTAAATCTGTTGTGTAATATAGATTTAGTTTATCTATGCCTAATCCATTTACAACAATTTCTCTAAATGTTTCCGCCATATGCTTTTCATCTTCACATAGTAAAATTAATTGTGGTATTGTTTTAAACCCAGAATCCATTGCTACAAAGTTTTCATAGAAGTCTTTATACAATTTCATTTTATCTGCAAGTTTTTTTTGCCAATCATCTTCTCTACGAATTACTTCAAAAATGAAATCTATTGATTTTCCATTCTTGCTTAGAGTAACTTTCCCACCAGTAGCTTTAAATTGTTTTCCAAGTATTTTCGCATTCATAGGTACTTTTATTTGGAATGAATCAAAAGCTTGTACTTTTTCTTTATAAGAAATTAGAAGTTGATTGCTTGCTAATCTTTTCTTTATCATTGCAACTGGTTTTGTATTATCTGTTGGTTGCCATTTACATTCTACTCCTCTAGAATTTAATAAATATTTGCCCATTTTTTCTAGGCAGTATATTCTGTATATTCCCTTACCATCTTCTGAATTGAAATAATATCGTGTTAATATTTTTGATTTAACTAGTTGTTCTAATTTATTGTTTAGTTTATCCTGTGATTTAAGTTCAAATTTTTCTTTTTCTAATAATTTAAACAACTGTCTAGATGTTATGAACTCATATTCATTAACAATTTCCATTATTCTAAAATGTAAATCATTTATATGACCTACATTTATTTTTTGGATTATTTGGTTCATTGATACATAACCATCTTTTCCATCAAATACTTTAATTTCTCCTGGTCTTATCGCAAAAGGTGAGACTGTTGTTTTTATTTCTGAATCTTCTATCATTCTAATTCCCCCTATAATTTATAAAATACAATTTAGTACTCTACATTATCTATTTTTCCACACTTTGACCTATTTGTCAAGCTCTAACAATTTTTTTATTTCATTATCTGCTAAATATCTCCATTTTCCTATTTCTAGATTTTTAACATCCAAATCTGCAATTTTTCTTCTATGTAAAGCAAGTACTTTTCTACCTATTGCCTCACACATTTTTCTTACTTCCCTATTTTTGCCTTCATGAATGGTTATTTGCAATCTTGAAAAATTTTTCTCTTCATCTGTTTTTAGAATTTTTACTTTAGCTGGACTTGTAACAAATGTTTCCTCACTCTTTTCATCAACTGGTATTTCTACACCGTTTTTTAATTTTTCAACATCATCTTGAGTTACAATTCCTTTTACTGTTACAGTGTATGTTTTTTCCACTTCATGACTTGGATGTGTGATTTTATTTATAAATTCTCCATCATTTGTAAGCATTAATGCTCCAGATGTATACATATCTAATCTGCCCACAGGTAGTACTTTTTCTTTTATTTTTACTAAATCCAACACAGTTGGTCTATCAAACTGGTCTTTCACAGTAGTCACATAACCAATTGGTTTGTTAAGTAATATATATACATGTTTTTCTACCTTTTCAACTTTTTTACCATCAAATTCTATTATGTCTTTATCTGGATTTATTTTAGTTCCGAGTTCTGTTACAACTTTGCCATTTACTTTCACTCTGCCATTTAATATAAATTCTTCACATTTTCTTCTTGCTGCAATTCCATTATTGGCCAGATATTTTTGTAATCTTTCTTCCACAATATCACTCCTTTCTAATTTTACTAATTCTAATTTGAATACAAAATACGATTAGATTATAAATTTTTTTATATTTTTGTACTATTTATTGTTTTACATACAATTAAGTTTAAGTTGATTTCATTTTTTATCAATTTCTCTATTTTTTAGCTTTTCTAGTACATCTTCAAAATATTCCGGTATTGGTGCTTCTAAGCTTAGCTCCTTGCCAGTTATTGGGTGTTTAAATTGTAAGTAACGTGCATGAAGCATTTGTCCTTGCACCCCAAATTCATTCTTACCATTAGAATACACTTCATCTCCTACCACAGGATGTCCTATATAAGACATATGTACTCTTATTTGATGAGTTCTACCAGTATCTATTTTCAATTCTAATAAAGTATAATTATCATATCTTTTTAGCACTTTAAAGTGTGTTACAGCATTCTTCCCCTTAGGGTCAACAGCCATTTTCTTTCTGTCTTTTGTACTTCTTGCAATAGGTAAATCTATAGTAGCCTCATCTTCGGCAATAACACCTCTAACTAATGCAATATATTTTTTAGTAACCTTTCTTTCTTGAATCTGCTTACTCATATTCATATGAGCCTCATCATTTTTTGCAACTATAAGAAGTCCAGATGTATCTTTATCTAATCTATGTACAATTCCAGGTCTTATTTCTCCACCTATTCCAGACAGACTATCTTTACACATTGCGAGAATTGCATTTACAAGCGTTCCATCTGGATTTCCATTAGCAGGGTGAACTACCATTCCCTTCGGCTTATTTACAACAATTATATCATTATCCTCATATACAACAGGCACAGGAATATCCTGTGCTTTTAATTCAACATCTTTTGCTTCTGGTATTTCTATGCTTATTACATCTCCTTCTTCAGGTTTATAAGAAGCTTTCTGCTTTTTTCCATTTACTAGAATTTTTTCCTCTTCTATAAGCCTTTGAGCAGTTGTTCTAGACAATTTACTTAATTTATCTGTTACATAAGAGTCTAGTCTTTTTTGATTATTCTCCTTTACAATTAATTCTTCCAATTTTATCTTCCTTTTCAATTAATCTCTTCCAATATTTCGTATTTTCTCTTCTATATTTTTCAAATCTGCTTTAATATTCAAAGTGTTCTTTACCATAAATATTAAGAATGTAATCCAGCCTATAATATATAGAATATATGCAATGTTTACCGAAGGCAATCTTCCTATTTTTATAAAATTTATAACCTCTCCATTCCAAATCTTATCTATGCAATTACTTATTCCTCCGCCTAATATTACGGCAAGTGAATATTTCACTTTTGTGGACATATATTTGCTTTGTTCTTTTAAAAACTTGATTATAACTGTAAACACAACACAGTCAGATAATATAGAAATAATAACTTCATCAATCTTTATCTCTTCACTTTTTTTGATTAACGTAATTATTCCAACGTCTTGCTTTACAAAATTTATTACCAATATTTTGCTAACTTGGTCAATTAAAATAATTGCAATAATAATTAAAATGGTTATGCTTAATTTAAATTTCTTCTTTTCCGTCATTTTTAGTCTCTTTCATATATTACAAACTTTTTATCCGAATATAATTCTTTATATCTGTCACTTCTTGATAAGAATATATTCAGCTTTGAATTCTTATATAAAATTACATGAGTAATTCCATAAGTATTAAATGTATTTTCATAATATTTAGATATATTTGAAGTATTTATATAATCTGAAAAAATATCTTGTCCTTCATATTTTCCGTCTTTTCCTTTTACTCCATTAAATTCAGGTGCGTATAAATCTGCTCTTGAATCTATAAAAACAGGAATTCCTTCAAATAATAGATAACTTCCGTAATTGTATTCATTAAATAATTTAATTGAATTTACATCCAAATTTTCTTTAATATATTTTGCTGCATCAACTGGATATGTTGATGGATTTACAAATTTATCATCTAATTTTGGTTTTATTTCTATTACAGATAGTAGTACAATTAGTAAAACAACTGCAATAGTTCCAAGTGATGATACTGCAATATCTTCGAATTCTTTTAATCCCTTTGAGTCATATTTCATAAACAACTGTGTTATTAATGTTGCTAAAACAGCACTTCCAAGCAATACAAGCATAGATTCTTGCCTTCTAGTCATAAACATTAATAATGTTAAACCTGCAAACATGAATAAATCTTTTAATCTTATTTTTGTATCTGTAAAAATCAATAATGCTAATGTTGCAGTTAGTACAACCAACATTTCTTTATTATTTATTAGTGTTAATGGCAAATGTTCACTTATACTCTTAGTTGTATTTCCTTTCATTGTCTTGTATAAGTATGTGTATGGTGTATCTCCTAATGGTGTTAATAACCCTGTTAGAACACATATAGCCATTATTAATATAAGCCATTTTGCATTTTTATTTTTGTTATATCTTATTTTATATGGTTCTTTTCTTTTTGCTTCTCTATTTTTTAATATTTTTGCATTCTTTTCTTCAAATTTTTCTTTTGCTGTTATTACTTTTTTTAATTTTTCATCTAATATTTTTTTATTTTCTTCTATTGCTTCTTTTTCTATTTTCTTATTGTAATTTTTTATTTTTACATCATAATATTTTTTTCTTATTCTGTAAACTGGCTGAGCATCAATTACAGTAAATATTAAATATTCAGCAATATATGGCAAGAATATTACAAAGAAAAATGGCCATACAGCACAATGTAAGTTTGCTATTGCTGTAGATATAACTATAATTCCAATAGCATAGCCTACCTTTTTCTTTTCTAAGAAATTTTCTATTAATAAAATTGTAAGTTCAAGCAATATAAATGTTACAAGTTGTGCTCTTGCTGCTATATAATCTTTTATCAAGAACATTCCACCAATTGTAATTGCAAACGAGATTAGTTTGTTTTTAGATATTTTATAGTTTGTACAATACATTAGAATACCTAATATACACGCAAATACTATTGTTGATATAAAAATTCCTAAAAATCCTCCTAAATTATATATCAAATAAATCATTACATCATAAGCCCAATGAGGATATGTATATGGTAACTCATGCCATGAAAATGGGTCTTGCATATCCACAGTTTTAGTATTAATTATGTGTTCACCTATTTTTATCGTATAATACGTATCATTTTGCATTGTTACAGGACAAATTGATGCACAAAAAATTATAATGCAAAAAATTGCAAGTATATGAAATTTTATATTCTTAACTTTTTGTGAATCTTCTTTTTTTGATTTTTCCTTTACCTCTTTTTTCTCAGATGTTTTCATTAATTAATTTCCTTCCTCGCTTTATTTGAATGCACATACAGCAAAATTGATTTATAATTTCTTTTAGTCTATTTTCTGTGTTGTTGTTAATTTTACATGCTAATTATACCAGTTTCTAGAGCAAAGAGCAATACAAAATACAATAAAAAAGAAAGTTGATATATTGAATTTTTCTTCAATATTTTCAACTTTCTTTTGTAATTTTTATTGTTATTTTATTTTAATTGTTTTGCAACTTCTTCAGCAAAGTTTTCTTCTTTTTTCTCTATTCCTTCACCTTTTTCAAGTCTTGCAAATCTAACAACTTCTGCATTCTTTTCTTTTAATAATTGGCTAACCTTTTTGTCCATATCTTTAACAAATTCTTGGTCTACTAAGCAGATATCTGAATAGAATTTTCCAATTCTTCCTTGTACCATTTTTTCAGCTATAGCTTCTGGCTTTCCTTCATTCATAGCTTGAACTTTTAGTATTTCCATTTCTTTGTCTACTCTTTCTTGTGGAACTTGTTCTCTGTTTAAGAATTCTGGCTTAGAAGCAGCTATTTGCATACAAATGTCTTTTGTTAATTCTGCATCTGCATTCTTCATTTCTACTAATACAGCTATTTTTCCAGCTCCATGAACATATTGTCCTAATGTTCCATCTGTTGTCTCGTATCTAACAAATCTTCTTATTGTTATGTTTTCTCCGATTGTAGCTATTTTATTTATTAAAGCTTCTTTAACAGTTTTTTCTGGATCTGCTATGAATTTTTCTTCTAATAAAGCTTCAACATCAGCTGGGTTATTTAAAGCAACTTGCTTTACAATATCATTAACAAATTGTTTGAATTCTGCATTCTCTGCTACGAAATCTGTCTCAGCATTAACTTCAGCTATAGCACCTACTTTTCCATCTTCTGAAATGTAGCTACATACTAATCCTTCTGCAGCAACTCTAGATGCCTTTTTAGCAGCTTTTGTTATTCCTCTTTCACGTAATAGTTCCATTGCTTTTTCAATGTCACCATCTGTTTCTGTTAAAACTTTCTTGCATTCCATCATTCCTGCACCTGTTTTTTCTCTTAATTCCTTTACTTGGCTTGCTGTTATCATTTTATATCCTCCTTATTTTTCGCCCATTAGGGACGCCCCTTTTTTGGCAATTTAATTTTTTTTAATGTCTACCCCATCAATTTTACTAGAGTCAAACATTAAAGGATAGGGCAGCCGCCCTACCCCTTTGGTATTGTTT
>OGYO01002115.1_pt1 | contig 10724 bp, 9 predicted proteins | sample 1576561 | NCBI WGS metagenome assembly OGYO01 (sample SAMEA3541507, study PRJEB24748) | human gut metagenome | biome: human gut; feature: human-associated habitat; material: faeces | place: China | collected 2012 | reverse complement strand
CGCTCTTCCGATCTATGAATTTCAGCACCGGCAAGTTCAACTGTGGTGGAGTTCGTGGTGATCATTTCCTTCACCGGGGAAAGCAGTATTTCCGCGCAGGGCTATTCCTTCTTTCCGCTGTCGTGGTCGCTGGACGCATACCGGCAGGTGCTCCGGCTGGGCGACCTTCTGTGGAGAAGCTACTTCAACAGCTTCCTGATCACCATCGTGGGTACGGTGCTCAGCGTAATGATCTGCATTCTGTACGCCTATCCGCTGTTTCGGCGGGACTACAAGTTCCGCAGCTTTTTCAGCTTCCTGAGCTTCTTCACCATGATCTTCGGCGGCGGACTGATTCCCACCTACATTGTGTGCAAGAACCTGCTGGGGCTGAGCAACAACTACGCCGCCCTGATCGTGCCCATGCTGGTAAGCCCCTTCAATATTATCATCATGCGCACCTTCCTGCAGACCACCGTGCCCTTTGAGCTGATCGAGGCTTCCACCATCGACGGTGCGGGGGAATACACCACCCTCTGCCGCATCGTCCTGCCCATCATGAAGCCCGGCATTGCCACCGTGGCGCTGCTGACAGCGCTGGGCTACTGGAACGAATGGTTTCTTTGCATGCTGTACGTGACGGAAAAGAAACTCTATCCCCTGCAGTACCTGCTGATGGAAATGCAGAAGAACTCGGAGTTTCTGGCCCGCAACAGCTCCATGATCGGCGCCAGCGGGGCGGAGGCTCTCAAGAGCCTGCCCAGCCAGACCATGCGGATGGCGGTGGTGGTATTCATCGTGCTGCCCATCGCCTGCGCCTATCCCTTCTTCCAGCGGTACGTGGTGGCCGGGCTGACCATCGGCTCGGTGAAAGGCTGACCGTTCGGCGAAAAGAACCCCGATGTAACGCGGCGCGCGGTGCTGCAAGCCGCTTACAAATAATCAAACCAACATTTTAAGGAGGAAAACCCATGAAAAAGCTGCTCTCTCTGGTACTGGCGGCGCTGCTGATCGTGGCGGCCCTGACCCCCGCTCTGGCAGAATCCCCCGTGGAAATCACCGTTCTGTTTGAAGGCTGCAACGTGACCGACGATGCGGCTGTGCTGGAACAGCTGAATGCCTATCTGGCCGAGAAAATCGGCGTGACCGTGAAGCCCGTCTGGGGCACCTGGGCCAACTTCAACGATCTGGCCAGCAATGCCATCAACGCCGGCAGTGACGAGTACGACGTGATGTTCACCTGCTCCTGGACCAGCAACGAATATGCTCCCTATGCCAAGAAGGGCGCGTTCGTCCGTCTGGACGACCCGGAAGACAACCTGCTGGACGAGTACGGCAAGGACGTGGAAGCCGCTCTGCCCGCCCTGCTGCTGGAAGGCGCCAAGACCGAGGGCGAAGACGGCGAAAAGGGCATCTACGCCATCCCCGGCTTCAAGGATTTCGCTACCATGAACTGCTGGGACGTGAACGTGACCCTGCTGGAGAAGTACGGCTATACGCTGGACGATGTGAAGAACGCCGGTTTTTACGGCTGGGGCGACATCTTCGCCACGGTCAAGGCCGGGGAAGAAGCCGAAGGCAAGACCTTCTATCCCTTCATCTTTGAAGGCGCTGTGGCGGAGCGCATCGTGGACGGCGTGAGCATCGTTCCCGGCGACGCCAACCTGCTGCTGAGCTACTACTACAACAAGGAAGACGTGTCCGCCCCCGGCGCTTACGGCACCGAGCTGGTCGGCAAGTTCGCCACCCCCGAGTTTGAGAAATTCGCCAAGCAGATGCGCGAATACTTCCAGGCCGGTTACATCGATCCCGCCATCGCCATCGGCGAAACCGCGACCGACGCGTGGCGCAACGCGCAGAACACCGCGAATTACCTGATCTCCACCGAGGTTTCCCTCTACGGCTACGAAGTGACCACTTCCGAGGCCCGCGGCGTGCAGGTGGCCTACCTGATGGACTATGACGCTCCCTACATCGACAACACCTCCGTGCAGGGCGCGATGATGGCTATTTCCGCCAACTCCGCTCATCCCGTGGAAGCCATGAAGTTCCTGAACCTGCTCAACTCCGATCCCACCGTGATTACCCTGCTGTGCTACGGCGTGGAAGGCGTGCATTACAACCTGAACGACGCGGGCGAAGCCGAATTCACCGATACCCGGACCAACAGCTACAGCGTGTGGGTCAACGGCGTCGGCAACGTGACCCTGCTGCCCCCCACCAAGGGTCAGGGCGCTGACTTCCAGCAGAAGTTCGCCGAGTTCTACGGCGGTTCCAAGAAGCTGCCCATCTACGGTTTCACCTTTGATACCACTCCTGTGCAGAACGAAATCGCTGCCTGTATGAACATCAAGGAAGCCTATGCGCTGACCCTGTGGACGGGCGCCGGCGATGTGGATGCCCTGCTGCCCGAACTGCTTTCCAAGCTGGAAGGCGCCGGCATGCAGAAGATCGTGGACGAAGCCAACAGCCAGCTGGCCGCGTTCCTTGCCCAGTAAAATCCCTTTAGAATCCCCGGGCCGGACGGCGAAAGCTGTCCGGCCTGTTTTCATGAGCAGACTTTACAAGTGGAAGCCCCGGCCGGGACTGTACTTTTTTCGCATTTTCCTGTACAATAAAGGTTGATCCACAATGGAAAAACCGGGAGGGTGAACCATGAAGATTGATCTGACGTGTCCGGTGGAACTGTGGCAGTCCGCCATGCCGGCGGAAGACGTTTCGGAATGTACGTTTGTGCTGAATAATCTGTCCCATAAGGTGGTGGTCAGCCTTCTTCTGACGCTGAGCTGCTACGATCAGGACAACCGGCTGCTGTTCCGCCAGTCCGAGCGGATGCAGGGCCTGAAGGCCGCCCCGGGCGAGCGGTTCAGCGTGATGATGGTGCCCAACGAGTGGAAGAAAGTCAAGGAAGCGGAAGTCACCATCGAAAAGGTCTGGTTTGACGACGCGACCATCTGGCGCAGGGGCAACGCGCCGCTGGTGAACTATGAGCCCAATACCCTGCAGCCGGGCCGGGCGCTGGATGAACTGCGTTTCGTGGCTGGTCAGGACGCGATGGGCTACCCGGAGGTGCAGCAGCAGGCGTGGGTCTGCGTCTGCGGACGGGCCAATTCGCTGGATTCAGCCCGGTGCTGCCGCTGCGAGCGGGGCCGGGACGCAGCCTTTGCCAGCTTCAGCCGGGAAAACGTGCGGCAGGTGATCGCCGTTCATGAAAAGAAGCTGGCGGACGTGGCGACCGAGGCCCGCAAGGAAAACAGCCGCCTTCTGGAAGAAGAAAGCAAGCAGCGCCGTCAGCAGCGCCGCCGGAAAAACCGCGTCATCCGCTGGAGTGTCGCGGGCGTGCTGGCGCTGGCCGCCGTGCTGCTCGGCGTGCTGTGGGTGCTCCCCACCCTGCGCTATAACGCCGCGGTGGAGAAGCTGACCGCCAAGCAGTACGACGAGGCCAAGACGGCTTTTGCCGCCATGGGCGATTATCGGGACGCGTTGGAGCGTCAGCAGGAGTGCGATTATCAGAAGGCCCTCGACCTGCGGGATGCAGGCGGCACGGACAACCTGACGGAAGCAGAAAAGCTGTTTTCCGGTCTGAACGGTTATCAGGACAGCGAGGATCAGCGGAAGAAAACCGTATATCTGCTGGGCGAAAGCTATCTGGCGGACAAGCTGTATGATAAGGCCATGGAGTCCTTCCAGAGTTTGGGAGACTACGAGGACAGCCCGGCAAGGTGTCGGCAGTGCGCCTACGAACAGGCGGAAGAACTGCTGAACGCAGGAAACGAAAACGTGGCACTGGCTCTGTACATGAATCTGAGCGGCTATCAGGATGCGGACGACAAAGTCCGGGAGTGCTATTACCGGCTGGCCGCCAAGCAGGCGGACGAGGGCAACGATGAAGAAGCCATCCGTCTGTATCTGCTGTCCTCCGGCTGGGAGGATGCGGAAGAACAGCGGCAGGCGGCGGTCTACCGGCTGGCGGAAAAGGCGCTGGCGGACGGCGATTTGAAGACCGCCGGGGAGCGCTATCTGGAAATTGCCGATTATCAGGATGCGCTGGCCAAGGGCAATGACTGCCTGTATCAGTATGGCCGGACGCGGATGGAGCAGGAGGACTACGAAGGCGCGTCCGAGGCGTTCCGGAAAATCCCCGACTATCTGGACAGCCTGGGACAGGCGGAGATCTGCGATTATCACCGGGCTGTGCAGCTGATGGAGCAGCAGGCCTATGACGCGGCCGCACCCCTTTTGGAAAGTGCCGGACAATACGCCGACGCGGCGGAGCTTTTGCAGCAGTGTCGGTATCAGCAGGCTAAAACGGCGGTGGAAAACAGCGACTATCAGAGCGCCGAGCAGCTGCTGGCCGGGCTGGCGGGCTATCAGGACAGCGACAGCCTGCTTCAGGATGTGCGCTATCAGCTGGTGCAGGCCGCCATCAGCCGGAACGATTACGCGGCTGCGCTGGAAACGCTGGAGCTGCTGGGCCGGTATCAGGACAGCGAGACCCTGAAAAATCAGTGCCGCTACCAGCTGGCCCAGTCGCAGTTTGCGTCGGGGGATTATGCTGCGGCGCTGGAAAACTTTACCCAGCTGGGCGACTATGAGGACTGCGCACAGTGGGTGAAGGACACCGAGGAAAAGATCGCCCAGAGCTATCAGGAAAGCGGCGACGTGCAGGCCGCGTTGGAGAACGTCGGCAAGCTGGACGACACGCAGGCCGTAGACACCCTGAACGAGATGATCCTCAACGAGGGCGCGCGGTTGGAAAACGAGCAGAAATATCAGGAAGCCATCGACCTGTATGAACAGATGGGCGATAATGAGCGGGCACTGGAGCGGATCAACGCCTGTCGTTATCAGCTGGCGCTGGCGCAGAAGAACGCGGGCGAGCTGAAAACCGCAGGCGACGCCTTCGCCGCGCTGGGCGATTACGAGGATGCGTCCCAGCAGGCCTCCGACTGCTACGATCAGCTGTACGGAGCCGCTTCCGCCACGGCTCGGGAAGCCCTTGCGGAGGAAAATTACCCTGCGGCCATCCGGGCCTTGCAGGACGTGGATCGGACGAACCTGCCCAGAGCGTATCGCGACCTGGAGCAGCTCTATCAGGAGGCGTGCTATTCCTACGCCGACCAGCTGTATCGGAATCACGAGCCCTACCGGGCCATGCCCTTCTATCAGGAGGCCATCGGCTACCGGGACGCGGAGAGCAAGCTGAAACGCCGGGCCTATCTGATCCTCGGTTCGTGGGAGTCCGCCAGCGGCACGCAGGCGGAGTTCCGCACTGACGGCACCTGCACCCTGCTGGGCGAGGAACTGTACTTCCGGGTCAGCAACTTCAGTCTGCTGGTGGGAAACAGCCCGGACGATCTGAAATCCTCTTTCCAGATCAGCCAGCTGACCGCCAAGGGTATGAGCCTGCGGGATCTCCGGGACGGCAGCAAGCGGGACTACAAGTTCACCAAGACGGCGGAGGCGGAAATGCCCGCCATGGAGCTGGACGCGCCCGCCGCGACGGAAGCCCCGACCGAGACTCCTGCCGCGACCGAAACGCCCCAGCCGGAAGCTACGGACGCTTCGGCGGACGAGGCCTGAGCCATGGGGGAAAATGCCAATGCCCGGCGGGAGATCGGCGCACTGTACGGCTTTCGGGTGCTGATGACCCTGCTGGTAGCCAATTTCCACATCTGGCAGCAGAGCTGGCTCCCTCAGACGGTGACGCTGCTGGGAAGTCGGATCAGTTTTGACTATATCACCCGCACAGGATATATTTTCGTGGACGGGCTGATTCTGCTCAGCGGGTTTCTGCTGTTTCTGCCCCATGCCGGATGCCGTCGGGAGGGGACGAAGCCACCAAGCGTGCTGGCTTTCTATCGGAACCGGCTCTGGCGTATTCTGCCCTCCTATCTGCTGGCGGTGCTGGCGGCGTATTTCCTGTTCGCATTGCCGCAGGGCAGCTACGCCAGCGAGGGGGCCAGGCGGCTGGATCTGTGGAGCCACCTGACGCTGACCCAGACCTTCTTTTTACAGCCCTATTATGGGACGCCTCTGAACGGCGTGCTGTGGACGGTCTGCATCGAAATGCAGTTTTATCTGCTGTTTCCGCTGTTGGCCCGCTGGACAAGGAAAAAGCCGGGGCTGACGCTGGCTCCCAATGATGTTTTTATATGTACCGGGCGTTCATCTATTACAAGGTCGAAGATACGGCCATGTATATCAACCAACTGCCCGCCTTTCTGGATGTGTACGCATTGGGAATGCTGGGGGCCATGGGGTATGAAGCGGGTCGGGCCTTTCTGGAAAAATGCGCGCCCCGCTTGAGGATGGCGCTGCAATGGGCGTCCGCCGCCGGGCTGGCGCTGTGCGTGTGGATTGTGCTGCAAATTCTTCAAGCCCAGTGTACGCTGGGACTGCAAAGCACGGCCTCGCTGCGACTAGGACAGCTGAAACACCGGCTGCCGCTGGCTCTGGCGCTGCTGGGCTGCATTCTTACATCCGCCTTCCTGCCCCGCCCGCTGGAATGGCTGTTGGGCAACCGGCTGATGCGCTGGCTGTCCGGGCTGACGTTCAATTTCTATATCTGGCACCAATTTCTGGCGGTGCAATATGTGCGGAACTGGTTTCCCAACACGCTCCACAGCGACCCCGGACTGCAATGGGCCTTTACGGTGCTGTGTTATGCCAGTACGCTGTTGCTGGCTGCCGCGCTGACGGCGGTCACGGATGGGTTCGCCCGATGGGGAAAGTCCCTCTGTCGGAAAAGAACGCCCAAGCGAGCGGCCCTCTGACCGATCAGAATTTCAAACGGCTCTTGACAGGAGCCGTTTTTCGTTCCATAATAAGAAACGTAAGTTGCGCAACTTTTGATTCTTTTACAGATCCAGTCGGAAAGGAGAACCCTCATGCCGCCCAAATGCCGGTTTACGCGGGAAGAGATCATTCAGGCCGCGCTGGACTTGACTGCGGAAAAGGGCGTCGGAGCACTGACGGCCCGCAGTTTGGCTCAGCGGCTCGGCTCGTCTGCCAAGCCCATTTTTGGCCTGTTTGCCAATATGGAAGAAGTGCAGCAGGAGGTGGTGAAGGCCGCCAATCTGCGCTATCAGGAGTACCTGCGGCAGGATATGTCCGCCGGACGGTATCCGCCCTATAAAGCCAGCGGCATGGCCTACATCCGCTTCGCCCGGGAGCAGAAGGAACTGTTCAAACTGCTGTTTATGCGGGACCGCACCCACGAAGAAAAGGCCGCCGGTGACGAATTGGAAGCGCTGCTTGGGCTGATCCAGAAAAATATGGGGTTGAGCCGGGACGATGCGTACCGTTTCCATCTGGAAATGTGGATCTATGTGCACGGTATCGCCACTATGATCGCCACCGCCTATCTGGAATGGGATATGGACTTTATCAGCGCCGCGCTGACTGATGCTTATCAGGGGCTTCGACTGAGGTTTTTGCCAAAAGAAACGGAAGGGGAAAGAAAATGAACGCGATCCAGATCGTCGATCTGACGAAGCAATATAAAGAGGTAACGGCAGTGGACGGCCTGAACCTGACCGTGGGGGAGGGAGAGCTGTTCTCCCTGCTGGGTGTGAACGGCGCGGGCAAGACCACCACCATCAAAATGCTCTGCTGCCTGACCCGGCCTACGAGCGGGGAGGCTTTTCTCTGCGGCGAAAGCATTCTCCAAAGCCCTGAGCGGGTCAAGGAGATCATCGGCGTTTCGCCGCAGGAGACCGCCGTTGCGGCCAATCTGACCGTCCGGGAAAATCTGGAACTGATGGGCGGTGTGCATGGCTTCCCAAAGGAAAAGACCGCCGCCAAAATTCAGGAGCTTTCCCAGCAGCTGAAGCTGGGCGAGGTACTGTCCCGACGGGCGGGCAAGCTGTCCGGCGGCTGGCAGCGGCGGCTCAGCATTGCTATGGCCCTGATCGGCGAACCGAAGATCCTGTTTTTGGACGAACCCACGCTGGGGCTGGATGTGCTGGCCCGCAGCGACCTGTGGGACACCATCCGGGCACTGAAAGGCCGGATGACCATCGTTCTGACCACCCATTACATGGAGGAGGCGGAAGAACTTTCCGACCGGGTAGGTGTGATGCGGGACGGCCACCTGTTGGCGCTGGGAACGCCTGCGGAGCTGAAAGCGCAGGCTGGAAAAGAAAAATTTGAGGACGCCTTTGTGGCGATCGTAAGGGGGAAGGCGCAATGAAAATGCTGGTGTTTGCCCGGCGTAATGCCCGGGAGATCCTGCGGGACCCGCTGACTGCGATTTTCAGTTTGGGCTTCCCCGTAGTGATTTTGGCGCTGCTCACGGCCATTCAGGCCAATGTGCCGGTGGACTTGTTTCGGCTGGAGACTCTGACCCCCGGCGTGACCATCTTCGGGCTGGCGTTTATGACGCTGTTTTCCGCCACGCTCATTGCCCGGGATCGGGAAACGGCGCTGCTGCAGCGGCTGTATACCACGCCCCTGACGGCGGCTGACTTCATTTTCGGGTATCTGCTGCCGGTCGTGCCCATTGCGCTGGCGCAATGCATCGTTTGTTACGGGTTCGCCATGCTGTTAGGGCTCAAACCCACCGTTACGATGATAGGGGCCGTACTGACGGTGCTGCCTGCCGCTTTTTTCTTCATTGGGCTGGGGCTTTTGTGCGGCAGCATCATGAATACCAAACAGGTGGGCGGTCTGTGCGGTGCACTGCTGACCAACCTGACGGCATGGCTGTCCGGCACATGGTTCGATCTGAAGCTGGTGGGCGGTGCTTTTGAGAAGGTCGCCTATGCGCTGCCCTTTGTTCATGCGGTGGAAATGGAACGTGCCGTTCTGGCTGGAAACTGGTCCGGAGTTTTCCCTCATCTGTGGTGGGTGTTGGGCTATATGGCCTTGACGCTGGCCGCGGCAGTGCTGCTGTTTTTGCGGCAGATGAGAAGGCAATAGGAATTGAAAGGGAAAATAGTGAAACTGACTAATGATATCTGCACAGTAGAAATATCTATAGATGAAGATTTTGATCTTCATTCTGACGATAAGGGTATTTATGATTTTATTTATCTTCCAGAGGAATATAAAAAACTGAACGATATAAAGCAGTAGTTGTCTTTATTGTTCTGCCGAAGCAGAAATACAATGCGGTTATGGTTGGAAGCATTTATTTTGAAGATACAAACTGTGCAGTATTAGAAAAGCAAAAGTTCCTTATCCTATAGGATGACAGAATCACATCCTATGCAAATATTTTTAAACTCTTGGCAAGAAAGAACAGTTGTTTTCGTATACATAAATGAGATGTCGCTAAATCAGGCTGGTCTATGCCAGCAAGAAAGTACACAAAACAACATTCCAGTGATATGTTAAACAACAAATACAATGACAGGAGTAGACCATATGAATAAACGAATCCCTTTCGCCTTTTTCTTCGCATTTCTCTTGCTCTTATCCAGTACAGGATGTGCGTCTGCTTTAGATAATCAGTACCAGGATATTGTAGCAAACAGTCTCCATGAGATAGAGTCCTCCCAATCACTGAATGAAGCTGCGCCCTTTCAGTGTATTCTGTTTTCACCGAATGATTTTGTGCTGACTGTTGGCAATGATATTCATCGACTTGATCAAGTACTAAGGGAAAACGGTCTTAACACCAGCTACTTGCCTTCTCTCTCTACAACGCAGGCAAAGTACTTTACTTTCTGGGGAGTTCCTGTTTCAGATACGCTCTGTGATGTAGTCGTTATCCGTTATGGTTATCCGCCTTCTACTTTTGCTGTTGTGTTTCTACGCCAAAATGGCGAATGGTTGTTGACCAATGTTTTACCAGATGTAGAATCTGTTGAAATAGCGGATGGCCTGACCAACACATGGCTGAAAATCAGGACATCCGCTTTTGCCGACAGCGTTCAGATCGAGCGTTTGTATAATTTATCTTCTAGGAAGTATGAAGTGTGCTATGCATCTCGTGATACTTCTCCAGCCTATGGCATGGATATGGATGATGTAGTTTTATTAAACGCTTATTCTGTAATCAGTGAATACTCTATCGTTGATGGAACTGAATCCGTTTACACGTGCGATTTATATGTAGTTAGAAATATAAGCCTTTGCACGATAGAATCCGAAGCGGTTACAGAACACAGTACTTCTACCGATATTGATCTTTATACCTATAGTTATGAAAACAAGAGCTTTATATGGCAATGCACCAACCACTATGAAGGTCTAGGTGCAGCAACCATTCAAGGCGTTTTATACAAGAATCTACTCCTTTCAGGCACTCCAGTCATACGACCATAAACGCAAAGGAAGCCGTCATTACGACGACTTCCTTTCGTCAAAATTTACCTACTGGACGACTCATGTCATAGAAAATGGACTTTTTGCAGAAACGCAGTATTCATATTTCCATGTGAATACTGCGTTTTCATGCTTAAGATCGCGTTTCGGAGCTTTCTTCCTCCACCGGCTCCCACAGCGCGTACTGCTTGTAGTTGCGAAGCGCGCCCAGCATACTTTCTTCCAGCGTGGGATAGCGGCGGGCCAGCTCGTAGATCAGCTGCTTCATTTCCTCCCGCTTGGTATAGCCGTTGGCGGGGCAGGGGTTTTTCAGAATGGGCAGCTCCAGCTCCCGCTGCATGTGGATCACGTGCCGCTCGGGGACGTAGACCATGGGGCGAATCACCGTCACGCCGGTCTTGCTCATCAGGGTTTTGGGGTGGAAGGTGTGGAGCCGCCCCTCGAAGATCAGGCTCATCAGGAAGGTCTCCAGC
>OGYO01002112.1_pt1 | contig 10729 bp, 6 predicted proteins | sample 1576561 | NCBI WGS metagenome assembly OGYO01 (sample SAMEA3541507, study PRJEB24748) | human gut metagenome | biome: human gut; feature: human-associated habitat; material: faeces | place: China | collected 2012 | reverse complement strand
GCCTATAACGGGGATGTCCTTCGCAGCGCACTCCTCAAGTACCTCCGGCACGATGTAGTCGCGCCCGGCGAGCAGCGCGCACGCCTGCGCCCCGTGGATGAGGGCAATGGCGGCGCGGGTGGATGCGCCCAGCTGCAAGGCGGCATCCTGACGGGTGGCGGCGGCGATGGTCGCCACATACGAGCGAACCTCCGGCGAGCAGTAAATCTGCGTGACCATTTCCTGCATGGCGATAACGTCCGCCGCCGAGCAGACGGGAGAAAGCGTCGCCATCGGCTTTACCACGCCGGAATAGCGTTCCAGCACGTCCATCTCCTGCTCAATCGTCGGATAGCCGATGGACAGGCGCAGGAAAAAGCGATCCATCTGCGCTTCCGGCAGGGGATATGTGCCCACAAATTCGCCCGGATTCTGCGTCGCCAGCACGATAAAGGGCTGCGGCACGGGGTGCGTCACGCCATCCACCGTCACCTGCTGCTCTTCCATCACTTCCAGCAGGGCGGACTGCGTTTTGGGGCTGGTGCGGTTGATTTCGTCCGCCAGCACCACCTGACTCATCACCGAGCCTTCGCGGTATTCCGTTTCGCCGGTCTTGAAGTTGACCAGCGTGTAGCCTGTCACGTCGGAGGGCATCAGGTCGGGGGTGAACTGAATGCGCCGGAACGTGCAGTCCAGCGATTTCGCCAAGGCGCTGGCGAGCGTCGTCTTGCCCACGCCCGGCACGTCCTCAATCAGCACATGCCCCCGGCACAACAGCGCAATCAGCGCATATTCGATAACTTCCTGCTTGCCCACGATAACGGTGCTGATATTGTTCATCAGCCTTTGAATCATTTGCCGCGGCTGCATACTGCGCCTCCTCTTCGTTGATTCCTCCATCAGTATACCCGTTTTCGGCGGATATTGCAAGCAAAGGGCGCTGTTTTTACATTTGCGCGCCGCGTAGAGAGAATGAATTTTCAACGCTCGTTTATCTTTCTGCTGAATGCTTGACACGGTCAAGGTTTTATGCTATGCTTCGTATTTGTTGATATTCCCGGCATTTTGCCGCATTATGGGAGGAAAGCATGATTCGCATCGTCACCGAATCCATGTCCGATTTTACGCAGGAGGAAGCCAAGGCCGCTGATCTCATCGTGATGCCGCTGCCGATTCGCTTCGGCATGGAGGAATACTGGGATGACGGCGTATCCCTGACGCAGGATGATTTTTATGCGCGCCTGCGGGTTGTCAAGGAACTGCCCAAGACCAGCCAGGTGCCGGTGGAACATTACCGCAAGTGCTTCAACCGTCTGCTGGAGAATCCGGAGGACGAAGTGCTGGTGATAACCGGCTCGTCGAAGCTGTCCGGGTGCTACCAGTCGGCGTGCATTGCGCGGGAGGCGTGCCACGACCCGGCGCGCGTGACGGTGCTGGATTCGCTCAACGCGACGTGCGCGGAGTACATGCTCGTCGATCAGGCGCTGCGCTATCGCCGCGAGGGTGTCAGCGATATGCCGACCATGCTGGCGAAGCTGCGCGACGTGATGGCGCACTACAAAATCATCGGCATGGCGGCTGACCTCAAATATCTCGTCATGGGCGGACGCCTTTCGCCTTTGGTGGGCAAGCTGGGCAACCGCCTGAGCATCAAGCCGACGCTGAAGATTGAGGACGGCATCGTCAGCAAGGCGGGCATGGTGCACGGAATGGCGAAGGGGCGCGCGTGGTACATCGAGCAGCTGAAGGAATGCCCGCCCGACCCGGACGTTCCGGTCTATATCGGCGGTGCGGACTGCCCGGAGACGGTTGCGCTCATCAAGGCGCAGATTGAAGCGGCGAATCTCGGCATTCAGGATATCCGCTGCGTCAAAATCGGGTGCCTGATTGGCACTTATGTTGGCCCTGAACTGACGCTCGTTGCGTGGAAGCGGAAATAATCAAAACGGCAGCTCTCCCCAAATCGCGGGAAGGCTGCCGTTTCTTTATCTGAATCTGCACAGCGCAACGTGCAAATCCACCGTCACATGCGCATCTGCCCTTTGCGCCAGCGCATCCTTTTCCGCTGCCGACAAGTCGTGATTCAGCGGCGTCATGCGCACGAAATCACCCCATAATTCTGGCGAAACGGGCAGCGTCTCATGCACCCGCACCGCCTTTACCAGCTGTGCCTTCTCCCGCAGGTACGCATCCACCTGCCCTTCCTCGTAGGCGGACATGCCCCGCGCCGCGCGAATCTCCCGCAAATAGTCCTGCCCCGGATAGACCTTCACCAGCATGCCGTCCGGGGATAATACGCGGCGGAACTCGTCGTAATTCGCGGGGGTCAGCACATCCAGCACGGCGGAAAACGTGCCGTCCGCAAAAGGCAGGCGGCGCAAATCCCCCACGCACCAGACGGCTTGGCAGGGCTGGTTGGTTGCTTGCAGAATCGCGTCCCGACTGATGTCGATGCCCGCACCGATGCTGTCGGTTCGGCGTGTCAGCAGGGCGTTCAGGTACCAGCCTTCGCCGCAGCCTGCGTCAAGCAGCTTTTGTGGCGCATCCGGCAGCAGCGCGTCGATGGCGTCCGCGACCGGCTGATAGCGCCCCGCCGCGAACACGCGCTCACGGGCGGCAAACAGCGCCGCGTCATAGAATGTATCCGCCTGCGCCGAAAGCAGATTAACGCACCCGCGCCGGTTCACATTTATGGCGTGGCCGCCCGCGCAAATTAAATTGTCGCCCTGCCGGGAAAGCAGACGGCGGCAGACAGGGCAAATCAGCCCGTGCAGGTCAGAAACGGCGGCAAACAGCTTTTCGCGCTTGGAAAGCATCGCAAAATCCTCCTTGATATGCTGGACAAATAGGTCAAAGGGGTGTACAATATGCCTGAAATCCATCAGGAAAGGATGAGGAATATGTCTCGAATCGAAACCGTCCGCGCCGCGATGATGCAGGCAATGAAGGAGCACGACAAGGAACGCAAGGAAGCGCTGTCACTGCTGCTGTCCGCGCTGAAAAACAAGGCGATTGACAAGCGCGCCGACCTCACGGAGGACGAAGAGAACGCCGTCGTCCTGCGCGAAATCAAGCAGTGTCAGGAATCCATTGAGCAGGCGAACGGCCGTGAGGATATTATCGCGGAAAACACGCTGCGCATGAAGGTATATCAGGAGTTCGCGCCGAAGATGATGTCCGAGGATGAGGTGGAGGCGGAAGTGACCGCTGTGCTGGCGGAACTGGGGCTGGATGCGCCGACCGCGAAGCAAAAGGGGCTTATCATGAAAACGCTCATGCCGCGCGTGAAGGGCAAGGCAGACGGCGCGCTGGTGCAGAATGTGCTTGCGCGGCATCTGGCGTAAGTCATTATACCAGAAATCGAAATCAAAGAAAAGGGGGAGCAGCCCGCATGAGCTGCTCCCTTTTCGATTGGGTTAAGGCACTACCGCACAATTCGTCGGCAGCGCTGGCGATGCCTTTTCTGCCATCTGCTTCTTGCAGAAATCTCGATTTACCTCCAGTAAACCTTCGATTTCTGCAATCGCATCTGACAAAAAATGCATTCGCCATCGCACCAACTCATTTGTGCGGTATTGCCTTAATAGCATCAGCTGTTCGCCGCCAGCGTAATCACCATCCCCGCCGTCTTCTTGCCCACCACGTCGCCCCTGCAAGGCTCAAACGCTACCGTGCGCGTGCCGCTGCCCGCGTCCGTGAAGGACAGCTTGTAGGTCATCGTCCCGTCCGTTACGTCGTAGATGTAGCGGTTCACGCTGCCGTCAATGTACACGCGGATGCTCGTCGTGTTTTTGACGGTCATGGTGAAGGTGATTTCCTCGTTCAGCGCCGCCGTCGTTTTGTCCGCGCTGATGGCGGAAATCGTCGGCGCGGCTTCTGCCGGTTCGCTCACGTCGCGCATCGGCGGATTCGTCGCGTCCACAAAAGACGCTGCCGGAGCGGTTGCCGCGATGGTGGTTTCGCCCTTCGTCACGCTGATTGTTCCCGCCGTCAAGCCGTTCGCTGTCGCCGTAATCTTCATCACGCCGGAAGCGCCGTCGTGCTTCACCACGCAAAGGCACTTCCCGCTGAACGCAGCGTGCGTGCTGCCGGAGAGCTTCTCCACGTTCGTGCCGTGTCCGTTGTCCGTGCCGACGATGCTGCCGCCCGTGACAGTAAAGGTCACGCTGTTGTCAGCCGTCGGGCAGCGCGTGCCGTTCTTGTCCAGCACGTCGCAGGTGATGTAAACCAAATCATCCGACGCGGTATTGACCGCCGTCTTGTCGCTGGAAAGCGCCAGTTTCGCGGGCGTTCCCGCCGTGTACTGCACGTCCTGCGCGACCAGCTTGCCGCTGCTGTCGTAACCATTCGCGACGATGGTTCCCGCCGCGTATGCCACCGTGTAGGCGTACTGATTCTTCGTCCCGCGCTGCGAAAGCGTCTTCTTGCCAAGCGATGTACCGTTCAAGAATAACTCGACGGCCGCGCAGTTCGAGTACAGCCATACGTCGATATTGCCGGATTCGTGCGTCCAGTGCGGCAGGATGTGAATCATCGGGCGGCTGTCCCACATCGACTGGTACATGAAGTAAATGTCCTTCGGGAAACCGCAGGTGTCCACGATGCCGAAATAGCTGCTCTTTGCCGGATACTTGTTCCATTCGGTCGGTTCGCCGATGTAGTCAAAGCCCGTCCAGACAAAATGTCCGCAGGAACGGGCGCTGTTCAAGTAGGCGTTCACCGTTTCTGCCGCCGTGTTGCCCCACGAAACCGCCTTGTTGTCGTAGGACGGATACGCCATGTTCGCGCTGTCTGTCGCATATACACCGCGGCTGGAAAGCGCCGAGGTCGTTTCGCTGCCGTAAATCGGGCGGTCGGTCTGGTAGGTCTGGTTGTTGCCGTTGTAGTTGATGCCGACGACATCGACGATAGCCATCAGCGCCGCCAGATTGCCGCCGGGCGCGTTGTTGCCCATCGTCGTCGGGCGGGTACTGTCGAGGGCTTTCACCGCGTTGTTCACCATCGTGCAGACGTTCACAATCTCGCTGGATGAATAGTCGCCGCCCGTCAGGTTCGTGCGCACTTCGTTGCCCAGCGACCACATAATGACCGCCGGATTGTTCCAGTCGCGGCGAATCGTGCTGGTCACGACTTCGCTGTAATGGTCGGTGAAGTATCGCCCGAAATCCTTCTGTTTCTTGCTCTTCGTCCACCCGTCGAATAGCTCTTCCACCAGCAGCACGCCCTTGCGCTGGCATACGTCGAGGTATTCCGCGCCGAATGGGTTGTGCGTCAGGCGAATTGCGTTGCAGCCCATGTTGGTCAGGATGTCCACCTGCCGTTCAATGGCGCTGCGGTTCTCCGCCGCGCCGATGCAGCCGCCGTCGTGGTGGACGCACACGCCTTTGAGCTTCGTGTGGATGCCGTTGAGATAGAAGCCCGTGTCCTTGTCGAATCGGATGCTGCGGTAGCCGTAGGGGACGCGCTTTGACCGCTGAACCCGATTGCCGACTTTCGCGCTGATTTGGGCTTCGTAGAGGTTCGCCGGGGAAGCCGTCAAAAGCGTGGACGGCGCATCGCTGGGCAGAATGCTTTGCTGATAGCTTGCCGCCAGCCCCGCCACGCCGCTTGCGCTGATGACGGTCGGCGGGGCGTAGGTGGTCAGCGCCTTGTACGCGGCGATTTCAGCGGATGAAAGGGCAGCTTCGACGGGTGTTGCAAGCGGTACATAGATATATACCTCGTTCGCATCGAGGAATGCTTTGAAGTCGGAAACGGTCGTCGTGCCCCTTTCCGCGTAAGCGAAACCGATGATATTGCTGCTGCTGGTAGCAATGCCGCCTACGGTTTCACTGTTGATGGCAGCGCTGAAATGCGTGCAGAATATTCCTGCTGCTTTGATACCGTCAAACGCCGCGAAATAGCGGTCAACTTTGTTTCCAATCTTCGCCCAGTTCATCGAAGATGTCAGCTTGATTTTGGTGATGCGCTGCACGCGCACCCCGCGCGTCAAATCCACTTCATCGCACACCCAATGCTGCCCGCTTTCATCCGTGTAATTGCCGCTGGATGCAACCGGGATGCCCGGCAGTGCGTTCGGCGTTTGCAGCGTCAGCGTCTGCGAATTGTTCGCGCCGTCCGACACCGTGACCGCCACCGTTCCGCCGTCACCCGCGCTGACAATCGGCACGGGCGCAATCGGGAGCGGCACGCCGTTCTGCGTGCTTTTGCCGTACACATGCAGCGCCCCCAGCGGTTTTCCCGCCAGCGCGTTTTCGCACGTCAGCGGATTGCCCGATGCCGACACGCTTTTCCCGTTTTCCATTAAATCCCGCTGCTGCGCGTCGCTGATGTGCCATAGCTTCGGGCTGCGGTACGCTACCGTCGCGCTAACGTTCTGCGTTTCTCCTGCCGCAATCACCGCCGATGCATCCGCCGTGCCGACTTTTGCGCCGTCCGGGTCGTACAAATCCACCGTGAACGTCGCCGATGCTTCCGCACCCGTTTTGTTCACCGCGTCGAACGCGACAACCGTTTCGCCGTTCGTCAGGTCGCTGTCCAGCTTCGGGGTCGTCACGCGGATGTTCTCCATGCGAATCTGGTCATCCAGCAGCGTCAATAGCTCCACCGGGCGAATCATTCCGCTGCCGGAGTACCAGCGCGACGACGGCTGTTCATTGCGCACGAAAACCGCAATCGTATTCACGCCGCTGACCATCTGTTCCGTTGCATCCACCGCGAACGGATTGTAGCCGTAATAGTTCTTGTGTACCTGCTGCCCGTTGACGTACACCGTCGATTCCATGTACACGCCGTCAAAGCACAGCATATACCGCCGCCCGTTCTGCTTGTCCACGCTGACGGTCGTGCGATACCACGCGTCGCCGCCATCCAGATACCCGCCCTCATACGTCGCCGGACTGGACGAATTGAATTCCAGCCCCACCGACCAGTCGTGCGGCACGCTGACCGTCCGCCAGCTCGCGTCATCAAACCCCGCTGCCGCTTCGGCGGTCGAGGAATACGCCGTGTCAGCGGTTGTGGATACGAGGTTGAACTTCCACGAATCCAGCGTGACAACGGAAACAAGCTGGTCGGCGGTCGTGATGGGGATGCCGATTTCCTCCAGCGCGCGAAGACGCGCATCCAGCGACGAAAACTGTTCCTGCAGCGCCGCAAGCGAGTAAAAACCGGGAACATCCGCCACGCGGTCGGTGGAAGAGGGGAAAACGCAGCCCGTTGCGGCGAAAATGCAGTTCTGCACGTCGCCGCTGGTCAGGGTGACATAGATTTCGATGTCGCCGGGCTGGGCGTAGGCGGCGGGCGGCAGGGTGACGGACGCAATGCTGCCCTGCGCGCTGCCGCTAAGCGGGATGGTTGTGCCGGTGCGCAGGTGCTTGACCGTGCCGGAAACGGCGGTGTCGCCAAGGTCAACGGGATTTCCCGCGCGGAGAACCGTGACGGTGATTCGGTGCGCCCGGCGCGCATCGGTGATGAACAGCGCGGGGATGTTCATGCGGCGCAGGGGACGGGTGAGGTCAGCGGTATAAGTGAGAGTAGTGGTAATGTCAGTCAATTTCGCTCCTCCTTGTGTGATGGGTACGGCGGCGCGGGCAGATACGCCGCGAAATATAGGAACTTGCGTTCGCTATATGCGCATGATAGCACGGATGCCCGCAATTGGCAAGAAAATTTGATTTCATTTGAATTGGCTTGATTTCATTTGATTTCGCTTGATTTTGCTTGAGATGGGGGATAGAAAGCTGCGTCTATCCGGCGCGATGGGGCTGTTTGCTTTTCCATTGCTCCTTCTGCGCGGTTATCCGCATTCCTCCCACCCTAATTTCGCCTCTCCCTCTTTCCTTTTCCCCCTCCCTATGGTATAATCATACTGGAATCCTATTTCCGAGGAGCAGAAGGCGTATGATGAAGGATCTGGTAGTCATCGGCGGCGGACACGCGGGATGTGAAGCCGCCCTCGCAGGGGCGCGCATGGGGCTTGATACCCTCCTGCTGACGCTGAATATGGACGGGATTGCCCTCATGGCGTGCAATCCCGTTATCGGCGGCAGCGCAAAGGGGCATCTTGTGCGTGAACTGGACGCAATGGGCGGCGAAATGGGGCGCGCCATCGACGATACGTTCCTGCAAAGCCGAATGCTCAATATGTCCAAAGGCCCGGCGGTTCACGCCCTGCGCGCACAGGCGGACAAGCAGCAGTACCAGAACCGGATGCGTACCGCGCTGATGACGCAGGACAACCTGACCGTCCGGCAGGGAGAAGTTGCCGCGATTGACGTCGAGAACGGGCATGTCACCGGCGTGACGACAACGACGGGGCAGCATATCTCCTGCAAAGTCGCGGTTGTCGCGTGCGGCGTGTATCTCCGCAGCCGGATTATCATTGGGGAGAGCATCACGCCGGGCGGGCCGCAGGGGCTGATGAGCGCGCCGAACCTCAGCGGCAGCTTGACGCGCATCGGCTTTCCGCTCCGCCGCTTCAAGACGGGGACGCCCGCGCGCATCGACGTGCGGACGATTGATTTCGACGAAATGACGCCCCAACCCGGTGACGAGCCAGTGACGCCGTTCTCGTTTATGACCGACCGCGCGCTGCACAATACCTACGCATGCTATTTGACATGGACGACGCCGGAAACGCACGACATCATCCGCCGAAATCTCCACCGCGCGCCGCTGTATTCCGGCAAAATCCACGGCATCGGGCCGCGCTACTGTCCGTCGATTGAGGATAAAATCGTCAAGTTTGCCGACAAGGAGCGCCATCAGGTGTTCCTTGAGCCGGAAGGAATGCAAAGCCGCGAATGGTATGTGCAGGGCATGTCCACATCGCTGCCGGAGGATGTGCAGTGGGAGATGTACCGCTCCGTGCCGGGTTTGCGGCGGTGCGAGCTGACGCGGCTGGCGTATGCGATTGAGTATGACTGCATCGACAGCCGGCAATTGCGCCCGACGCTGGAAAGTCTGGATGTGCGGGGGCTGTTTTTTGCGGGGCAGATTAACGGCACATCCGGGTACGAGGAAGCCGCCGCGCAGGGCTTGCTGGCGGGCATGAATGCCGCTTTGACGGCGCAGGGCAAGCCGCCGATTGTGCTCACGCGCGATCAGGCGTACATCGGCGTGCTGACCGACGACCTGACGACGAAAGGCACGGACGAGCCGTACCGCATGATGACGAGCCGCGCCGAGCACCGCTTATCCCTGCGGCAGGACAATGCGGATTTGCGCCTGACGCGCATTGCCTACGAGGCGGGTCTGGCGACGCGGGAGCGCATGGAGCGCACGGAACGCAAGGCATCGGAAACCGCGCAGCTGCTGGGCGAACTCCGCAAGGCGAAGTACACACCCGGCATCACGCTGAACGACTGGCTGGAGAAGCATCATCAGCCGGAAGCGCAGAACGGGCTAAGCGCAGTGGAACTGCTGAAGCGCCCGGAAATCACGCTGTCAGCGCTGGCGGAGCTTTCGCCGGAGATTAGGCAATTCGGCAAGCCTGCGCAGGAGCAGGCGGAAATCTCGGTGAAGTATGAGGGCTATTTGGAGCGACAGGAGACGCTGATTCGCCACGCGCGGCAGATGGAAGAGACGCTGCTGCCGGAGGATTTGCCCTACGAGGAAGTGACCGGGCTTCGGATTGAAGCGCGGCAGAAGCTGATGAAGCAGCGTCCGCGGTCGCTTGCGGCGGCGAGAAAATTAAAAGTAAAATTATTTAGCAGCAAAGAATTTTTTTGCAACTTCAGCATCGAGGTTGTAAAGTAAAACATCTTCGTCAGTTGGGTTAGCAACACCAAGTTCTTTAAGAGTTTTAACAGTACGTTTTTTGAAGAATTCTTCAGCAACAGCTGGGAAGAGAGCATAAGATAATACATCTTCTTCGCTAGCGTTAGGGAAGCCTTTAGCTGCAAGTTCTGCTTTGAATTTATCCATACCTGGTTCGAGAAGATCTGCTGGACGGCAAGTAACCAAGTCTTCTTCTTTAATGCCGCATTTTTCAAGAACTTCTGGGTTAACAGGCTGTGGAGTACGACCGAATTCACCACGAGCAAGTTTTTTGAATTCGTCTGGAACCATTTTATAACGTTCGCCAGTCATAACGTTGCCGCCCGGTTCCAGTGTTAAAAGAATTGGTTCCATAACATTTTTCTGCGCGTTAGGAATAATCCATTGAATTTTATTTTTTAACTCACCATCAAGCTTTTCAAAATAGTCTCCCTTTGAGAATACTACCTGTTCTTCCGTCTCTTCATTGAAAAAATCGCCGATATTTGTCCCCAGACATTGAAGAATATCCATCAGAGTTGCAATCGACGGCGATGTTAAATTCCGTTCCAACTGGGAAATAAACCCCTTTGTCAACTCTGCCCGATCAGCCAGCTCTTCCTGAGTAAGTCCTTTCCTGACCCGCAAATCCTTTAATTTTCGTCCAATATCCATGTTAGCCTCCTACAGCAAATCGACCGCTGCATTTGTAGTTATAAAAATAATCTTAAAGTTTAGTAAAACTAAACATCATTCACTGCTTATTATACAGAATGTCTTACATTTGTCAATGAGATTTTTAACGGGAAATACCGATAGGGTTAAGCTTAGACAAAACCGGGTATGAAAAAGTAGAGATACGGGCTGCTTTATGATATAATACGATTAACCACATTCATGCTTTCTGTTGATGAAAAAAAATGAAATAAAGAAACCCGAATGGGAGGAATGCAATCCTTGTCAGATAGAAGAATCATATTATCATTATAAG
>OGYO01002111.1_pt1 | contig 10729 bp, 11 predicted proteins | sample 1576561 | NCBI WGS metagenome assembly OGYO01 (sample SAMEA3541507, study PRJEB24748) | human gut metagenome | biome: human gut; feature: human-associated habitat; material: faeces | place: China | collected 2012 | reverse complement strand
CACGATAATTTGCGTCAATAACTCAAAAAAGCACTTGACAAAACGCTTCATGGGGAACCGCCGAGGACATCAAGCCCTACGCCGATCCCGCGTTTGAAAACAACATCATTCTCACGCAGACGGAGCAGCTGACGATGAATAGCCGCCCCAAAGACCCGAAAACGGCGCGGAACAAAAATGTCCTGATCGTCGGCGGCAGCGGTTCGGGCAAGACCCGCTTTTGGTTGAAGCCCAATCTGCTCCAATGCACATCAAAAACCTATCCCACCAGCTTCGTCGTCACCGATCCCAAAGGGGACATCGTGGTTTCCTGCGGCCATGCGCTGCAAAAGAACGGGTATCAGATCAAGATTCTCAATTCCCTGAACTTCAAGAAGTCCATGCACTATAACCCGTTCGCCTACATCCACTCGGAAAAGGACATTTTGAAGCTGGTCACGACGCTGATTGCCAACACCAAGGGCGAGGGCAAAGCCGGTGACGATTTCTGGGTGAGTGCGACTCGTTCGCAGACGGTAAAAAGTCTGCGCACGAGCAACGGTTTTCCGTTGTTCGGAGAACTGGTAGTTTGATAGGTGGAATGACGGGGTAACGCCCTGAAACGCCTACCCTTGATGGGCGTGCATTAGCTGTAATGTCTGGTGTACGAAGCCCCATGACAAAGGCTGAGAGTAACCGTAACCACTGCCTAAAGTGGTCGAAAACGGTCTGGAGGCAGACTGTGTTACCTATAAGCCGAGGGTCTATAAGATACCTATGGTTAGAATGTTCGCTTTGGCGAGCGGACTGACGAACCTGCGAATGTACAGGTCTAAAAGAAGACCACGCAGAAATGTGTGGGTGCGTTAATGCGCAGTCGGTGTGGTTTAGTAGAAATTGATCCTACGAACGACCATGCTGTGTTACAGGCACAGGCAAACCGACAGGTCTATAGCAGGAACCTACGGGTATGTATGAACAGATAGAACTATCGGAACGAGGAAAGGCAGCAGATTCCGCAAGGAATAGTCTGACGAAAAACAATAAGCAGACGAACTGCTGCTGAAAAGTAGTGGTCGAACCTATGATGTGCTTGCGTTATGTGAGCTACGGAGGAATGGCCACAAGTCGGTTGAGATAAGCAGGCATTATTCAATCCAACATAAGGATTCGAGTAAGACCAAAAGGGTCACTTTCGCAAAAAGGAGGTGATGCCTTATGCCAAAGAAAAACAAAACTCTATGTGTAGATGACTTACGTCATGCCGAGTATTACGGTATGCAGCCAGTTTTTGATGAACTCTATCATCGAAGTTTGGAGGGAGAAAATTTTACCGACCTTATGGATTTAATCCTGAGCCGGGACAACATTCTTCTGGCATATCGGAACATCAAAGCAAACGGAGGAAGCTACACAGCAGGAACAGACAACAAAAACATCAGTGACATCGGGTGTTTACCGCCCGAAACAGTTGCAGAGAAAGTGAGGTTTATTGTCACAGGAAGTCAGCACGGATACCGCCCAAAGCCGGTAAGACGCAAAGACATTCCGAAACCAAACGGAAAAACCAGACCGTTAGGTATTCCCTGTATCTGGGACAGGCTGGTACAGCAATGTATCAAACAGGTCATAGAGCCAATCTGCGAAGCGAAATTCAGCGACAACAGTTACGGCTTTCGCCCGAACCGTTCCGTGGAACACGCCGTGCAGAAAACTTACACCATGCTTCAACGCATGAACCTGCATTATGTGATTGAGTTTGATATAAAAGGATTTTTCGACAACGTAAATCACAGCAAGCTAATGCGGCAAATATGGGCAATGGGAATACACGACAAGCAGTTGATTTTTATTATCAAGCGGATTCTGAAAGCACCGATTAGAATGCCAGACGGCACTACACTCATTCCAGACAAAGGCACTCCGCAAGGCGGTATCATTTCACCGTTGCTTGCCAATATCGTGCTGAATGAACTGGACAAATGGGTTGAGAGCCAATGGCAGAACCACCCTCTTGTAAAGGAATACGGGTATGAGAGGAAAATCAGAAACTCGATTACTTTTGACCGGAGCAAGGCATTCCTCAAAATGAGGAAAACAGGGTTGAAAGAAATGTATATCGTGAGATATGCAGATGATTTCAGAATTTTCTGCCAGAATAAAGAGGACGCTTTGAGAACGAAAGAGGCTGTAACGGCATGGATAACCGAGAGGCTGAGGTTGGAGGTATCGCCAGAGAAAACAAGGATAGTCAATGTCAGAAAACGCTATTCAGAGTTTCTTGGGTTTAAGATACGTGTCAGACCGAAAAGCAGGAAGTACATCGTGCAATCTCATATCTGTGACAAAAAGTTGGAACTGGAAAGGCAAAAACTGGTGGAACAGGCGAAACGAATTGCCCGACCTTCAGAGGAAAAAAGACCTTTGGACGAAATACGGCTGTACAATTCAATGGTTCTGGGAATACAGAATTATTTTCAACTTGCCACCTGCATCAGCATTGATTGCAGGAAAATCCACAGACAGGTCATGACAGTTTTAACAAATCGGCTCAATACAGAAACCGGGTGCAGACTTGTTCGAGAGGGCGGCGCAATGACCGAGAGCGAAAAAGAACGGTTTGGAAAGTCGGCAATGATACGGTATGTATCTGGAATCGACCAACCTATCTACCCTATCGCATACATCAAGAACAAGATACCGATGGCAAAGAAAGCGGCAGTTTGCAGTTACACGGTAGAGGGACGGGCATTGATACACACGAACCTAAGTATGAACTCATCTGTTCTATCAGGTTTGAGGAATCAACCGTCTATGGGGCGAAGCACAGAACTTACTGACAGCAGGATTTCACTATTCTCGGCTCAACGTGGAAAATGTGCGCTAAGTGGGGAACTCTTTGAAAATGCGGCTGACATAGTATGCTGGCTGAAAACACCGGCAGAATTGGGCGGCAAGGAACGCTATCGAAATATGATTTTGTTCCATAATAGATTTCTTCCACTCCTGCAAGAGTGTCCTAAGAATGAGCTAAAAGAGATAGCCGACACGCTCAAGGCAACAAAGGAACTGATGTTAAAAGTGAACAGTCTGCGCCAGCAGGCTGGTTTGTCCGCAATAGAAAACTAACATTTCATTTGGTGATTGATTAAATGCTTGTGAAAACAACCGATGGAACGCCGGATGCGGTGAAAGTCGCACGTCCGGTGTGGAGTGGGGGAAAATCCGGCGATAACTTCAAAGGATTACCTATCACTATAAGCGGAAACGCTGCTCTACACCGCCCTTATCGGGTACATCCACTATGAAGCGCCGGTGGAGGAACAGAACTTCTCCACGCTCATTGAATTTATCAATGCGATGGAGGTGCGTGAGGACGATGAGGACTTCAAAAATCCGGTGGACTTGATGTTCGACGAGCTGAAAAAGCGCAAGCCAGACCACTTCGCCGTCCGCCAATATGCCAAATTCAAGCTAAGCGCCGGCAAGACCGCTAAGAGCATCTTGATTTCCTGCGGCGCACGGCTGGCTCCTTTTGACATTCAGGAGCTTCGGGAGCTGACGGCCTATGACGAGCTGCAACTGGACACGCTGGGCGACCGGAAAACCGCCCTGTTCATCATCATGTCCGACACGGATGATACCTTTAACTTTCTCATTTCCATGTGCTATACCCAGCTTTTCAATCTGCTTTGCGAAAAGGCAGATGATGTGTACGGCGGGCGCTTGCCGGTTCACGTCCGCTGCCTGATCGACGAGGCCGCGAATATCGGGCAGATACCGAGGCTTGAGAAGCTGGTAGCGACGATCCGTTCCAGAGAAATCTCCTGCTGCCTTGTCTTACAGGCACAGAGCCAGCTCAAAGCCCTGTATAAAGACAGCGCGGATACGATCATCGGCAACATGGACTGCTCCATCTTTTTGGGTGGAAAGGAACCCGGTACGCTGAAAGAGCTGGCGGCGGCGCTGGGTAAGGAAACCATCGACAGCTATAACACCGGCGAGAGCCGTGGCCGCGAGGTTTCCCATTCGCTGAACTATCAGAAGCTGTAAATGAATTTAACGTTATAAGACCTAATGATGGAGGACAATCTATCAAAATATAATCAAAGCTATCTTTTATTTCGTCCAATTTTTCTTTCAATCTCTGCTCTCTTGACATCATAGATACCAATTCTACTTCTGCTCCAGCCAAACTTATGTTTGATGGGCATATATATAGATTTTTTACAGATGTTTTTACTAACGCTTCTTGCATTTGTGTATCTAAATCTCTTAAGATTTTTTCTGTTTTTCCTTCTAATAAATCTATTATTTCATCTATTTGTTTTCTATATTCTTCTGGTGTAACATAGCCCATACATGGTGCTAAACATCTATTTATGTGATAATTTAAACATGGTCTTGTATTTGATTTAAAATTTTTACATTGACGTATTTTATATTTCTGTTTTATAAAATCTACCATTTCTTTCGCAGCACCTGGATTAGCATATGGTCCAAAATATTTTGCTCCATCATTTAATAATCTTCTTGTTATAAATACATTTGGATATTCTGATTTTACGTCTATTTTTATGTATGGATATGTTTTATCATCTTTTAATAATACATTGAATTTAGGTCTATTTTTCTTAATTAAATTACATTCTAGAATCAATGCTTCTGCTTCATTATCAACTACTATATATTCAAAATGGTCTATTAAACTTACCATTTTCTTTATTCTTTCAGTTTTATTTGTTTTTCTAAAATATGACCTAACTCTGTTTTTTAGAGAAACTGCTTTTCCAACATATATAATGTTATTATTTTTGTCTCTCATTACATATACTCCAGGCTTTCCTGGTAATTTTTTTAATTCTTCCTCTATATTAAACATATTTTTTCACCTATCTATTTAATATTATATACTAATTACTTCATATAAATCAATATTTCACATATAAAAAGGCTCCCTATTAAAGGGAACCCATTAGGTTTTATTAATTATCACTTATTAGCAATATAGAGCTCATATCTTACTATAGATACATTAACATCTTCTATTGCCGCATACAAAACATTCAACTGTCTTCTTGCCTTAGGTAAATCTATCTTGATTTCCTCAGGAGTTTTTTCCTGTAACCAATAACTGATTTTTTCAGCATATGAAAATGACCTATGATGGAATTTGTGATAGCAGTGGGCATCACACTCTTCAGCTTCCATATTAAATGGCTTATTGTCAAATTCCATCTGGTACTTAGCTCTTAAAACGAACTGCAAATCGGACAATGCTATTTCTAATCGGTTACGTTCTGATCTTAACCGCTGTAAATACAAATCCGGCTGCTGTAATGTCCAATCTGTATTTTCCTTTTGTAATGGCGAACCATGAATTGCGTCATCTAATTCAAAAGAATGCTTTGCCAAGTTTCTTGTTACATGAAATATTTTGTACTCATTCATATAAAAACCTCCTTATGTGTTCACATTTGTTGTAACATAATCTATTTTAGCACATTATGTAAATTTTGTCAAATGTTATCAAAATTAATTTTCAAAAAAACTTGCACTATTTTTATTTATATAGTAATATAATACCATAATTGAAAGTTGCAAAAAATTAAAGAAAGGAGTTATTAATCAACAAGCGCCAGGACCATATTTTATGGTTGACGAGGTCTAGAGTTTATCGAAATATTCGGCGGATGCTCTAGTGGCTTTAACTTAAGGTCATAATATTAATATAAAAACTAATAGCAATATTAAAACAGAAATTAATATAATTAAGTATTGCAATACTTTCAATTCCGAAATTTTAATTTTTAGGAGGAATTACTATGTGTGGAATTGTAGGTTACATAGGAGTTAAAAAAGCTTGCCCAATTTTATTGGCAGGTTTAACAAGATTGGAATACAGAGGTTATGACTCTGCAGGTATTTCAACAATAGAAAAAAATGGATTATCTTTAATGAAAGATAAAGGAAGAGTCAAAAATCTATCAAATTTAGATGGAATTGATAAATTAGAAGGAACTATAGGAATTGCTCATACAAGATGGGCAACACATGGAAAGCCATCTAAGGAAAACTCTCACCCACATCAAGATAATTCAAAAACATTTAGTGTTGTACACAATGGAATTATTGAAAATTATAATGAATTAAAAAAATCATTAGAAGAAAAAGGTTATACTTTTTATTCTCAAACAGATACAGAAGTTATACCTAATCTAATTCATTATTATTTTAATATTGATAAAAATAATGATGATTTAAAGTTTTTAAGAGCAGTTAGAAATACATGTTTAGATTTAAAAGGAAGTTTTGCAATTGAAGTTATTTCAAAATTATACCCTGACAATATGATTGTTGTTAGACAAGACAGTCCTTTAGTTATTGGAACTTGTGAAGATGAAAAATATTTATCTTCTGACATACCAGCAATACTTTCTTATACTAGAGATTTTTATCTTTTAAATGATTTGGAATTTGTATTATTAACAAAAGATTCTGCTAAATTTTATGATAAAGACTTAAATGAAATAGAAAAACATACACAAACAATAGAATGGAATTCATCTGCTGCTGAAAAAGATGGTTTTGATGATTTTATGTTGAAAGAAATTTATGAACAACCAACAGCTATAAGAGAAACTATTGGTGCAAAAATAAATCTAAATTCAAAATGTGAATTTGATGAATTAGGATTTACAAAAGATTATTTATCTAGTCTAAATAAAATTTATATTGTAGCTTGTGGAACTGCAATGCATGCAGGTCTTAGTGGAAAAAATGCAATTGAAAAACTTTGTAGAATTCCTACTGAAGTTGATATAGCTTCTGAATTTAGATATAGAGACCCAATTATAGATGAAAAAACTTTATGTATTTTTATCTCTCAATCTGGAGAAACAGCAGACACAATAGCAGCACTTAAACTTTCTAAAGAAAAGGGTGCTAAAACTTTAGCTATTACAAATGTAATTGGAAGTTCTATAACAAGAGAAGCTGATTATTCAATTTACACTCATGCAGGTCCAGAAATTGCAGTTGCATCAACTAAAGCTTATACATCTCAAGTTATGCTAATAAATATTTTAGCAATATATTTTGCAGAAATTTTATTTGGAGAAAATTCAAAATTAATTAAAGATTTAAAACAAGATATTTTAGATTTACCTAGAAAAATTGAAGAAACTTTAAAATGTAATGAAGAAATTAAAAAATTTGCTCAACAAATATATCAAGAAAAAGACGTCTTTTTCTTAGGTCGTGGAATTGATGAAACAGTTGCTAAAGAGGGTTCTTTAAAACTAAAAGAAATTTCTTATATTCATTCTGAAAGCTATGCAGCAGGTGAATTAAAACATGGACCTATAGCACTAATAGAAAACGGAATTACTGTTATAAGCATTATGACAGATGCAAATTTAGTTAAGAAAACTGTAAGTAATATTCAAGAAGTTATCACTCGTGGTGCTAAGACTTTAGTTGTAACAAATCAAGATATTGATAAAAATATGTTTGATGAAGTAATAACAATCCCAAAAACAGATTGTTTTATTTCCCCTATTTTATCAGTTATTCCGCTTCAATTACTTGCTTATTATATTTCTAAAGAAAAAGGATTGGATGTTGATAAACCAAGGAATTTAGCAAAGTCTGTCACAGTTGAATAAAAAAATAAAAGAAATCAAATTGATTTCTTTTATTTTTTTATTCTCCCATTTCCATACCACTGTCTTTTTCCTCTTGAACACTATGCATTGAATCACTTTCATTTAATTCATCTAATTGTTTATCTGTATTCCAGCCTAATTCTGTATTTTCATTACTTACATGATATTGGAAACCTTTTACTTGATTTACAATATCTTCTGGTAAATTGCTAAGTTCATCTGGTGAGATTGTACAAATTTTATTTCCTTGTTCATCTAATAAATTTAATAAATCTACTTTTACTGCTTCTTGATAATTTTTAAAATTACCTGAATTTCCAGTTCCATCTGGTGAACTGTAATATTTTCCACTACTTATTTCCCATTTATTATTTACTAAATTATTTAATTTAGATATAACTGGATTTTGTTGTTCAATACTATTATCTGTATTTTGTGTTGTTTCTGCAACTTCAGCAGTTTCTTCTTTGTTTTCTTGTTGCACAACTACTGAATTTGGTTCTATATTAATATGATATTTATTTCTAAAATTAATATCATTTCTATTATTTTCTGTTGAGTATTCGATATTATTATTTTCTTTATTATTAACATCTTGTATTTTATTATTTTTATTTACCCCCAATAATGAAATACCTGTAATTGCTAAAGCTCCTGCAATTCCTACCAATGATGCTCTTCCAAAATATTTTTTTGCTTTTTCTTTATCAATGTTAATATTTAATTTTGGCATATGAAAACTTTTAAATTTCATCTTAGGAAATTTCTCTTTGCTTAAGCTTAATATCTTCTTCGCTTTTGTTTTTGCATTCTCTATTTTTCCTGCCTCTAATAACTTAACATCTTTCTTATTTCTAAATAATCTTGTAAATTTACCAAAAACTTTAGCTCCAAAGTATTTTTCTTGATTTGCAACCATTTTCATATATCTAAACTTTTCTTTTAATGTTGCACCTTTTTGAAACATTATTCCTTTGGTATTATATATAAATTCAAGATCTAATTTGTCTAGTGCTTTTTTATTAAAAGCACTTTGTCTCATTTGATACTCTTGCTCAGTTTCATTACTTTTTCTACTTAGATTTCTAGTTGCTATTTTTAGATATTGTTCTGCATAACCTTGTGAATGTATTCTATCATACTCTTTTAGTAATTTATAAGCTATTACATCTACATTTTTTAGTGTTTTTTCTCTAGCTAATTTATATTCGTTTTCAGTTAAATTTTCATCCATTACTTCTTGTATTGATTCATAGTCTTGTTTTTTTAATTTTTTTATTTCTTTATATGCATGTGGATTGACAGTTTTTAAGTTTTCTACCAATTTTTGTTGTAAATATTCATGATCTTGTATTATTTGTTCCATACGCATACTAATTATATGTTCTGATGTACCGTGTTTATATGTAGAATCTTCAACTCCATTTATAACTCTTGAAGCATAGCACCAGCCATCATCTCCAATAATTTTATAATTGTTGGCTTTCGAATCAGCAATTATTATTAATTTTTCTTTTTCATCACTATCATTTACTCTAAAAGTCACACCATCATACCCTATATGATATACGACGTTATTATCATCATTTTCTTCTAAATCATCATCCATATCTGGTTCTTGAGAAATATATTTTATTTCTTTTTTATTACTATTTGAAAAGCTCTTTGGTGTTTTTCTCTCCTGTTTTTCAATTGCTTTTTCTTTCATTTTTTCTCTTTTTATTTTTAGTTTTTCCTTTTTAGTTTTACCATAATTTTTAGTTTGTTTTAATTTGCTTGGTTCTATTTCATTTTGTTCTACCTTATTTAGTTTTACTTGTTCTTGTTTTTCTTCTTCTTTTTTCTTTAGAGATTGTTCCATTCTTTCAACAAGTTTTTCTACACTATTTTCATTTTCCATATACTTCCCCACCTTATCTTTTGATAAGTATATCATAACACATAAATTTAAAAAAAACCACAAAAAATCAAAAAAAAATTATAATTATATTTCAAATTATAATTTTCCCCTAAACAATTAATAATTTAACAATAACCAAACACACCGCACCAGGCAAACCTAATAATCCAATTAAAATACTTGTAAAAACATTCAAGCCAATATGAAATCCCCATAATCCTCCTATTAGATTAATTAAATATATTAATATTCCTCCTATTATAGAATTAATAACTAATTTTACTATTTTTGTTATAGGAACAATAAAAATTTTTCCAAATATTATTAAAAAACAAATACAAGCCAAATATGTAAGTAAATTTATTTCCATCTTCATCCCTCTTCAAACTTAATTTATACATTTTTATGCATAGTTTGGGACAAATATTACAATACTTTAACTTATTTCTTCCTCATAATTTGAATATTCTATTTGATTTATACTATCTATTGTGATTCCTTTTGCTTTTGCTAATTTAAATAAATAATTTAGTTTTGCCTGATTTGCTTTAATTTGATATATATAATAATCAACTAAATCTAATTCTGCAAATTCAAAATTTTTATTATTATTTTTCAATTCTTCTCTAGTTTTTATTATGTTTTTTACTAACTCTATTTCTTTATTCATTTCATCATTTTTTCTCTCTTCTAACATAATTTCACTCCCATTTCACTTGAATTTTAGATATTATATGCAAGAAATTAAAAATTATTCATACAAAATCTTTATTCAACACCTTATTTTGCAACTTTTTTACCAAAAATACTTGTTTTTTTTGCCATTTTATAAGATAATATATATGTAGAATTAAAATATAAAAAGGGGCTATATATAATGAAATTTTTAGACAAATTTTTAAAAAAATTAAATACAAGTAGAAATACCTTTTTTACATATATACTAACTCTTCTAACTGCATATTTTGCAGTTGATAGAATTGTAGAAATGTTATACTCACAATGGGTTATTTATTTGTGCTGTACATAACATCCCCGACAGTTATATACGGTATCACTTTATTGATTGTACTACATTCGTCTTATTTTTTCAACGACATTTATTAAATTTCTATAAAAAATAGTTCACATAATTTTGACTTCATTTTTATACACATTGACCAAATGATGTCTCTATTATATA
>OGYO01002108.1_pt1 | contig 10737 bp, 9 predicted proteins | sample 1576561 | NCBI WGS metagenome assembly OGYO01 (sample SAMEA3541507, study PRJEB24748) | human gut metagenome | biome: human gut; feature: human-associated habitat; material: faeces | place: China | collected 2012 | reverse complement strand
CCGGGAACACCTGCGCAGGCTGAAAGCGTGCGCGGGAGAGTGGTTTGGCGGGATCGACCGGTCGCCGCATCTCTACGAGGTCTACGCGGAGGACGCGGGAGCGGGAGCGGTACTTCGCCGGTTCAAGGCGGACGGGAGCGGGCATCTCAAGCTGCTGTACTGCATCGATATGCTCAACGAGGGCGTGCACGTGGAGGGACTGTCGGGGGTGATTCTGTGCCGGCCGACGGTATCGCCGATCGTGTACAAGCAGCAGATTGGACGGGCGCTGTCGGCGGGGAGCCGGACGGCGCCGGTTATATTTGATCTGGTCAACAACGTGGAGAACCTCTATTCGATCGCGGAGGTGCGGCGGGAGATGGAGGAGGCGGTGAGATGGTACGTCAACGAGCACCGGGAGGACGAGATTGTCCGGCGCAGCTTCGAGCTTGTGGACGAGGTGCGGGAGTGCCGGGAGCTGTTTGAAGAGCTGGAGGAAACGCTGGGAGCACCGTGGGAGAGGATGTATGCGGAGGCAGAGGCGTATTTCCGGGAGCATGGGGACCTTCGGGTGCCGAAGGGATACAGGACGAAGGAACGTGTTGCGCTGGGAAACTGGATCCAGACTCAGCGGCAGGTGCGTCGGGGAAGCTGCGCGGGGGTGCTGACGGAGGAGCAAATCGACAGGCTGGACGCGATCGGGATGATCTGGTGCAACCCGCAGGAAGTGAGCTGGGAAAACGGGTACGCGCATGCGAAGGCGTACCGGGAAGCGAACGGTGATCTGGATGTTGCCGCGCGGTATGTGTGCGAGGACGGCTTCCGTCTTGGGAGCTGGATCGGGAACATGCGGACGATGTATTCGGGAGTGCATGGAAGCCGACTGAGCGCGGAGCGGATCCGGCGGCTTGAGGAGCTGGGAATGATCTGGAGCCGCGTGGATTACGGATTTGAACAGGGATGCGCGGCGGCGGCGAAATATGCGGCGGAGCACGGGGACATGCGGGTTCCGTCGGGCTATGTGAATGAGGAAGGGTACAAGCTGGGCGTATGGCTGAGCAACGTGCGTCAGAAGCATCGGAACGGGACGCTTCCGGGGTGGCAGGCAAGGCGCCTGGAGGCGCTGGGGATGAAATGGGAGAGCGCGTACGGGGCGCAGTGGGAGAGCGTGTTCACGGAAGCGCGGCGGTATATGAGCAGGCACGGGAACCTGGAGGTGCCGTCGGGATATGAGAGCAATGGGATCCGGCTGGGCCGCTGGGTGAGAAGGCAGCGGGCGCTGCTGGAGGCGGGGCGGCTGCCGGAGGAGCGCGCGAGACGGCTGGAGGCCCTGGGACTTCGGGGCGGATAAAAGACAGAGCCGGACCAGACGGACGGAGAGGAGGGAAACGCATGTACCGAGAGCGGGCGAAGGGCTGGCTGAAGCACGTGGACTTTATCGTGCTGGACATCGTATGCCTGCAGGTGGCGTTTGCGCTTGCGTATGTGGTGCGGCACGGATGGCGCGACCCGTACCGGGTTCCGCTGTACCGCGGGATGGCGTTTGCCCTGCTGATGATCGGCGTGGCGGTAATCTTCTTTGCGAACGTATACTCCGGGGTGCTCAAGCGCGGATGGTTCAGGGAAGGGACGAAAACGCTGTACGAGACGGGGTTGATCGTGGGGCTGTCGACGCTGTATCTGTTTGCGATCCAGGAGGGAGAGGGATACTCGCGGACGGTGCTGTTTCTGACGGGCATCTTCTTTTTCTTTCTGTCCTATGGGACCCGGCAGACCTGGAAGCTGATGATGCGGAAGGTGCGGATCAAGACCGGCAACGATGCGATGCTGGTGGCGACGACGGCGGACCGAATTGACGAGGTGATCGGGCGGCTGCGGGAGGACCCGCGGCGCGGGTTTCACATTTCCGGGATCGCGGTGCTGGATGGCGGGGTGCACGAGAACGTCAAGGAGCTGTACCAGGAAAGGTATCAGGACGTGCCGGTGGTAGCGGTGGAAAAGACGCTGATCGAGTACGTCTGCCGGGAATGGGTGGACGAGCTGCTGCTGGTGGTGCCGAGCGTGGAACAGTACAAGGGGATGATCGAGCAGATCGTGGAGTCTGGCGTTGCGGTGCACGAATACCTGGGTCAGGCGGAGAGCCAAATCGGAAGAAAGCAGGTGGTGGAGAGCATCGGGGGCTACACGGTGATGACGACGAGCACGAACTACGTCACCTTCCGGCAGGCGTTTTTCAAGCGGGCGATGGATATCGTGGGCGGGCTGATCGGAAGCGTGCTCGCGGTGCTGGCGATCCTGATCGTAGGACCCATCATCTACGTTCAATCTCCGGGGCCGGTGCTGTTCAAGCAGGTACGGGTTGGGAGAAACGGGCGGCGGTTCACGTTTCTCAAGATCCGCAGCATGGTGCTCAACGCGGACGAGCTGAAGCAGGATCTGATGGAAGAAAACCGGGTCAAGGACGGGATGATGTTCAAGCTGGACTTCGATCCGCGGATCATCGGCGCGAAGAAGTTGCCGGATGGAACGGTCCGGCGCGGGATCGGCAACTTCATTCGGGACTGGAGCATTGATGAATTGCCACAGTTTTTTAATGTCTTAAAAGGCGATATGAGCCTGGTGGGGACAAGGCCGCCGACGATGGACGAGTGGGAGAAATACAAGCTTCATCATCGTGCGCGCCTGGCGTTCAAGCCGGGGATCACGGGGTTGTGGCAGGTCAGCGGGCGCAGCAACATCACGGACTTTGAGGAAGTGGTAAAGCTGGACACGCGCTACATCCGGGAATGGGACTTCGGGCTGGACTTCCGAATCATGGCGGACACGATCAAGGCCGTGCTGGAAAGAAGCGGGTCGATGTAGGAGATGACGCATGGCTTCCATGATCGTCTGGAGGGTATGAGCGGAAATGAGAAAACGGCTGAGGAATATTCTGAAGTGCTTTTCAAAGTGTATGGAAATGGAACTTTGCAACAAAGTGGAAGGTTAGCTTCAAGACGGTTGGGCGGTACAGGGGATAAGGGAATGAAACATCCCCTGTGCTTTATCGTTGCATGCAAATTGGTAGAGGAAAATGGGATAATCGTTGAAGATGAAAACAAATTATACTGCTTTGTTCGAAAACAGTGATTTCTCTCACAGAGAATAGCTTGGTTTACTCAGTGGATATTGTACTGGTTATGAAGTATGTACGGCAAATACCCTTATGATTATTAAAAGCAGCATATCGGTTGGGCATATAAAGAGTGTTGGGAAGAGCCAGAAAACAAGAATGTTTTTGTCCCTGGGTTTTTAAAAAGAGCTTTATGTACTGTATTATAATGGCTAGCCGAAAGAAATAGTTGGTTAGGAAAACGGTATAATGACCGTTTTTCACATCAAAAGTGGCTGAATTAGGAATTTTTGTGTAGAAGCGTTTGTATAGTGATTTCTTCATTATAAAGCAAAAGTCCGATGGGACAGGCGGGGGACTGCCTATTATAAAGTGAAAGCGGGGAGTCTGGCTGGGCTTGAGAAACATGAAATTATTCATTTTGGATAGATGGACGCGGACAATGATGAGGTCATTATAAAGCGGAAGTCATAGCATGATGATGTTCGCTGGAATGATGTCCACATGGCAGAAAGGCTGATTTTATCAGCTCTTTCATGGATTGTTTGTTACATAATGGTAGGTTTGTCCAAATGATATTAGTCGCTTCGGGAAGCGTCATTTTTGACTGCTTTATACAAAGGATGTCTATCCAAAATGAATTATTGAAGTCAATAAAGTATTCAACATTTGAGGTGTCTGTCCTAAAAGAAATAGTTGATGGGTGGATAGTGAGAATGAACATTTCAGGCATGGATTTTTCTAGTTTTTATATTGCGTTGATTGGATAGACCTGACATGAAGAAGAGACAGAATAAATTGCTTGGAATAAAGAGCACTGTGGAAATCATGAAGATGTTATGAATACTCGGATGAATTTTCCACAGTGATTTCGTTCATAGAAAATGTTCCGGCTCTGCCGGACGGAAAGAGGAAGTACGTCATGGATAAGAAGTATACGATTGCTGTAGCTGGAACTGGATACGTGGGATTGTCTATTGCCACACTGTTGTCTCAGCATCATAAGGTTTATGCTGTGGATATTGTTCCGGCAAAGGTTGATATGGTGAACCAGTGCAAATCACCAATCCAGGATGAATATATCGAAAAATATCTGGCAGAGAAGAACTTGGATTTAACCGCAACGCTTGACGCAGAGATGGCGTATAGTGCTGCGGATTTTGTTGTAATCGCGGCACCGACTAACTATGACTCAAGCACACAGCACTTTGACACGAGTGCTGTCGAGAATGTCATTGACCTGGTTATGGAATATAACCCGGAAGCAATCATGGTCATTAAATCCACTATTCCGGTTGGATATACAAAAAGTATTCGCGAGAAAACCGGAAACAAAAATATCATCTTTAGCCCAGAGTTTTTAAGAGAGTCAAAAGCATTATACGATAATTTGTATCCCAACCGTATCATCGTGGGCACTGATATGAGGGATGAGCGGCTGGTTGAGGCAGCACATACTTTTGCGGAACTTTTGCAGGAGGGTGCAATTAAGGAGAACATCGACACATTGTTTATGGGCTTCACAGAAGCTGAAGCTGTGAAACTGTTCGCTAATACTTATCTGGCGCTTCGTGTAGCGTACTTCAACGAACTTGATACCTATGCGGAAATGAAAGGACTTAATACTAAGCAGATCATCAAAGGAGTCTGCCTGGATCCGCGTGTCGGAGATTTTTATAACAACCCCAGTTTTGGCTATGGCGGTTACTGCCTGCCAAAAGATACCAAGCAGTTGCTGGCAAATTATCAGGATGTTCCAGAGGACCTGATTGAAGCAATCGTGGAGAGCAATAGAACAAGAAAGGACTTCATTGCAGACCGTGTGTTGAAATTGGCCGGATATTACGACTATTACAACCGTGGCGACTACAGTGCAGATGAAGAAAAGAAATGTGTCATTGGTGTGTATCGGCTAACCATGAAGAGTAATTCGGATAATTTCCGTCAGAGCAGTATTCAGGGCGTAATGAAGAGAATCAAAGCCAAGGGAGCTACGGTAATTATTTACGAACCGACTTTGAAAGATGGAGATACTTTCTTCGGAAGTAAGGTCGTAAATGATTTGGAAAAATTCAAAGAGATGTCTCAGGCGATCATCGCCAATCGGTATGACAAGTGCCTGGATGATGTGAAAGAGAAAGTATACACGAGAGATATTTTTCAGAGGGATTAATTAAGGTGAAATCAATGGATTACAAAGATAGATATGAACAATGGTTAAATGATGAATTTTTTGATGAAGTCACTCGAGAAGAAATATTAGCATTAACAGATGAAAAAGAAATCGAGGATCGTTTTTATCGTGACCTTAAGTTTGGCACAGGTGGCCTGCGAGGTGTTATGGGAGTCGGTACCAATCGAATGAATCAATATACAGTCGGAAAAGCAACGGCTGGCCTTGGAAAGTATCTGCTTGAAACTTATGGAGCAGAAGCCTGCAGAACTCGAGGTGTAGTTATCGGTTATGACACCAGGAACAGCAGTGAGTTTTTTTCACGGACTGCAGCTAATGTACTTAGTGGCATGGGAATTCGTGTATATCTCCATTCTAACGCCAGACCAACACCACAGTTATCGTTCTCCGTGCAGTTCTTCCATGCACTTGCCGGAGTAGTCATTACCGCTAGCCATAATCCAAAGGAATACAACGGCTATAAAGTATATGACGAGTTTGGATGCCAGCTTGTCCCTTGGCAGGCAAAGCAAGTGATCAGTTATGTGGATGCGATTACGGATTTCCACAGCATTAACTATGTAGGGGATAACAGCCTTATTTCTATGGTTGATGTGACGGATAACTTTGTTATGTCTGTTATGGAACAAAGCAGATATAAAGATCAACAGGCAAAGGAAAATTTAAAAGTTGTATATACACCGTTGCACGGAACTGGGAATATCCCTGTTCAGAAAGCGCTTCGTTTGGATGGATTTACGCAAATTGAATCTGTGGCGGAGCAAGTTGTCCCTGACGGGAACTTCCCTACAGTTGTCTCTCCTAACCCAGAAGACAAGAGAGCTTTGGAGTTAGGAATTGCTCAAGCAAAACGTACTGATGCAGACATCGTCCTGGGGACGGATCCAGATTGCGACCGGGTAGGGATTGCAATCAAAAACTCGGCTGGCGATTATCAACTGATGACAGGGAATCAGGTCGGTGCTCTGTTGATGAGATTCATCTTGACCTATACAGATTTGAGTAAATATCCCCGTCCAGCAGTTGTGAAAACAGTCGTTACTTCAGAACTTGGAGCGGATATTGCCAGAAAACATGGTATTACCGTGTTTTCCACTTTGACAGGCTTTAAATTCATCGGGGAAAAGATCACACAGTTTGAGCAGGCTAAAGCAGAAGGCAGTACTGACAGGAATTTTGATTTTCTGTTCGGCTATGAAGAGTCTTATGGGTATTTAGCTGGAACACATGCCCGTGATAAAGATGCGGTTGTCAGCTCCCTGTTGATCTGTGAGATGGCTGCCGAAGCAAAGGCAAATGGAAAGACTCTTCTTGATGAAATGGATGAGATCTATGCGGAGTATGGTTACTACCGTGATGCTCTGGATAGTTCCACATTGAAGGGAAAGGACGGATTAGAAAAGATAACGGCTATGATGACTGAATTACGTTCCTCTGATTCTCCGTTCGAGGATACAGCTTCCGTTATTGATTACAGCAAACCAGTGGATGCAGAACCTGGATTCGGGAAACTACCTACGTCCAACGTTTTGAAATATATCTTGGAAGATGGCTCATGGATTGCTGTACGCCCGTCCGGCACGGAGCCCAAAATAAAAATTTATTACAGCATAAAGGCTGTTGATAAGGAAACTGCAGAGAAGAAATTAATAGATATACAAAATGTGATCCAGAGTAAGCTGGAACTTAACTAAGGGGGGCAAGGCGTTATGAATATTATTTTACTTTCCGGGGGAAGCGGTAAGCGTCTGTGGCCTCTTTCCAATGAAGTAAGAAGTAAACAGTTTATCAAGTTGTTTAAAAATGAGAATGGCGAATATGAATCCATGGTCCAGAGAGTATACCGTCAGATCCATGCGGTAGATGATGCTGCCAATATTACGATTGCGACCAGTAAATCCCAAGCAAGTGCCATTAAAAATCAGTTGGGTGAGAAAGTATCGATCTGTGTGGAACCTTGCAGGCGGGATACATTTCCGGCGATTGTACTTGCTGTTTCTTATCTTCATGATGAATTGGGAGTGTCTGAGGATGAGGCGGTAGTTGTCTGCCCGGTAGACCCTTATGTTGATCATACATACTACGAAGCAGTGGAAAAATTACAGGAGTTAGCAAAAGAAGAAAACGCTAACCTTACACTGATGGGAATTGAACCAACCTATCCGTCTGAGAAGTATGGCTATATCATTCCTGAGTCTGGCGATTCTGTGAGCAAAGTTAAGGAATTTAAAGAAAAACCAGATCAGGAGACAGCAAAGAAATATCTTACACAGAATGCCCTTTGGAATGCAGGTATTTTCGCATTTAAGATCGGTTATTTGCTCAATAAAGCACATAGCATGATCGATTTTGAAGATTACCGTGAGTTATTTAATAAGTATGACACATTGGCTAAGATCAGCTTCGATTACGCTGTCGTAGAAAAAGAGCCATCCATCCAGGTATTGCGTTACAAAGGAGACTGGAAAGATGTGGGGACCTGGAATATGATGGCCGAGGTCATGGCAGATACAACAAAAGGAAAGGTGATCCTGGATGATGCCTGCGAGAATACCAATGTGGTAAATGAGCTCAATATTCCGATTCTCTGTATGGGATGCAAAGACCTGATCGTTGCGGTCAGTGGTGACGGGATCCTGGTTTCTGATAAGGAACGCAGCGGCTATATGAAGCCTTATGTGGAAAAAATCGAAACAGAGGCCATGTATGCAGAAAAATCCTGGGGAACCTACACTGTTATTGATGTGCAGGTTGGTTCCATGACTGTAAAACTGTCTATGAAACCAGGCGAACATATGAGTTATCACATGCACAATTACCGGGAGGAAGTATGGACGGTGGTATCCGGCAAAGGAAAAGCTATTGTTGATGGAATGGAACAGATTCTACGGACTGGCGATGTCATCACGATTGCGGCAGGCTGCAAGCATACGGTAGAGGCAATCACCGGGTTGGACATGATTGAAGTTCAAATTGGTGAGGAAATTAGTGTTAGTGATAAAGTGAAGTTTTCGCTGGGCGAAAGATAGTGGGTGCGGTAGAAATGGAAATATTGAAACTGAAGCCTGCGGGAAAGGATTATCTCTGGGGTGGTACAAGACTCCGTGATGAATATGGGAAGAAAATTGATCTGACCCCTTTAGCGGAAACATGGGAGTGTTCTGTTCATCCGGATGGTCCCAGTATTGTAGCGAATGGAGAATTTAAAGGCTGGAAGTTAACAGATGTCTTAAAGCAGCATCCGGAATTTCTTGGCTTAAAGGTCAAAAATGGTGAATTACCTATCTTAGTGAAATTTATAGATGCGAAACAGGATCTGTCTGTGCAGGTACATCCGGATGATGAGTAAGCCAGAAAGAATGAACATCAAAATGGAAAAACCGAAATGTGGTATGTCATTGATGCCGATGAAGGGGCAAATCTGATCTATGGCTTTCAGCACAAAGTTACAGATGATATTTTAAGAAACGCTGTCGAGACAGGAACCCTTGATAAACATCTGCAAAAAGTGTCTGTCCATAAGGGTGATATCTTCTATGTTCCAGCAGGGACAGTTCATGGTATAGGAGCTGGTATTCTGCTTGCGGAGATTCAGGAAAGCTCCAATGTAACATACCGTGTGTATGATTATAATCGGGTTGATAAAAACGGAAAGAAACGGGAACTACATTTTGATAAGGCTGTTCAAGTTATGAACATGGATGTAGCGCCTGAAGTAAGACAGAAACCGCATATGATCAAACATTATCCAGGTTGTTCAAGAGAGCTGTTATGCCGCTGTAAATACTTTGAGGTTGAAAGGATTCAGGTTACAAAAGGATTTTCGTTTTCCGTGATGGAACAATCATTTCAGGTATTGATGTGTCTTGATGGATATGGGCAGGTTGAAACAATGGATGCAGGATTGAAACCGATACGGTTCATGAAGGGTGAGACTTTATTTTTGCCATCTGGAATAGGACGTTGTTTAGTTATTGGTGACACAACAATTTTAAAAATACGATGTTGACGGGAAAGGTAGCAGTTTATAATGAAAAAAATATTACATATATCAAAATATTATTACCCTTTTTCCGGGGGCACAGAGCAGATAGCTCGCGATTGTGTAAACGCCCTGAAAGATTGCTATGAACAAAAGATTATAGCTTTTAATGATAAAGGAAAAAAAGATGAAATTATCACTGTTGACGGCATTGAGGTTATTAAATGTGGATGTATAGTAAAAATTTCTTCACAGTCGATTTCGTTAACATATAGAAGACAACTTCGAGCAGTTTTGAATGAGTTCCGACCGGATATTATTGTCTTTCATTATCCTAATCCGTTTGTAGCAGGTATATTGCTCAAAGAAGTAAAGAAAAAAATGAAACTCGTTGTTTATTGGCATCTAGACATAATCCGTCAAAAGTTTTTAAGAACATTTTTCAAGGGACAGAATAGAAAGCTATTAAAACGGGCCGACATGGTAATTGCAACTTCACCAAATTATGTAGAAGGAAGCGAATGGCTGAAATCTGTCAAAGAAAAATGTAAAGTTATTCCGAACTGCATTAATGTGAATCGGATGGAAATAACACCCGAAATAAATAAACGTGCAGTAAAGATTAAATCAGATAATAAAGGGAAAATAATTTGTATTGCTGTTGGAAGACATACGGAATATAAGGGATTGACTTATTTGATTCAGGCAAGCAAATACTTGGACGACAGGTTTAAAATTTATATAACAGGAAAAGGTGAATTAACAGAGAAACTTCATAAAGAAGCGGCTAATAATAATAAGATATTATTTACTGGATGTATTGGAGATTCGGAACTTAAAGCACTGATGCTTGCATCTGACATTTTTTGTTTTCCTTCTATTACAAAGAATGAGGCATTTGGATTGGCTTTGGCAGAAGGTATGTATTATGAGAAGCCAACAGTTACATTCACAATTCCGGGTTCTGGTGTGAACTATGTTAGTATAAATGGAGTGACTGGTATAGAGGTTGAGAATCGGAATGCAAAGAAATTTGCAGATGCAATGTTGGTCCTCGCTGATAATGTAGACCTGAGACAAAAGTATGGAAAAGCTGGAAAAAAACGCGTAGAGGAGAAATTTTTATCCACACAGTTTAGTAGAAATGTAAAAGAAGCATTTGATAAATTGTAGAAATGGGGGTCAATAAGTGACAATATTTTGGAGAATAGTTCATTCCCTATATAATTTTTTTGTGGGGGAGGGGGATATTTACGACTATTGCACGAATCTTTGAATTTATAAATTATTTTTTCTGCTCTAATGCTATTTCGGCCCATGCACAAATGGGCGAGGAAACGAAATTTTGGCATAGAGGACTTGGATACACAGTGCATTATAAAGCTTAAATAGGTAGCAACTGCCGGACACTACCTAATGTTATGATAGGAAGTAAATTGGCAGGAGGGCTACCAGATGCGGAACCGCCAG
>OGYO01002106.1_pt1 | contig 10751 bp, 12 predicted proteins | sample 1576561 | NCBI WGS metagenome assembly OGYO01 (sample SAMEA3541507, study PRJEB24748) | human gut metagenome | biome: human gut; feature: human-associated habitat; material: faeces | place: China | collected 2012 | reverse complement strand
CAGCATGGGCATTCAGATCAAGGCAAACAATACCAACTACACCTACAACTACGATCCGGATGGCAGCTGGAAGAAGGAACACTATCTGCAGATCACAACCGATGCGGACAAATGGACAGCTTCTGACACCTGCGACCCGATGCAGGATCTGGAGGATGCTATGGATGCACAGGAAGCAGCGTCCGGCAATCGCCCGGAGATCCTTCTCATGAGCAAGAACACATTCAAGCTGATGAAGGATTCCAAGCGTGTGCGTGAAGGGATTCTGTCGCAGAATACCACTGCAAATGTGAATTACACCACATCTCGTGTTAAGTCCTATATTGAGGAAGAGCTTCAGGTCACTATTGTGATCTACAGCAAGCAGTACAAGGATGAATCCGGCACCTCTGCGAAGTTCTACCCGGACAACATTGTCATGATGCTGCCGTCCGGTGCACTGGGCTCCACATGGTACGGTACCACACCGGAGGAACGCACGCTTATGGCAAGCAGTGAAGCAGAGGTTTCCATTGTGAATACCGGTGTGGCTGTCGCAGTCACAACCACATCCGATCCGGTGAATACCAAGACAACCGTTTCTGAGATCGTTCTGCCGTCCTTTGAGCGGATGGAGGAATGCTATGCACTGGAGGTGGCGTAAATGGTATATGACCACGCTGTAAAGGCATATGGAAAGTTTTATCCTGCCGGTGCAGATGTGCCGGAGGAAATCGCAGAAACGCCGCAAGAGGCTTCTGAGACAGCCGCAGGGGTAGTTCCCGGCGAACCCACTGAAGCGCCGTCAGCAAAGCGAAAAACGGCAAAGAAGGAGAAGCTGGAATGATTACTCCGGAACAGCTGGTACAGGCAGGAATCTTCCAGCAAGCAGATACACAAGATTGCCTTTGGGTAGAATCCGGTCTGGGATGGCTGAAAGTACACACAACGCTACCGCTGGATCAGCTTTCGCTGGAGCAGCTGCCGGCAGGGGCAAAGCTGTTTTTGCAGAAGTATGCGGATGTGATGGAATCCAGCGGCATCGCATCGGAAAGCATTGAGGGATTATCCCAAAGCTTTAAGAACGACAATACAGAATCACTGCTTCTGACACTGGCGCAGAATCTGCTGCCAGAATGGTTCCGGTCAATTCAGTTTATGCCGAAGCAGCAGCTATGGACATATCACGGGAAAGGAGGACATCACCATGATTAAGCGAAATCGTTTGAAACCGGTTCGTCCATCAGAACCGATTCTTCAGGTACAGCCAGAGAAGCAGGTGCAGCCAAAGCAGGACCAGAATTTCCTGCAGACTGTTTTTGTCAATGGATGGAGTGACATCCGGATGACAAAATAATGCCTTGGGTTCCGAACCGAAAACAAAGGAGCTTCCGGTCTGGGTATAAAACAAAGGTTTTGTGCCGGCACGGTCACGGTAGAGAAGCAGTTCTCTGGTGGTATCGTCCCAGATCGCAAATGCGAAAATCCCATTTAACTTTTCGACAAAGTCTTTTCCGAAATGCATATAAGCGCACAGAATGATTTCCGTGTCTGACGTTGTGGTAAAGCGATATCCGGCTGCCTGCAGTTCGGGCAGCAGTTCCCGGTGATTATAAATTTCTCCATTGTAAACAATGGAACAGGTTTTCCCGTGGAAAGTACGTGTCATAGGCTGGATACCGCTTTTAAGATCGCGGATGGAAAGGCGTGCATGTGACAGCCCCACATGTGGCTGTAGATCAATCATCGCCTGATCCGGACCGCGGTGCTTTAAAGTTTCGTGCATTTGTACAAGGATCGTTTCCCAGAAGGGTTTTTTGTCATAGTAGTTTAATGAGAAATCGCAAAAGCCTGAAATTCCACACATAATTTGTCTCCTTACCGTTGGGCTGCGGCTCTAAAAGCAGCCATCTTAGTTTTAGTCTATGCAGAAATTTCTATACAAATGCAAAAAAGAGGGGTATGATGAGTACAAAATACAAGAAAAAGAGGAAGAATTATGTTGAAACTGGAACAGGGAAGACCCGCGGATACGTCAGGAAGACTGGAAAAGGAGATCCGTGTGTATGATTTTTTAGATAAACTTGGCGTTATATATGACAGGGTGGATCATGAAGCTCTGATGACGATGGAAGCATGTGAGGAGGCAGACCGCGTGCTGGAAGCTACCATATGCAAGAATCTGTTTTTGTGTACGGCAAATAAAAAAGAATTTTATCTTCTGATGATTGTGGGAGATAAACGTCTCGTAACAAAGGATGTGTCAAAAAAGCTTGGTACAAGCCGGCTTTCTTTTGCCGATGAATCGTATATGGAAGAGTATCTCGATATTACACCGGGATCGGTCAGCGTGCTGGGGCTTATGAATGATACTGAAAATCATGTGCAGCTGGTCATTGATGAAGATGTTTTAAAGGGAGAATATGTGGGATGTCATCCGTGTATTAATACGTCCAGCCTGCGTGTGCGCACTGCAGATCTGATGGAAAAAATCATTCCTGCAATGCATCACGAGGCGAAGATCATTCAGATTTAGCCGGCTTCTTTTTGCGCTGGCGCAGTTCCCGGAAAAAAGCAGAAAGCATGGAAGAACAGGTCTCTTCAAGAACACCTCTGGTAATTTCCACCTGATGGTTAAATTGCTGCATTTGCAGAAGGTTCAGGACAGATCCCGCACATCCGGCTTTGGGATTCATGGAACCGATGATTACCCGCCGCATACGGGATTGTACAATTGCACCGGCACACATCTGGCATGGCTCCAGCGTAACGTAGAGGTCACAGTCCTCAAGCCGCCAGTCACCTGTTTTTTTACTTGCTTTGCGGATGGCAGACAGTTCTGCATGGGCAAGCGTATTTTTATCGATGTTGCGCCGGTTATATCCTCTTGCGATGATTTTACCGTTTTGGACAATCACACATCCAATCGGGACTTCATCGATCGCATAGGCTTTTTTCGCCTGTTTTAAGGCTTCTTTCATAAATTTTTCATCATCAGTCATAGACATTCTTCCTTGAAATCGTTATGATAATTATGGGGATAAGTAACCTTTTAATTACAGTATAATACTATACCATAGAAATCATATGGAAGGAAGAAGTATGTTATTTGCATATGAGACAGAACGTCTTCTTTTAAAAATAATAAAGCCGGATCAGGCAGATGCGGTACTGGATTTTTATATGCGGGATAAAGAACTGTTTGAAAAATTTGAGCCGGATCGGATGCCGAATTTTTATACCCGCCAGTTCCAGAGACAGATGCTCCTGTTTGAGTATAACATGGCAGTACAGGGAACACTGTTCCGGTTTTATGTATATGAGAAAGAGCATCCGGAGCGTATCATAGGGACGATATGTGTACATCATATTACACGTGGATTTTCTGAACAGTGTGAGGTTGGATATAAGTTTTCCAGCGCATATCATCATCGCGGATACGCAACGGAATCACTGCGTTTTATTATGGATCTGGTGTTCCGGGATTTAAAACTTCACCGTGCCATGGCATGGGCACTTCCGGATAATACGGCAAGTATCCGGCTGCTTGAACGGGTGGGGTTCGTGTACGAAGGCATCTGCCATGATTATATGATGCTCAATCAAAAGTGGCGGGATCATGCGCAGTTTTGCATGATTAATCCTGATTAAGCGGACACATCCAGTATCCGAAAACTCCGGTCATGTCTTTGGAGTCTGAGGATACTGCGGCTGCTGCCTCAAATTCCGGGAAACCAAAGAGCATTGCCATCATACGTTCCGGTTGCTCATAGATTCCCGGAATTCCAAGAAACTGTCGTTTTTCTCCATTCATTTCCAGCGTTTTCAACATGAGATAGTGATAATTGAAAAAACCGTGCAGAAGAAAACGGTTGTTGCACAGATTCCAGTTGCTTTTTGGTAGCTTTCGGATATCCTGAATTTCTACTTTCTGATAAGAGGTTTGTGGCTGCCGGGCTGCTTCTGGTTGAGGGATTGTTTTCGGCTGTTGGATCGTTTCCGGTTGAGGAGTAGTTTCGGGCTGCCGGATGGATTCCGGTTCTGGTATGTCTTGCGGCTGTCGGACGGGTTCCGGTTCTGGCATGGCTTGCGGCTGACGGAATCGCTCTGGTTCGGTTGTAGATTGCGTCTGTATGACCGGCTCTGTCTGTGCCTGAGCGGCAGGCGGTACCGCTTCTTTTTCCTGAAAGATTAAAAATTCTCCCCGGAGTGCCTCCGGAACCGGAGCGGAAGAAAGGCATCCGGTCAGAAACCTTCCGTTGCCACAGGCAATGGTCAGGGTCTGTGCCTGATGCACGTCAAAACCACTGTTTCCGATCCGATTATTTTCACAGGTAAAGCTGCAGGATCCCATACCCTGCGTGAGCAATAATTCGGTAACAGGTATAGCCTGCAGACCATTTTCATATACTGTCAGATAGACCGGACATTTTCCCTTGAAACGGTCAAACCCCCGGATCTGAAGTTCCATACGGCAGCTGTTTTCGCGCAGATCGGTGCGGATGAACCCGGTATTTCGTCCGCGGTTTCCCTGTTCATATTCATAAATATAAGTAATAAATCGTCTCAATTGAAGAATTCTCCTGTTTTGTATTTGATGTCTTGTATAGTTTATGAGCCGGGGAAAAAAATATGTCGTTTATTTTGAAAAAAAGGATTGACATTTTGGTACTAAAGTATTATTATGATGTCAGTAACAGTTCCTGTTATTGTTTTGAACTAATGGAGAAATGAGGGAGAGTATTATGATAAAACGAAGTCGTCAGCGGGAGGCGATCCGGCAGTGCCTGACAGGCCGCTATGATCATCCGACTGCGGAAACGGTTTATATGAGTATCAAAGACGAATTTCCAAATATCAGTCTCGGAACTGTTTACCGGAATCTTTCTCTTTTGTCTGATCTGGGGGAGATTCAAAAAATTACTGTCAGTGGAGGCCCGGACAGATTTGACGGAAACCCGGCACCGCATTACCACTTTTCTTGCAGAGAGTGTGGATGTGTGATGGATCTGGACATGCCTTCCCAGGAACAGTTAAATCAGATTGCAGCGGAGCAGTTTGATGGAACAATTGAAAACCATTCCATTTTGTTTTCCGGATTATGCCCGGACTGCAAAAAGAAAAACACCCATTAATTAAATTTATAATAAGGAGGACATTTAAAATGGCAAAGTTTGTATGTACCGTATGTGGTTATGTTTATGAAGGTGAGGCTGCACCGGCAGAGTGCCCGATCTGCCATGCACCGGCAGAGAAGTTCGTAAAGCAGGAGGGTGAAATGACCTGGGCTTCCGAACATGTAGTTGGTGTTGCAAAAGGCGTGAGTGAAGACATTCTTGCAGATCTTCGCGCAAATTTCGAGGGAGAGTGCTCTGAAGTTGGTATGTATCTGGCTATGGCAAGAGTTGCCCACCGTGAGGGATATCCGGAGATCGGAATGTATTATGAAAAAGCTGCTTATGAAGAGGCAGAGCACGCTGCAAAATTTGCAGAGCTTCTTGGTGAAGTGGTGACAGATTCTACAAAGAAGAACCTGGAAATGAGAGTAGAAGCTGAGAATGGAGCGACTGCAGGAAAGACAGATCTTGCAAAGAGAGCAAAGGCAGCAAACCTTGACGCAATCCACGATACCGTTCATGAGATGGCTAGAGACGAGGCAAGACACGGAAAAGCGTTTGCCGGTCTGTTAAAGAGATATTTTGGTTAATCTTTAAAACGCATAAAATAAGCATTTCAGAGGATAGATGGTTGTTTAACTGTCTATCCTTTTTTGCTGCAGCAAATCATTTGTTTTCCATGCCCGTTCGGAGGGAAAACTATTGACAGCAAAAGTCGCATGATTATAGAATATAGAAAAGTGTTACTGAAAACAGTGACAAAAAAGAGCAAGGTGGGAGGTTGCAGTTGTGAAGAGATATATAAAGAGATGGATCAGTTTTATACTTTTTATGTGCGTTTTTGTCTGGTATCCCTCAGAGGGAGTGGTTATGGCGGCAGACAGCGATCAGAAAAACATACAAATTGTTGGTACCGCATCGATGAATACATATGATGTGGCACTCCGTGTTGGAAAAACAAAGCAGCTTGTGTGTAATGGAACGACCGGAAAGATGGTGTGGAAGTCATCCAATCCGAAGGTTGCAACAGTAGATAAAAAAGGTCTGGTAAAAGCAATCAAACCGGGAAAAGCAATGATTTCGGTTTCCGGTGGAAATCTGATCGGTTCTATGACCTGCAAGGTCGGTGTGAGTAAAAAAATTACCACAAAACAGGCCAGACGTAAGATTATGGCTATGAAAAAGACTTACAAAGAGGGTCTGTCCTGGACAAACGAAAACCGGCAGTATTTCTGGGAAGCCACGAACTGTCAGTGTTATGGATGTATTGCCCTGTGTGGAGAAATCAGTGATAAAGTGTTTGGCAAATATGCACCGGTGACAAAACACAGCAATTTCAGCAGGATCAAGGCAGGCGATCATATCCGCATCGGAAACGAACATTCCGTTATGGTTCTCCAGAAGAACGGAAATACGCTTACGGTCGTGGAAGGAAACTATAATGCCACCGTTCACTGGGGAAGAAAAATAACAAAAAAGGAGTTACAGGAAAGTGGTTTCTATGTGGAAACAAGATATTGACAGAATGCTTTTCTGTATTTGGAAGGGGATACTCCAAACAGTTTTTTAAATGCCTTGCTCAGATGAAATTCGTCATAAAATCCATAGTTCAGTGCGACTTCCCGCAAGGTGGTTTCCGGCTGGGTAAGAAGAAACTGACGAACCATTTCCAGTTTGGATTCCATCTGGAAGGCGGAAAAAGTTTTTCCGCAGGCCTGATGGAACCGATTGTTTAATGTACGTTCACAAATAAAATAGCGGGAAGCAATTTCATGTGCAGAGAAAAAGGTTTGTGGAGTTGCGTGAATGAGCCGGATGATTTCTTCGACAACGGGATCGGAGATCATCCGGTTTGTTGTATCGGCACATAATTCAGAAATTTCACATAACAGCAGGGAAAACAGCAGAAAAAGGCGGTTTTCCCGTTCTGGTGTCTGGGACCAGGTGAGAGAAATCATTTCCTGCATAAGCTGGCGGATGCGCATATCGGACTGACAGTGCAACAGAGACGGAAAGGAACAAAGGGATGGGGAAAAAGAGGCAGAAGGGAGAGATTCTGCCGGAGTAGGCTGAACATGCAGATACATATGACGGTTTCCGGGATTACAGAGTTTTTGACCATAATGGTGCCTTCCGGCGGGAAGAATTAAAAGATCATCGGTCTGCATCGGATAAGTTTCGTGATCTTCACAGATTTCCCAGCTGCCATCAAGCATATATAAGAAATCATGTTCTTTCATAATGCGGTCGGGATGAATCATTCCGTTGACAGAAGTTACATAATTACCGCTGCTTATGGTGTGCATTCCCATTTTTTCTAATAATACCATATCGAAATCCTTTCCATTTTATACATGCTGCTTTCCGGTTTGACAATGGATTTTTTGCCATAAAATATATACTATAAGTATATAACAAAGAAGATAAATTGGATAGTGAGTTCTTGATTATACATTAGGAGGAATGCATATGGAAAAAGAAAAATTTTCATATCCTGTTTCATTGCGCAGGATGCAGATTACAGATAAATTCTGGAAAAATGAGATGGAACTGGTGCGTACGGAGGTGATCCCTTATCAGTGGAATGCGTTGAATGATAAAGTAGAAGGCGCAGCACCAAGTTATTGTATGCATAATTTTAAAGTGGCAGCAGAAATGAACCGGCAAAAGAGAAAACAGGGAGCTGCATATAAAGAACCTTCGTATACATACCGTGGATTTGAGATGTTACCGGAAGATCCCGAAAATCTCAAGGATGAGTTTTATGGATATGTATTTCAGGATACGGATTTCTCCAAGTGGGTGGAAGCGGTCGGATATTCGCTGACGCAGCATCCCGATCCGGATCTGGAAAAGGTTGCAGATGCTGCAATTGATATTGTCTGTGCGGCACAGCAGGAAGACGGATATCTGGACACATATTATATTATCAATGGAAAAGATGGTATTTTTACCAACTTACGCGACCATCATGAATTGTACTGTATGGGGCATCTGATCGAAGGCGCTGTGGCATATTATGAGGCAACGGGAAAAGATAAACTGCTTCATGCGGCGGAACGATTCGCGGATTACGCTGCAGATTATTTCGGACCGGAGGAAGGAAAATGCAAGGGATATCCGGGACATGAAATTGCAGAAATGGCACTCGTCCGTCTTTACGAAGTTACAGGAAAACAAAAGTATCTGGATTTAAGCCGCTTTTTCATTGATGAAAGAGGCACAAAACCATATTACTTTGATAAAGAACATCCGGAAATCGTAAAGAAAGGGCATGAGAATGAATTGCGGCATAGCTATCATCAGGCACATCTGCCGGTACGGCAGCAGGATGAGGCGTTTGGTCACGCAGTCCGTGCCGTGTACCTGTATTCCGGTATGGCAGATATTGCACGTATTACAAAGGACGAAGAACTGTATCAGGCATGTGTACGTCTGTGGAATAATGTGACGAAAAAGAAAATGTATATTACAGGGGGCATCGGTGCAACACATTTGGGAGAAGCCTTTTCTTTTCCGTATGATCTTCCGAATGATACGGCATACGCAGAGACCTGTGCATCGATCGGACTGATGTTCTGGGCGCGGCGTATGCTGGAAATTGTTCCGGATGTAAAATATGCAGATATTATGGAGCGTGCATTGTATAATGGCGTATTAAGCGGAATGGCTTTGGACGGAAAAAGCTTTTTCTATGTGAATCCGCTGGAGGTGTTGCCGGAGGCATGCCACAAAGATGAACGGAAATTTCATGTCAAGCCGGTACGACAGAAATGGTTCGGATGCGCATGCTGTCCGCCAAATCTTGCGCGTCTGATCAGTTCCATTGGATCTTATGCATTTACAGAAAATGAGGATACGCTGTTTGTGCATTTGTATATGGGAAGCAATGTGGAAAAAACGGTGAATGGGAAAACGGTAAACGTGCAGATGGAATCAGATATGCCATGGGAAGGAAACATAAAGATCCGTGTGCAGGCTGAAAATGCAAAAATGACGCTGGCACTCCGGATACCGGGATGGTGTAAAAATTATAAAATTTCCGGAATAGAGGATGCCGCACAGGAAGAAAAAGATGGATACCTGTATTTGAAAAAAGTGTGGAACAGGGAAGAAACCTTCTGTATTGATTTTCCAATGGAGGTACAGATGTTTGCAGCATCGGAGTGTGTCCGCGAGGATATTGGCAAGGCAGCGATTATGCGCGGCCCTGTGGTTTACTGCCTTGAAGAGAAAGACAATGGAAAGAACCTGCATGAACTGCTGGTCGATACAGATATGCATGCATCGGTGTCGGAGGGAAAAATCTGCGATACCGTAGTAAAAATGGTAGAAACAGACGGGTGGCGGCTGACAGAGAGTGGGGATGCAGAGGAGACTCTCTATCACATGTATCAAAAGCCGCAGAAGCAAAAGGTACGTTTGCATTATATTCCGTATTACACATGGGCAAACCGCGGAGAAAACGAAATGCAGGTATGGACACGCGTGCAGAACCCTTAAGGGTTCTGCAGCTGATTGCGGTATTGCGTTGGCGTGACATGGTAATAGATCCGGAATGCTTTGCTGAAATAGTGGTTATCGGCATAGCCTAAACGTTCCGCAATATCCATGATTTTTATATCAGGCTGCTCTAAGAGCTCTTTGGCACGTTCCATAGTCTATGATTATTTTTTTCTGACTGTATTTGTGCGTGAAAATACGGTACTTGCCATGGGCGAAAATGATCAGCTTGACTATGATCGTCCATATGAGCGGCATGGAAATAAATATGTGGTGACTTCTCCCGGATGTTATCTGAAATATGAAAATATGCAGGATACAAAGAATGAATCCGGGAGAATGCTTCAGATCCGGCAGAAAGATCCTCTTACCGGAGTCTGTGTACAGACCGACATACAGTTTTATGACGGAGTGCCGGTGGCAAGATTTGTCAACCATGTAACGAATGAGGGAGAGGAGGAACAGGTACTGACGTACCTGTCCTCCTTTACCTGCTCTGGAATTAAGAGAGATGGAAACTTTTTGTATATTCCGCATAATGGGTGGCAGAAAGAGCTGAACTGGCGCAGATATTCGTTTGAAGAGCTTGGATTTCCGGTGACACAGACGAAAAGTATCCGGAGAAGTTCCAAAACAATAGAAGTTTACAATACCGGGAACTGGTCCACAAAAGAGTATCTGCCGATGGGGTTTCTGAGCCATCCGCAGAGTGGCGCGGGGCTGATCTGGCAGATTGAAAACAATGGTTCCTGGCATTATGAGATCGCAGACCAGAATGATCATTATGTTTTGAATGTCAGCGAGCCAAACGAGATACAGTCACATTTCAGTAAGGTGCTGCGCCCAGGAGAGACATTTGAAAGTGTGCCGGCAGCAGTGGGTGCAGTGCGGGCAGATATATCAGATGCATTTTCTGCAATAACGGAATACCGGCGAAGAATCCGCAGAAAAAACCGTGACAACGATACACTCCCGGTAATTTTTAATGATTATATGAATTGTCTGTGGGCAGATCCAACGACGGAAAAAGAATTACCGCTGATTGATGCTGCAGCAAAGGCCGGATGTGAATATTTTGTTATTGATGCCGGATGGTACGCAAAGGGAATCTGGTGGGACAGCGCGAAAATTGTTCCAGTGGAGGCTTGCGCA
>OGYO01002104.1_pt1 | contig 10769 bp, 10 predicted proteins | sample 1576561 | NCBI WGS metagenome assembly OGYO01 (sample SAMEA3541507, study PRJEB24748) | human gut metagenome | biome: human gut; feature: human-associated habitat; material: faeces | place: China | collected 2012 | reverse complement strand
TTATTTCTTTTATAAAAGGCAGGGCGGTGAAAGTCATGATGAACACGCTGGTGCCCACAGCCGTCTTGAGCTCATAGCCCAGCACGCTGGTGAGGATGAGCAGCATCATCATGCCGCCGCCCGCACCGATGAATCCGCAGATGAAGCCGATGAGCATGCCGCACACCAGCGACTGGACAGCCCGCTTTTTGGCGCTGACGCCCTGCATGGCTTCCTTGGTGGTCATGACCGGGCGCAGGATGAACTTGATGCCCAGCAGGAAGGTCATGAACACCGAAAAGCTGCCCATGGTGGCCGAGGGCACCTTGCTGGCCACCCAGCTGCCAACCACCGTAAAGGTGAGCACGCTGGCCATCATAATGAGGCCGTTTTTGATGTCGAGATTCTTGTTTTTATAGTAGGTGTAGGCCGAGACCGCGCTGGCCAGCACGTCCGACGACAGGGCGATGCCCACCGCCATATAGGGGTCCATGTGCAAAAAGGTGATGAGCATGGGGGTGATCACCGCTGCTGCGCTCATGCCGGCAAAGCCAGTGCCAAGGCCGGCCCCCATGCCGGCAAAAAAGGTGACCAGAACGGGAAACAACACGTTCATCTCATGCATTCTCCTTTAAAATATCGTCCAGATTTTTCCCGATGATTTCCATGGTCCGGAAAAAGGCCTCCCGGGTCGGCTCGTCGGTGTTGGTCAGCAGCCGCGCAAAGAACGCATTCTGCACCGCGCGGCCCCGCTCGATGACCGGGCGGGCCTTTTCGGTGCAGAGCAGCTCGGTCTTGCGGCGGTCGCCCGCAACGGCGCGCCGTTCCAGATACCCCTCCTTCACCAGCCGGTCTACATTCATCGACACCAGATTTGCCTTGATATGGCGGAACTCCACGATGTCGCTGGCCGTTCTGCGGTCCGGGTTGTTGGCAAGGAACATCAGGATATCAAAGGCCGTCTGCGGCAGTTTCAGCTCCTGACACAGGGGCTTGCAGACCGCATTGTAGGCCTGCGCGGTCTTGATGGCAAATTCCATGTTCGGATTCACGCCGAGTTCTCCTTTCATTTTTGAATCATTCATTTTTGAAGTATTATAGTGCAGCCGCCGGAGATTGTCAAGGGGGGGCGGGAGACGAACCCTCTCCATCACGGCTTACGCCGTGCCACCTCCCCCGAAAGGGGGAGGTTTTATCTGCTCTCCCTTTTCGCTCAAAGCTCCCCCCTCGGGGGAGCTGTCACCGAAGGTGACTGAGAGGGTTTCTGATGCTCTTAGTCAAACAGATCTTCGTCGTCGCACAGCTGCACGCTGGATGCGGCGTTCACCTCAAAGGCCACGGGGCCGTTGTCGGTGTCCAGGGTCACGGTGGTGCCCTCGCGGCCGGTCAGGATGCTTGCGGACACGCCGCAGCACCTCCATGCCGTTGAGCTGCGGCAGCAGTACATCGAGCAGAATCAGATCGTAGTCGCGCTCCAGCGCTAGGTCAACGGCGGTGCGGCCATCGGCGGCGTGCTCCACCTGGTAGCCCTCGTGCTCCAGCTCGAGCGTCACAAAGCGGGCGATTTTCTCCTCGTCCTCTACGATCAGGATCCGTGCCATGCGTGCTCCCGTCTGCGATTACTTGTCGTCGTTCAGATTTTGCTTGATGTCGTCCGCGGCATTGGCAGCGCTGTCCATCAGGTTGTTGATGCTGCCGGGCACGTCGCCGTCGCTATCGATGCGGTAGCGCATGCCAAAGAACAAGCCAAGCAGCATTAGCCATATCGTGGCGCCCCAGGCAAACAGGGCGACGATGGGAATCAGGATGGGGATGTTGAGGATGATCGCGTCGCGGCGCGTGGCGATAAACTTGGTGTCCAGGCTCAGACGGAAGAGCTTTTTGAGGTACTCCCACACGCTGTCCATCTTCTTGGAGAAGTCGGTCTTTTCGCTCGACTTTTCGTAGGCGACCTGCGCGGCGACCATCTCGGCCGAGGGCTCGTCGACTGGCGCGGCTTCGGTGGCGGCGTGCGCCGACGTGGTCTGGGTCTTACCCTGCGACTCGAGCCAAATGATGGCATCCAGAACGTTGCCGTCGGCGGCGTCGAGCGCGGCCTTGGCGTCGGTGTAACTCACGTTGCACTTGGTGCGGATGGTTTCAACTTTTTCGAGGTCGTCCATGACCTGTCCTTTCGTTCGATGGGCGCGACGCCGGGCGATCTGCTCGGGCGCGAGCGTTGGGTTCGGCGGCCTGCGTTGCGCGGTGCCGTCCCGTCCTTGGTCGAACTCTATAGTGCAGGTTATAGATTAAGCGATTCTTGAGCCAAGATTAATGTTGGATGAGTTTTTGGGTGCGTGTGGGGGAGAGAAGGGGGTCATTGTTAGTGGCTGGAGGCGAGGTCTAATACTTTTCCCGAGAAGTGAACGAGCAAAATCGGACCCCCGAAACATCGACACTTTGAGGGCGCGCTTTCCTGCGGTTTCGATGCTGGAATCCTTCGATTTTGCTGCCGAAAAATGCTGATGTTTCGGGGGTCCAAAAACAGGCGTTCACTTCCCGGGAAAAGTATTAGACTTCGATAGCGGGGGATGGTGGGCCGGTGGCAAGCCGGCGGCAGAAATGGGATAGGCGAAGCGCACCGATCGTATAGAATCAAAAATGCGTTTCAAAAGTATGAAAATATCATACAATTGCAACATGAAGTACTTTAGCAACATAGCGGCGATAAGCGAGCTTTCCGAGAGCGAGGGCGTGTTCACCACGGCTCAGGCGGCTCGCATGGACATCTCTCGAGATGCACTGGCACACTCATGCCGTGCGGGGCGTCTTGAGAGGATATGCCACGGCGCCTACCGGATGTCGGGCACGCAGTGCCAAGACACCGACGAGCTCAACGCTCTTTGGAAGCTCACCAATCCCTCCCTTTGCGCGTGGGAGAGAAAACGTCAGTGGGATGGCATCGCCGTGAGCGGTACGACTGCGGCGAACCTGCAGCAAATGGGCGATTTCTATCTGTCCCCCTACAGGATGACCGCGCCCATGCGCATCAATACGAGAAACGAATCCCTTTCTTTTGCAAAGCGCGAGATCGCTGAGCAGGACATCGTCTGGCTCGACGGCCTGCCGGTAACTAAACCCGAGCGCACGCTTGTTGATCTTTGCCTCGATTGCGAGGACCCCTCATTAATTATCGATGCCTATAACGACGCGCTTGGTCGAGGGCTCGATATACAGCGGCTGAGAGGTCTTGTAGAGGAGAACTCTAAAACTGCCAAACGACGCGAGTTGATGATGCCCTTGTTGACGACGCTGAACGGGTAATGAGAAACGGAGGGCATGGTGAAGTACAAAACACCTGCCGCACTGGAGATGGCTGTTAGGGATGCCGCAAGAGAATCGCCGATGGATACTAATCGGGCGATCGTCGGTTTCTACTTTCATCGCTTCCTATGTCGCGTTTTTTCAGAAGATGACGGCAGCTTTGTGCTCAAGGGTGGCCAAAGCGTCCTAGCGCGAACACTCGATGCGCGTGTCACAAGGGATATTGACTTGGTTGCTCAAGAGGAAAGTCTCGAAGAGGCTATTGCCGATCTGGTGCAGGCTGCTTCGATTGATCTGGAGGATTTCGTTTCGTTCGTCTTTGATCGTGCAGAGCAGATCAAAGAAGAAGATGAGTATCGGTGCGGTGCGAAGGTGTGGTTCACCCCCTTTATGGGAACCAAGAAGCTACGGCCAATTTCAATTGACTTGGTAATTGATGAAGTGCAGGGACTTGAGCCGGAGGTTCTTGCGCCGATCGATCGTTTGAATATCGAGGGGCTCCCAGTCTGCGACTATCGAGTATGCCGAGCGGAGAGCGCCCTTGCAGATAAATTGCTCGCAATGATAGAGATGCATGAGGGCCGTGCCTCTTCGCGAATCAAGGATATAGTCGACATCTTGGTGTACGCGAAAACTTGCTTCGTCGATGGGGCTACGCTTGTCGAGAGAGTCGAGAAAGAAGCGTCTGCCCGCAAGGTGGCAATGCCGGAAGAGTTCGTGGCGCCTCTCTGGTGGAAACAAAATGGTTCTGCGCAGTACAACATAAAGATGGCGAGGCAGGCGGGGGTACTTGATCTCGCGGGGAACATTGCTGAGGCAGAGGAAATCGTCAATTGGTTGTATGCACCGTGCTTTAATCGTTCGGCGAATGTGCGCAAATGGAATCCTCAGACCACGGGATGGGAATAGGCTAGATAGTTAAGCCGGCGGCAGGATTAGTTCCTGCCGCCGGCTTAAGACGTTTCTACTGCCTATGTATGCGCTACTCGCAGGCCTGGTCGACCACCTGAGTAACGGCCTTCTTTGCGGCTTCGAGGTTGCGCTGGGCTTGGGCGACAGCGGCCTCGGCTTGTTTCTTGGCCCTTACGACCTCGGCAAAGCGATTGATGGATTCGCTATACTCGCGCGTACGCGGGTCGAGTGCTGGTGGGACTTCGATCTCGAACAGATCGGTAGGGCGGATGGCGTGGCTGTACTGATTGTCGGACAATACCTGCAAAACTATGGACCCATGGCCGTCGGTGAGGTACGCCGCGACCATCTCTGCATACACCATGCGCTCCTCGTCGGTCATCGTTGGAATCGCCGGGCGAATGGCGGTGGTGTTGTGCGAGGCAACTAGATGCTGCTTTGCATCATCGATGCCGACCACAAGTAGGTTCGACGCGCCGTAACGACCGAGTATGCGCGGCATGACGATATCGCCGCAACGAAGCTCGTAACGAGCCAACACGTCTGGACCTACCTTTACAGGTTCGGAATCCAGCTCCGACGCGCCTTCCGCAACATCCTTGGGCAGCAAATAGCCGTTGCGGAAATCCTGAGATGAAATGCGGCGCACCTCGACAGCGTCGATGTCATCCGAGGTGGTGCTGTCTCGGGGCATAAACGGCACCACGCGCATAAAGCTGTCGCCGAGCGTTGCGCTGTAGTTTTGAGCTACGGAGATCAGGCCAACCCTGCCTTTGGAGAGCGCGGCGTGGTGTTGGAGTAGCTTGCGCGTTTCGAGCTCGACGGTTTCAATGGAAACCGTTTTGCGTGAGTCGTACTCGATGCCGCTCCAGTCAGGGGAGAAAGCCAAGGGAAGATTGGGGTAGCGAGCCCCGTCGGCAAACCGAAGGCGTGGCATGGGCGTGGCGGCATTGCGGAATGAAACGCTGCGATTTCCCGTCGACAATACAATAAGTGCGTACATGCCGTGCATCGGAGATTCGGCGAGCGGGTGATATAGGACGCTTTCGACGAGCCCCTCGCGCAACAGAATCGCGCGTGCCTGCTCGGCGTTGTCCAAAGACTCGAACGGCAGCAGTACGGCGGCTCGAGTACGACCGGAGAGGGCTAGTGCATACAGGCACCAGAGATAGGCCTCCCAATCGCAGAAGCCCAGGTAGCCAGGCTCCAGATCATTGATGAGCGACTCACATGCGCTGTTGATTTCGCGAAAACGTTTGCGAACGCAGGCTGTGGCATCGATAAACACCGGCGCCGCGTTGTCATTGCCCGTGTTCTGCTTGCCGGGCTCAAGTTCGCAAATATTAGGTACGCCGTTGCCGTTCAACCTGAAGCATTCACGAAGCACCTCGCAGCCGATGGCGCCAGGTAGGCGAACGGTGAGTAGGCGGCTGCCTTGTTCTAGGTTAAGCGCGCGCGAGAGGGCGGCGGCGGTGAGACGTGGCAATGATGTTGTTTCACGCATGTATAGAGCCCTTTCTTCTTAGTGGGCTATATAATAGCAGAATAATTTAACAATTTCTAATGACGAGAACAGCCTACTGTGCTATCCTCGAAGCAATCCAAAACCAACTCAATACCAACTGCTTGATGCAATCGCTACACAGCCTTTAGGCAAACCGCGCTATCAAGCAGGGTGATTTCACTAACGAAGCTGCAGGTTAGGTCGATTGTCATCATCCATACCTCAGAGCATTCTAAAACTTAGAACAGACTTACACCAAACACCCGAAACCGGATAGAAAGAAACATTCATGAAGAAACGGGACAACATCTACGAGGCATTTCTCAGTGCGATCGATGAGGATCTCCGTGGTATGTGCGAAGAGAACGGAAAGGCAGAGCTGCCACTTCCGTGTCCGTACTGCGGCGAGAAGAACATCGAGCGCCTGGCTAAATCGCTCGTTGGCGTGCTGGAAGAGCGCTCGCCCGATATTCCCGGGCTGGTGTCCGAGCAGTATCGAGCCGATGTACACGAGGCCCGTGAGCTTTTGACTGCTGCGACACTCGCTTTGCTTCCGCTGTATTTTCCCCCGCGCGATAGCCGCATAGGCAGTGTAGCGACTGTGGTGAGTATGTTTAGGCACGGGCGTACTGCGGGCTATAAATCGGCTGGTGTTCTCTTGTTCGAGGAAGTTGCGACAGGGATGAAGTACAGCACCAAGCAGGGTGCTTATATCCCGTCCTCCTTCGTGCGCCACACCGATGGCAGAAAGCCATGCGACCGGCTGCACCGCGATGGATCGCGTGGCTTTACGGCGGATGAAGATGATGCCGTCATGTTTTACAAGCGCTACCTCAAGGTGCAACGACGTGTGTTCGATACGAGTCCGCGTTTCAACTTTGAGCTATGTGTCAAACGCCCGTTTGAGGCACTTTTGGACGAACGACACACTTTTTATTACATGGAGGAAAAGATGGAAATCAATTTGACCAACAAAGTACACGGACTCGAAAATCGCTATCTTCTCAATATCAAGCATCATAAAGATTACGACCTGCTTGACGAGCTGATGATTAATGCATTGCTTGCGTATCTGCGCGACGGGACGGTTTCAACTGCTGCTCGCGAGAGTTATCTGGCGCAGGCCGAGCGCCTGATCGGCCACGCGACCAAGCCGTCGCGCTCGGCGCAGCTCAATGAGGACGACGGCGACGATCGCATTGCTTAACAACCACTAACGCCGCGGACAAGAAAGGAGCCACGCCATGTCAGTCATCAAGATGTTCGGCTACGAGGCAGCGCAGCAAACGGAGTATCAGACCAAGAAGTGGGCGACTAAGGAGGAGATGCGGGCGCTGTCGTCCGGCGATGAGCAGCGCGACGTGATCCTGGCGCAGGGTGCCACGGTGGCGTTCTACGAGGACGACAAGCATTGGGAGACGAGTGTGTCCAACAATGTCTTTGCCTTTGGAGGTACCGGCAGCGGCAAAACGGCGAGTTTCATTTTGCCCAACCTGCTCAATCACCATGAATGCTGTTATGTGGTCACAGACACCAAGGGTGAGCTGCTGCGCCGTACGGGGAAAGGCTTTGAAGAGGACGGCTACGAGGTAACGGTTCTCGATACTGTTAATCCCGAGCAGTCGGCCGGATACGACCCTCTGCGTTACGTGATGGATGTCGAGGATATCCCCACCACAGTGGCGGCAATCATGGAGGGGGTCGATCCCGACGGTCGTAGCCGTAGGTATGATCCGTTCTGGGATAACGCAAACGATCTGCTGCTTCGAGCAATTGTTGGAATCCTGTATCTCCTGGAGTGTCTTGCCGGCACTCTTGCGCCGGGCGAGGACCCCAATGCTCCGCGCCGCTACCTTAAGATGAACAACGTCTTTAAGCTGGCGGCGCTCATCAAGGTCACGGGGGATGGCGAGGGTCGGTTCCCGTTGGACTACCTTGTAGAAGAGGTGGAGTCCAAGGAGTTTCTCGATAAGTATGGGGCTGTGAACGCAGACCTGTACGGCGTTGAGCAGTATCGCGATTTTCGAGGTGCGGCAGATAGGACGCTTAAGAGTATTCTGATCACGCTTAATGCAACTATCTCGCGGCTTAAGACGCCTCAGCTCATGCGCGTTTTTGAGAATGACGAGATGCGTCTTGATCGTATTGACGAGGGTAAGCGCGTGATCGATCTTAAGGTGAGCGACAACGATTCGGCCAATGCATGGCTTGCGAACGTTGCCCTTAAGCAGCTGTTTAACCTTGCCCAGCGCCGTGCCGATGCCAGCCCCAGCGGTCATTTGCAGCGTCGCGTGCAGTTTGTGCTCGATGAGTTTCCCAATGTGGGACGCATCCCCGATTTTGAGCGCAGCATTGCAACCGTGCGCAGCCGTGGCATTAGCTTTTTGATGTGCGCGCAATCGCTGAGCCAGCTCGATGGCGTGTATGGCGAATCCACGGCGCTTACCATTCTCGATAACTGCGATTGCTTGGTCTATATGGGTGGCGGCAGCAACATCGCGACGCAGAACTACATAAGCGAACTGTGCGGCGAGTCGGTTTTGGGCACCAAGTACGTGGGCGCCGAGCGCACTGCCGTAGATGTGCGCGGTTGCGTGATGACCCCAGGCGAGGTTGGGCTTATGCCTCGCACCGATTGCCTGGTTAAGGTGACCGGCATGCGTCCCTTTCGCGCCAAGAAGTACTTTTGCAACGACCATCCCAATGCAGCTAAGTGGCTAAGGGATTAGTCCCTGCAGCTTTGTGTATCCCATCTTGCATGTTTTGTCGCACGGCTTCCGTTAGCCGTAAGCCGTGCGGTCCAGTTTTTGCCTCCTTACCGATTCCGTTTAGAAGGGAATTGCCATGTCCGTTATGTATCGTGAGCCCAGCATCATTAAGAAGTCCAAGGACGGCCGCGTTGCCGCCGTCGATATGGCAAGCGAGCTGCTCAACAGCCGCGTGCTGTTGCTGGAGGGCGAGGTCAACGATGTGACCTGCAACGGCCTCATTAAGTCCATGCTGGTGCTGGAACATCAAAGCGCGACCGAGCCCATCACCCTCATCATCAACAGCCCGGGTGGCAGCGTTACGGCGGGGCTGGCGCTCATCGACACCATGCAGTCGCTCGATTGCCCCGTGATCACGGTGGGCGAGGGCGTCGTGGCCTCGATGGCCGCAGTGATCCTGGCCTGCGGCGACCACCGCCAGGTGTACCGCCACACGCAGGTGCTCATCCACCAGCTAATGGGCGGCACGGGCATGGCGCAGCAGACCGATATCGAGATTGTGGCCCAGCATACAGCGGCCATGCGCGCCGAGCTGGACGAGCTGCTGGCCGAGCATGGCAACCTGAGCGCCCAGGAGTTCCACGAGCTCACTGAGCGCGACTGCTGGTGCAACGCCAAGCGCGCCCTGGAGCTAGGCCTGGTGGACGAGGTGATTGCTCCGAGTAAGAAGGCGCTCTAGCGGGGCATATGCCCTACAAGTACGTTGAGCGGGGCGAACAGGTGCGTAAATTCACAGCCAGAAAGAGGTTGAACATGAGCAGAATTTGGGATGTCGACGGTATTGAGTGGGAAGACCTGCCTACCGTGAGCGACCTGCTGTGCGCTGCGGACACAAAGATCCTGGCGCGCGAGGTTGCCCTGCGATACGGCGGCAAGCCGGACGGCCGCGGCTGTGGCGATAGCGAGCGCAGCCTAAAGCGCGCCCGCCGCAAGGTCAAAAAGCTGCGGAAGATAGATCCCGAGCCCAGCGACAAGATCGTCCTATTGCCCAAGCATGTCATCAATCGTCGCGATGCGGGCCACGGCTTTGGCTATTACGACGTAGAGCCGTGCGCCTTTACGCGCAGTGGCGCGCAAGAGTCAGGGGAGGACGCGTGTGCTGAGGTGTACCCGTGGGAACTGTTCCTACTGAACGAGGAGCCCGCAAGCGTCATTCTGGGCTATCGCGTATGGCTCGGCGGCGAATGGGACCTATGCGAACGTTATCGCTTTTTGGCTGCGGTGTGCGCCAGCGCGCTGCATCGCATCCGCGAGCAAAAGGAGCTGCGCAAGTGCCTCAAGAAGGACGATGCAGCCTGTGACATGGACGAGGACGAGGCGATTGAAGGCGTTCGTCGTGACGTGCTGTACCCTGTGGAAGTAATCAACGCAAAACTCGGCGGCTTTTGGCCTACGAGCCTGGGCCTTGATCTGCCCTGGAAGGACGAACATTTCGAGACCTGCGTGCGAATTGACAGGGCAATCGATGACCTGTTTGCCGAGGAGACTAAGCGCTGTGCTGCGGAGCTTGGGAGGAAGCTTGGGCGTGGGTACGAGGAGCGCGGGGAAGCGCCGTTGTTTCAACCATTCACCGACGAATGAGAAAAGGCGGCGAGTACGGTTCCCCACGGGATTATCCATTTGATTTGATCTATAACGCCTATTCGAGTGGAGTTGATTTACCGTCGCACTGATAGAATTAGGCGAAATGCATAACTGCAATGAGTCGTGCAACCCCGTTACAGGAAGGAATGATCATGTCCGATCTCAAATGCTTGATGCAGGCCCAGCTCGATAACCTATGGCTCAAGCCGGAAGATCTCGCCCGCGGTCTAGATATCCGCGTGTCCAGCGTGCGTAAGTGGCTCGATCCCGAGCTCGATTTCGTGCCTGTCAAGGATGCCTTTGATTGGGTGTGCGGTCAGACCGAGAAACTCGGCGACCTTACGATGCAATGCCTGAATGAGGCGAACGGATCTTACGAGAAGTTCGGTCAATACATTCTCCCGTGGTATCGCGACGAAGATCTGCCCGAGACCGAACCGGTGGGCCTTTACAATCTCGCGAGCAGTCTGGTCGCCGATCAGCTCGATGCGAAGGATTTGGAGTACTCGTTTGTCTATGCGTGCCGTGAGGATGAATGGATTGAGCTGAATCTGGACTCCTCCCCCGATATCGATCCGAAAGCCGAGTTTACCGCCCAGGCTGATATTTTGGGAGCGACGACGTCTGATATCGCAACGGCTTTGGGCATTACGGGCCGGTCTGTCAAGGACTGGAAGAACCCAAAGCGCGAGAGGATGTTGCCGGTAGACGATGCGTGG
>OGYO01002103.1_pt1 | contig 10770 bp, 10 predicted proteins | sample 1576561 | NCBI WGS metagenome assembly OGYO01 (sample SAMEA3541507, study PRJEB24748) | human gut metagenome | biome: human gut; feature: human-associated habitat; material: faeces | place: China | collected 2012 | reverse complement strand
GATAAGCACGACGGCAAGCTGAAAACGTTCAAGTCAATATTCTATGCCGCCGCCGTATGCATCGGGCCTACCGCGCTGATAATGGTTCAGCCGGACTTTGGCACGGCGTTCGTGCTGCTTTGTATAATGGTAATGATATTCTTTATTGCCAAGATATCGTGGGGCTATATTGCCACGGCTGCGGTAGCGGTTGCGGCGGGGCTGCCGCTTGCGTATTTCTTTGTATTTAATGATGACCAGAAGGGCCGCATAAACGCGTTTCTGAATCCGGAATTGGATGTTCAGGGCAGCGGCTATAACGTTATGCAGTCCAAAATAGCAATAGGCTCGGGCCAATTATACGGCAAGGGTTACTTTTCGTCCGGAACACTTGCGCAGCTAAGATTCGTGCCGGAAAGGCATACGGACTTCGTTTTTGCAGGCATTGTGGAAGGCGTGGGCTTCGTTGGCGGAGTGCTGCTGATAGTTGCATTCTTCCTGCTGATATTCCGCTGGATATGGATAGCGATGCACGCGAAGGACTATTTCGGCATGTGCCTTGTGGCGGGCTGCGCGGGCATGCTGCTGGCGCACGTATTTGAAAACATAGGCATGACGATAGGCCTTATGCCGGTTACGGGTATACCGCTGCCGTTTATAAGCTACGGCGGGTCCAATCTGCTTACGAACATGATAGCCGTTGGCATAGTTGAAAACGTGTGGATGCGGCGGCCGGAGAAAAAGTAGGCCGCAGAATAAGAACAGAAGAATTTACATGCACCCCTTGCGCATATATATCTTTCGCGGGGGTGTTTTATTATGGCTGTAATAATCGAAAAAGCGGAAACGGGAGCATTTGTAACAAACAGTTCCGGAATGGGCAAGCGGAACTTTGCGCCGCGGCAAAGGCGTGCTCCGCGGCACGCCGGGCGCAAGCCGTATGCGATGAGCATGATGGTCAAAATAGCGCTGTGCGCGTTGTCATGCGCAGCGGCACTGCTGTTCAGGCTGCATGGTCAGAACGATGCGCCTATGCAGCAGGCCATGGCGGAGACGAGCGAAACGCAGAGCGAGGATAAGCTGGACGAAATGCTGGGCAGGCTTAAATTCGTTGAGCTGCCGGGCATACTGGAGGTGTTCGCGCAGCAGGAGCTTATGGCGCTGCCGGCGTCCGGCAGCGTGACCATAGGCGCTGATGACGGCGAAGCGCTCTGCATAGCAGTGAGCGGGGATCAATATGTGTATGCGCGGCTTGAGGGCACGGTGAAGGAAACAGGCGAGAGTGAGAACATGGGCCGATATGTGTGCATAACGGACGGCAAAACGGAAATATGCTGCTATGGGCTTAAAAGCGTCAGCGTTGAAGAAGGCCAGCCCATCGGTGCGCAGGACAGCATAGGCAGCGCGAAGGACGGGGATAAGCTGACAATAGAAACCAGACGCAACGGCCGCCCGGTGGACGCAGCAGAGTATTTCAGGATGGATACGCAGGCGTGAAGATAAGGCTTTTCACGCTGGGGCGGGCAGATATAAGCATAAGCATAGGCGCGCTTATGGTGGTCATTGCGGCGGTGCTTATGGGTAGGGCGGATGATTTGGCGCTGAGCATGGCGGCACTGAGCCTGCACGAAGGCGCGCATACGCTGGCGGCGATGGCTGCCGGCAAGCGCGTGGGCGAAATCGAGCTTACCTCGGTGGGGCTTTGCGCAACGATAGCGGGCAAGCGCCCAAACGTATTCGATGAATTGTTCATTGCGTCCGCAGGGCCGCTATTCAGCCTGTTCAGCGGGCTTGGGTGCTATTGCGTGAATAAAAGCGGACTTATAGCGGCGGACATAGTGGAACAATTTGCGTATATAAATATTGCAATAGCTGCCGTGAACATAATCCCCGCCGTGCCGCTTGACGGCGGAAGAATGCTTGAATGCGTGCTTAGGCATAAGCTTGGCGGCAAAAGCATAAGGCTCATATGTATGCTTACGGGTATAATCTGCGGCGCAGCGGTGGCGGCCGCGGGAATTTATGCCGCGGTATATGCTTCAGCTCCGCCAACGGGAGCGGTGTTCGGCCTGTTCATGGCCGTATCCGCGGTGCGGCACAGCCGGGAGCAGGATGTTTATCCTGCCCGCAGGCTGGCCGGTTCGCGCGAAAGAATAAGCGCGGGTCTCGGCACGGGTATAGCTGGCGTGGCAATGGACCAAAACGTACCGGCAAAACAGGCGCTGAGGTGCGCACGGGGAAGCGGACTGACCGTGTATGCCGTGCTTGACAGCAGAATGCGCACGATAGGTTACGTTAACGAAGCGGAGATATACGAGGCAATGGCGCGAAAGGGCGCGGATATAACGCTTGGGCAGGTAATTATATATAAATAATACGCCTTACAACGATTGACCGCGGCGCATATAGATGATAAACTTAATAAGTTTGATAAGGCTATATCGGCTATATGCCTACGGAGGATAAGCTTGGATAAGGTTAAGGTAAGTGATAAGCTGCTGCTGAGCGTTGAAAAGCCGGCCCGGTACACCGGCGGAGAGCTGAACAGCATAGTGAAGGAGACGGCGCGGCTGAGATTTGCGCTGTGCTTCCCTGATGTTTACGAAATAGGCATGAGCCATCTCGGCTCGCGCATATTGTATGAAGTTATAAATTCACGCGAGGAATACGCCTGCGAAAGGTGCTTTGCTCCTTGGCCGGATATGGAAAAGGCCATGAGGGAAAACAACGTGCCCATGTTCACGCTCGAAACCCGCACGCCGCTTGCGGAATGCGACATTGTGGGCTTTTCGCTGCTGTATGAAATGTGCTATACAAACATTCTCACTATGCTTGACCTTGCGCATATACATAAGCGCTCGGCTGACAGGGGCGAGAATGAGCCGATAATAGTTGCCGGCGGCGGCTGTGCCTGCAATCCCGAACCAATTGCGGACTTTATGGACGCGATAATGATAGGCGACGGGGAAGACATGATAATGGAAGTGTGCGATGCCGTGCTCGCGGCCAAGGAGGCAGGACTGAGCAGGCGGGACACGCTAAAAAAGCTTGCCGCAATACGTGGCGTATATGTTCCGGCGTTTTATGAAGAAAAGCGCGGCGATAACGGCGAATACATGGGCGTGGATAAAACTGAACCTTCCGCGCCGGACAAGATTGAGCGCCGCATACTGATGGATCTTGACAGGGCGCAGTACATAAAAAAGCCCATTGTACCGTATATACCCATTGTTCACGACCGCATAGCGCTTGAACTGTTCCGCGGCTGCACCAAGGGCTGCCGCTTCTGCCAGGCGGGCTTTATATATCGCCCGATAAGGGAAAGAAAAATGGAGACCGTGCTCAATGCGGCGGACGAACTGATAGGCTGCACGGGATATGACGAAGTATCGCTGTTTTCGCTCAGCTCCGGCGATTATTCGCATATACATGAGCTTGTGCCGCAGATAATAGACCGCTTCAGCAGCGAGCATGTGTCCGTTTCGCTGCCGTCGCTAAGGATAGACAGCTTCCTTAAAGAGGACCTTGAGCGCATGCAGTCCGTAAGAAAAGCGGGGCTTACGTTTGCGCCGGAAGCCGGAACACAGCGGCTGAGGGATGCCATAAACAAGGGCGTCAGCGAGGACGATCTGCTGCGCGCGGTTGGCGACGCTTTCTCCTCCGGCTGGAACGGCGTTAAGCTTTATTTTATGATAGGCCTGCCTACAGAAACGGAGGAGGACATATTGGGCATAGCGGAACTGGCGCGCAAGGTATCTGCGCTGTTCTATTCCATGCCGAAGGAAAAGCGCGGCAAGGGACTTAGGCTGAGCGTGAGCGCGTCAAGCTTTGTGCCCAAGCCCTTCACACCGTTCCAATGGGAACCGCAGGACAGGAAAGAGACGCTGATAGAAAAGCAAAAGATGCTTAAAAGCGCGCTAAAGGGCATAAGGGGAGTTGAGTTTTCCTATCATGAGCCTGACATAAGCGTGCTGGAAGCCGTGTTTGCCCGCGGGGACAGGAAGCTTGCAGACGTGCTGGAGCGCGCATGGGAGCTCGGTGCGAGGTTTGATTCATGGGACGAGCATTTTAAGCTTGACGCATGGAACGCCGCGTTTGAGCAGACGGGAGTTGATCCGGACGCATATGCGCACAGGCGGCGCGAAAAGGACGAGGCGCTGCCGTGGGACCATATAGATTCGGTTGTGACGAAGGAATACCTTGTGCGCGAAAGCGAACGGGCATACCGCGCGGAGGTAACTAAGGATTGCAGGCTTGGCTGCAACGGCTGTTTTGGAGAAAAGTATGCGACTTATTGCAAGGTTAACTAAACTGGAACCGGTGCGCTTTGTTTCGCATTTGGACATATTGCGCCTGCTTCAGCGCGCGTTCAGGCGGGCCGGAGTGCCGCTCAGCTATTCGCAGGGCTTTAACCCGCATCCGCTGCTTTCTTTTGCAACGGCGCTTTCCACGGGCTATACAAGCGGCGCAGAATGGATAGACGTAAAGCTTGACAAGGATATGGACACCGATGATTTCCTCTCAAGCGTAAACGCCGCGCTGCCGGTAGGCTTTGGATTTAAGGAAGCATATGCCGTGGAGGACAGGCTGCCTTCGCTTACTGCGCTGCTTGAAAGCGCGACTTACTGCGTGACATTCAGCGCGGATACAAATGCGGATGAACTGAAAAAGGACATAGCCGCGCTCTTATCCGGCGAAATAATTGTTGAAAAGCGCACAAAGGGCGGGCTTAAAAACGTTGATATCCGCCCGCAGGTAATTGAAGCCGAGGTGGCGGAGGAAGCGGGCCATGCCGTGCTTACGGTAAAAGGCGTGCTTAATACATCCGGCAGTCTGAATATAGAGCTTTTGATGGGGGCGCTTGCAAGGCAAAGCGGGAAAAGCTACGATTACAGCGTGCACAGGGTGAACGTTGAATTTATAGGAGGGAGGAGCACGCCCGTTTAATAGGCAACGCGAAATGAACGGAACAGGACTTGAAAAAGAGATAATTGTTGATATCAATCCATATCAGACCAGAGTGGTGCTGCTGGAGCAGGGCGCGCCGAGCGAAATATATATAGAACGCCGCGGGCGCGAAAGGCTGGCAGGCAACATATATAAAGGCAGGGTGCAGAACGTTTTGCCCGGAATGCAGGCGGCGTTTGTGGACATTGGCCTTGAAAAAAACGCATACCTTTTTGCGGGCGATATACAGCACGATAAGCAGGACTTTATATTCGATGGCAAGGAAACGCAAACCGTAAATACCGTGCCCAACATAAAGGACATAGTGAAGGTTGGGCAAGAGATAATGGTGCAGGTGGTTAAGGAACCCATAGGCACCAAAGGCGCGCGCGTTACCACGAACATAACCCTGCCGGGACGCACGCTTGTGCTTATGCCGTCGGTGGACTATATAGGCGTATCAAAGCGCATAGAAAGCGAGGCTGAGCGCACGCGGCTGAGGGACGCGGCGCAGTCCGCCGCAAAGGATTTCAACATTGGCGCAATAGTAAGGACCGCGGCGGAGGGCAAGAGCGAAGAGGAGTTCCATGCGGACTTTGCCTTCCTTACCCGTCTGTGGGGCAGGATACAGCAAAAGAGCGAGCTTGTGAGCGCGCCGCGCCTGCTGCACGCGGAGGAGCCGCTGGTGTTCAGAACCATACGCGATCTTTTTACGCCGGACATAAAGCGCCTTGCCATAAACGATAGGGAATTCTATGAGCGCGTACTGCTGATAGCCAACATAATTTCGCCTTCACTCAAAAACCGGGTGCAGCTATATGAGGACATTCCGGACCTTTTTGACCAGCTTGGCCTTGAAGCGGAGATAGACCGCGCGCTTGCGCACAAGGTTTGGATGAAGAACGGCGGCTATATTATAATAGATCAGACCGAGGCGCTGACCACGATAGACGTAAACACCGGCAAATACGTAGGCAGCACGGATAATTTGCAGGAGACCATAACCGAGACCAACTGCGAAGCGGCGCGGGAGATAGCGCGGCAGCTCAGGCTTAGGGACATAAGCGGCATAATTGTTGTGGACTTCATAGACATGGACGAAATTGCGGACAAGGAGCGCGTGCTTTCAACGCTGCGCGAGGAAATGGCTAAGGACCGCACAAAGTCACATGTGCTTGGCATAACGCAGCTTGGCCTTGTTGAAATGACGCGCAAAAAGACGCGCCAGTGCATATCCCATACGCTGCAAAGTTCGTGCCCGTATTGCGGCGGCACAGGCAAGGTGCTGAGCGTTGAAACCGTTGTGCTCAAGGTTAGGAAGCAGCTTATGCGGCTGATGGCCAAAAACGAGGCGAAAAACTTCCTCATACGCGTGAACGAGGCTGTGGCGGCATCCATAGCGGAAAATTCGGACCCGCATTCGGGCATACTCCCAGTACCAAAGGGCGGTGCTGTATACGTTGAGGCGGCGGATATACACATAGAAAAATACGAAGTATCACCCCTTACGGAAACGCAGGCGGAGGAGTATTATCGCCGCGGCGCGGTGCGATACGGCGAATAATAAAAAATTGCGGCTGAATTTTACCAAAAGGTAGTGACAGCGGGCAAATTATATGCTATAATTCCTAATTGTCGGCGTAATGCCGCAAGCCAATGTAGCTCAGTTGGCAGAGCAGCGCACTCGTAATGCGCAGGTCAAGAGTTCGAATCTCTTCATTGGCTCCATTCGGGGCGTAGCGCAGCTTGGTAGCGCGTTTGGTTCGGGACCAAAAGGCCGGGTGTTCAAATCACCTCGCCCCGACCATGAAAAAAGCAAGGTTTTACCTTGCTTTTTTCGTACTGCGAATTTATTGAAAGTGTTTGAAGGCTTAGACGATGGCAACGTTTTGGCAACCTTTTGCACAGCAAGGAGAATGCCGCGGCAACTCTTATGCCTTACTGAACGCAGCAAGCACCTTTTTCGCATTTGCGTCGGCCTTGGCCTCGGACAGATGGGTATATATGCTTAGTGTCGTGGACGGGTCGCTATGTCCGAGAATCTTCTGCGCGGCCAAAACATCTACCCCGGCATCGTATAGTACTGATGCATAGTTGTGGCGAAAGAAGTGCGGTGTTAGAACGGATGAGAACACGTCTCGTGTGCCGCCCTTTTTTGTCTTTACCGTGCGCAGTAGCTTACTTTCTATCGAGGGGTCTGCTTCGTACATCGCAACCATGAGCTGGTCCCACCAGCGTTTGTATGTGCTTTGTGGTAGGTATGAACCACCTTGTGGCGACTGTATTACATAAACGGATGGCAGACCGCGGCGCGGGTATAACATATTATAAAGATTATCCGGTATGGGGATACGGCGGTTTGCCGCTTTGCTTTTTAGCTCACCGGGATTATTGGTGACGTAATCTATATCGCGGCGGACATGCAGTGTGCGGCTGCTGAAATTTACATCTTCCCAGCGAAGGCCCAAGGCCTCGCCACGGCGAAGGCCGGCATAATATAAAAGCGCAAGGAGCAGGCCATGTTCATGTGTTTCTATAACACTCAATGCCGCGGCGGTTTCTTCGGGTGTCAACGCACGGCGTTCATTCTTCGTGGCCTTTGGGCGCACAAGCGATATTGCCGGATTGCGGTCTATGCTGCCGTGAGCATATGCATGGGCAAATACGTTCTTCAGTATATTATATGTATCGCCTATCAACGTGTTGCTCTTTTTTGCCAGTCTGTTTACCACCTTCTGCAAGTCTATATCGGTGACAGCTCGCATTTGCTTATCACCTATGTACGGGGCGATATGATTGTTGATAGCATTTGCATAGCTACGTTTTGTAGATGCACTTATTTCGCCCTTCTTGTAAGCATCATACCATTCCTGCATGTATACAGACACAAGCACATTGCGTTGTGCTTCACCTGCACCGAGTATATATGTGCGTATAAGTTCTTGTTTTTTTGCTTCAACTTCTTTTACGGTATATCCGCCTACCCATTTTACCACGGCTTTTCCGTCAGCATCGTGACCAACGACAACCTTGCGGCGTATACGCGCTTTCTTACGTGCCATACTTTAGCCCACCTTACTTAAAGTCAACTGTATATACTATCTCGTCATCATATTTGAAAACAACATAAGCACAGCTCGTAAAATAGTTTGCGTGAATAGTATAGGCTATTCGTTCAAGTCCACCCTCTTCATCGTGCTCTATGTAGTCGCTGAGAGCCTCGGCGCACTCATCTCCGGGGACGGAATTATTGTCAAACATCTCATCCAGCTCACTACGTGTTACGCCGGCAGCTTCGCACAGGAAGAAATATGCGGGTATATCGAGAGTCTCCAAAACATCTATGGCTGCTTTATCGGCGTGTTTCTCTTTGGAAATCATAGATATAATTGATTCTACCGTATCTGTGTTGTCATTGGCAACCAGTGGCTTGGCCTGTACTTCAACGTATTCTTTATCCTGAGCATCATAGACACTAATACCTATGATGCGCCTATACCATGTTGTTGTGCTGAAATCCTGCGCAAGCTTGGCGTAAATATACTCGCTCATGGCTTCGTCATAAATAGGCCCTGTTTCTTGCGGATGAAGGTCAGGATTGTCAAAAAGCATGTTGGCCTTGGCAAAGGAGTCATATATGGCTATTTGCTCATCGGGTATATCAACGGGATAAGCAATCTGTACAGCAGCAAGCTGGGTTCCTGCATCGGCTAAAAACAGATGATTATACCAGCGCGTATCGCCGAATGTGCTGTGATACTGATAGCTTAAGCCATAGCATTCACCTGATATAAATGCGCTTAAATCAATTTCTTCGAAGTCTGGGTAGCTGCTGGCATATCCATAAAGGAACAGGGACGTGCTTTCGGTATCAGACATATCGAACCATTCTACACCGGCGAGAGATATCATGCCGGTGCACTCTGTGGGATAGAAGAAAGTAGAAGTGCTATCCGAAGGCGATTCAACACGCCAATCTGAAGGAACTGTCAGACTGAATGTTCCAATTTTATATACGGTGCTCCCCACCGGAGATGGCGTGGGTGTAGCGACTACTTTTGATGTGCAGCCGGAAGCAAGCGTTATCACCATGATAAACAGAATAAAAGCTCTTTTCATGTGACCCTCCATTAAAATTAAGAAATCAAAAACTTGATTTGTGAAGCTTGGCAAAAACACGAACAATGACCACGTAGAGATAAGTATATGTTTTTTTCGCACCATACTATTTGCTGGCCCTACTTAAAGTCAACCGTATATACTATTTCCTCATCATATTTGAAAATAACGCAGTCACAACTGGGTAGGTAGTTTTCATGTATAGTATCGGCGATATATTCCAAGTCACCTTCTTCACTATAACTTATATAGTCTCGAAGGGCTTGAGCGCATTTGTCGCCGGGTACGCCATTGTTATCTAAAAGAAGCTCCATATCACTAAGCGTTCTGCCGCCTGCTATGCAAAGATAAATATATGCAGGGACACCGAGTGTTTCAAGAAGGTCTATTGATGCTTTATCAACATACTTCTTATCTGCTATCATATTTATAATTGCGTCAACGGTGTCGAGATTATCTTCAGCAACTACTGGTTTAGCGTATACAGTTACATATTTTTTATCCTGCATATCATAAACTTCAGTACCTATAACGCGCCTAATCCACGAAGTTTCTTTATAATCTTTTGTGATTTTGGAATAAATGTAATCTCCTGTAGTCTTATCATAAATAGGCCCTGTTTTCTGTGAAGCCGACTCCTCAATAAATGTATTATCGAGGTCGCTGGTGGAATCAATCGATAACATATTAGACTCTATGACTACGTTAAAGAGAGCAATGTTATTTTCTGATAAGGTTGCTGGATACGAAATCAGCACCGCGGCGGTTTCGGTATCGGCGTCAACTAAATACAGATGGTTATACCAACGTTCTTCCCAGCGAGTGCAATAAAATTCATAACTTACTCCGTAACATTTATAATCGTTATTAAAACCGCGCAGGTCTATTTCCTCAACGTCCTCATTTGTGCTATCATAGCCAGACAAAAAGAGAGCTACTTTATGCGTATCCATTAAATCTAATTTGTTGGCATTTGCGAGTGAAATCATACCGCTGCATTGTGATGGATAAAAGAAAATGGTATCACTGTCGCTGGATTCATTGTACAGCCAGCCTGCTGGAATAGAAAGACTGAAAGTGCCCATATAATAAGTTGTATCTTTTGATAAGGTTGGCATTGAATCGCGACCGGACGTGCAGCCGGAAGCAAGCAGCACTACCGCGATAAATAGGATAAAGACTCTTTTCATGTGACCCTCCATTAAAATTAAGAAAATAAAAATGCCGATTGTGCAATTTTGCGAAAATCGGTACACGAATATGTACTGAACTCAACTTTTACCAATTTTGGTAGTTGACAGTTGCTCACGCCCCTGCTACAATGCAAACACCGAACGAAAGTTCGGTAAGTGTTAAGGAGAGACGATGATGACTGCCGCACAAGAATTACATGAGATTATTGATAGACTTACCAGTAACCCAGAAGCATTGCGCGTTATTGAGGCTTACGCGTTGTATCAAATTGCCGCGCGACAACCAGAAGTGCCTCCTGCTGCTCAGGCGTGAGCGTATCCACGAGAGCATGAAGTTCGGCTTGTGTTGGTGTTTGTATGGGGACATCACTCACCTTCTCGGTAAGCAGGTCGGAAAGGTCAACACGCAGATATGCGCAAAGCTTATTTAATGCTTTGGTGCGAGGGACATTCTTTCCAGAACACCACTCCGAGACTGTACTTTTGGCAATACCTAACGCCTTGGCAATATCGGTTTGGGTTATGTTCTTCT
>OGYO01002099.1_pt1 | contig 10780 bp, 11 predicted proteins | sample 1576561 | NCBI WGS metagenome assembly OGYO01 (sample SAMEA3541507, study PRJEB24748) | human gut metagenome | biome: human gut; feature: human-associated habitat; material: faeces | place: China | collected 2012 | reverse complement strand
TGGAGATGCAGTGGCAGCACTGCTGCTACATCCATTCCGGCGAGTACTTCCACGGTCCCTTCGAGGCCACCGAGCCCGGCGTGTTCTACTTTGTGCAGCTCGGATCGGGTGAGTGCCGCCCCATGGAGGAGCGCGCACTTGCGTTCCTCAACACGCACACCGATACGGTCATGGTACTCGATGCGCTCGAGTACGGCCTGGGCGACGTGCCCGCCAGCGTGCGTTCGTTCTTGGAGCCGATCTTCTTCTACGCGATGAGCTGCGAGCTGCGCGCCGCCCGCGGCAAGGTGTTCGACCACAGCCCCGAGGTTCGTCGCTACATGGGCATCGAGCAGTACTAAGTAGCGGGGAAAGCGAACTTTTACGACGGGGCCTTCGCCAAACGAGGGTCCCGTTTGCGTCGCGGCACCCCGTCCCAGCTGTCGAATAATGAAGTCAAATACTTTTCCCCAGAAGTGAACGACCTATTTTGGACCCCTGAAGCATCCGCACTTTTTGGTGCCAAAACCGCAGGTAAATCTCGACGAAATCGCAGGAAATGGCGTCTGAAAAGTGTCGATGCTTCGGGGGTCCGATTTGGCTCGTTCACTTTGCAGGAAAAGTATTAGACCTAAATCTGCAGGCATGCTGTTGGGGTCAATAAAAAGCGGGCCGCACCGGGGATTTCCGGCGCGGCCCGCTCTACATTGCGGCCGTGTGTGCGAGGTGTCGCGTCAAGCGGCGGCCTACTTTGCGTCGTAGGCCTCGGCATCCCACCAGTCGAGCTGGGCGATGTTGTCGCGGATGTGCTGGCAGCTCTTGTGGAAGCCCTCGAGCTCGTACTCGGACAGGTCGAGCGTGTAGACCTCCTCGACGCCCTCGGCGCCGATCACGCACGGCAGGGAGGTGAAGATGCCCTCCTCGCCATACTGGCCGGTCATGAGCGTGGAGGCGGAAAGCACGGCGTGCTCGTTGTGCAGAACGGCAGCGCAGACGCGCGCGGCGGAGTTGGCGACGGCGTACTCGGTGCACTGCTTGCCCTGGTAGGTTACGTAGCCGCCCTTGCGCGCGAGCTCCTCGACCTCCATGTGGTCAAAGGCGTACTTGTCGGGGTTCTCGGCCTGAAGCTCGGTGAGGCTCTTGCCGGCGATGGTTGCGGACTTAAAGGCAGCCAGCTGGCTAAAGCCGTGCTCGCCGATCATGTAGGCGTCAATGGACTTGGGGCTCACGCCGATCTTCTTGGAGATCTCGGTGCGCAGACGGGCGGAGTCCAGGCCGCAGCCCGAGCCGATGATCTTCTTGGGGTCGTAGCCGGTCAGATGCCACAGCTCGGTGCACACGACGTCGCAGGGGTTGGAGATACTCACGAAGATGCCGTCGAAGCCGGCGTCGACGATGCGCTTGGCAAAGGCGCGGGCGGCGTCGGTGGTAAAGAACAGCTCGCCGTCGCGGCTACCGGCGGCCAGCGCGACCTTGCCGGCGGCGTTGACGATGACGTCGCAGCAGGCCAGCTCCTCGTAGTGGTCGTAGCAGTTGACGATCTTGGTGTTGTACGGGACAAACGAAAGGGAGTCGCGCAGGTCCTGGACCTCAGACGTCACCTTGGCCTCGTTGATATCGCACAGGTACAGCTCGTCGGCAATGCCCTGCATAAGCAGGCTGTTGGCGACATGTGCTCCTACGTGGCCCTGGCCGACCACACCGATCTTACGCGTCTGGTACATATATGTATCCTTTCGGCCGAGTTTTTCGCGTCGAACCATTGTAGCGTCCTGCGCCCACTTTGCTAGGCTAAAGCGCCGTAGATTCTTGGGGCATGCCGTAATCTCTACTTTTGGAGTGATTTGGGCCGCCGACGGCATCGCGGGGCGATGTGCTCGCGCGGATGGGGCCGCTCGTTGTACCATAGCTGCAACTGACTCGTTAGGAGCTTCCATGCCCATTCGCATTCCCGACGCCCTCCCTGCTGCTGCGCAACTCGAGAGCGAGAACATCTTTGTCATGACCGAGTACCGCGCGCTGCACCAGGACATCCGTCCGCTGCGCGTGCTCATCCTTAACCTCATGCCCACCAAAATCGCCACCGAGACGCAGATCATGCGTAAGCTCTCCAACACGCCGCTGCAGGTGGAGGTGGACCTGCTGCGCACCAAGACGCACGAGGCCACGCACGTAAGCGCCGGCCACCTGGAGACGTTCTACCGTACGTTCGACGACATCCGCGACATCCACTACGACGGCTTGATCATCACGGGTGCACCGGTGGAACAGATGCCGTTCGAGGAGGTCGACTACTGGCCCGAGCTCTGCCAGATCATGGACTGGTCTACCACGCACGTGCACTCTACGTTGCACATTTGTTGGGGCGCGCAGGCGGGGCTCTACCATCATTACGGTATCCAGAAGCACGACCTGCCGGCCAAGGCGAGCGGCGTGTTCGAGCATCATCTGGTGAAGCCGCAAAGCCCGCTGGTTCGCGGCTTTGACGACCGTTTCTATGCCGTGCATTCGCGCAACACCGATGTGCGCCGCGAGGACGTGGAGGCCGAGCCTCAGCTTGAGGTCGTGGCCGTGTCCGACGAGGTGGGCCTGTACATCGTCAAGTCGACCGACAGCCGCCGCTTCTTTGTCTTTGGACACCCCGAGTACGACACCGACACGCTACGCCTGGAGTACGAGCGCGACGTGAAGCGCGGACTTAACCCTCAGGTGCCGGCGCATTACTTCCCGGGCGACGACCCCACTGCCGAGCCGCTCAACGTCTGGCGCAGCCAGGCTCAGCTGTTCTACACCAACTGGCTCAACTACTACGTCTACCAGACCACGCCCTACGACCTAGCCCGCGCCGGCGAGGAGCACTAGACTGCGCTCGTGTAATGAGGCCTGCCAGCGGTTAGGCGCTGATGATGTTGGGTAGCGGTAGGTCGTGGGCATCGGTGGGGACGCGGTCGACGCGTTGCTCTTCAAAGGCGATGCCGACGATGTGGCAGTCGGGACGAAGTGTGGGCAGGTAGCGGTCGTAGCAGCCTCCGCCGTGGCCCAGGCGCGCGCCGGCGCGGTCGAAAGTCACGAGCGGCACGACGATCATGTCGAGCGCTTCGGCAGGCACGATGGGGAAGCGGTCTCTGTCGATGTCCGTGGCCGCGAAGGCCCGCGTGGGGCGGGCGATAAACGGGGCCGCGGGCGCATCGCCGACGGCGACGGCCCTCATACACATGCGCTGGCCGCACGCAGCGGCTTCGGCTGATGAGAGCATGCAGGGGTACGTGACGCGGCAGCCGCGCCGCTCGGCATAGCTGGCAAATGCGGAAGGATCGGGCTCGGATCCCATTGCCGCATACGTTGCCACGGTTACCGGGTCGCCTTGATGGCTGTCGAGCAGCCGGTCGAGTTTTGCTGCGAGCTGGGAGGATATTGAGGCTGACTTTTGCTCACGGAGGGCCTGCGGGATGTCGTTGCGCTGGGCAAGCGCTTTGACGCGGGCGGCTTGTTTCTGTTGCGCAACGTTAAGCATGCATTCCTCCAAAGCAGCTGTTCGGTTGCTACAAAGTCTATCCCTTCCGTCGCGAGGGCAAACGGGTCAACCGCCGGCCCTTAGGCCGGCCAGCAATCCGGCGGTTAGCCACCGCCAACTGTTGCATGTGCGCAACTATGGTCGAGATGTGCATAACGCGAGTTACCATGGCCTACCTTCCCACTTGCGGGGTAGATTGAACCCCAGTTCAGCAGCACAACGCAAAAAGACGCGCCTTCGGGATTGCCGTACGGTGACTTTGCATCCTCGTCTACTCAAAGAATGTTAGTCTGAACTAATTACCGTTCTATCCGCACGTCCGAAAGGATCATCCATGGTCAGCATTTCCAAGACTCACTCCCTGCTCGTTGCCGCCGGCGCCGTCCTGGGCGTCGTTGTTCCCAAGGCCCTCGCGTCCGACACCGCCAAGCGTGCCGCCGTGGCTACCGTTGCTGCCGGCATGCGCGTCAAGGCTGGCTACCAGGACATCGTCGAGCAGGCCAAGGCCCAGGTCGACGACATCGTTGCCGAGGCCGAGTACCTCAACAACCCCGTTGACGTGGAGGTCGTCGAGGGCGGCAAGGCCGAGTAGACCTCGCGCCCAACGCTTGTCTCAACGACTCTAAGCAGCTGCGATCGCCCCCAAGCGACGCAGCTGCTGCTCTTTTGGGCGCACGTTTGACGCCCCATACCAAGAGAGGCCTTCACGCATGAACTACACCATCCAACACGAGGTCCCCGGCCGCGTGCGCGTTAAGCTCGTCGGTCGCGTGCCCGAGGCGGACATCGACGCCCTCACGCGCGCCCTCCGCCAGCATCCCGTCATCCAAAAGGCGACGGTCTATCCGCGCATGGGCTCACTCGCCGTCGCGTTTGATCCCGCCGCCCGCGCCCAGGCGCTCGCCGCCATCGCCGCTATCGACCGCACGGCCGCTGTATGCCAGCTTCAGCGTCCTCCACAACGAGTGCCGCATCCGGCTTTACGCCAAGGAGCTTTGCTGCCAATAAGAACACCTCCGGGTCTGGCTTGGAGTGGGTGATCTGTGTTCCGTCGGCAACTGCATCGAAAAAGCTGCCAAGCCCAATGCGCTCCAGAATCAGCGGTGCGTTCTTGCTGGACGATCCCACGGCCAGTTTATGACCATCCGCACGCAGCTTCAGCAGTGTACTGCGCACATCTTCGTCCAGATCGGCCGGTGTCATAGTTTGCAGATAGCCGCGATAAATTGCATTCTTCTCATCTGCAAACGACTTCTTTTGCTCCGCAGTAAAAGCGTCTTTCTTCTCGCCCAAGACAATGTCAAGGCTCTCCATACGGCTGACACCGCGCAGCCGGTCATTGACAGACGCATCAAACGGAAAATCAAGTTTCTTTGCCAGCGCAGCCCACGCCGCAAAATGGAATTTGTCGGTATGGCAAAGCACACCATCCAAATCAAAAATATATGCAGTAAAACTTCTCATATTTTTAGCAAATGCCGGAGCTGAATCAGCTCCGGCACGTCCTTTCAGAATTGTTTTTCATATCCGCTTCGGATAAAAACCGGGATCTTTCCGTCGCAGTCCGTACAAATCATTTGCTTGCCCTGGTATGGCTTTCGATCAAAGAATCCAATCCATTCACCATCTGGCAAGTAGACTTGTCTGGTGTTTGCGTTTTCCTCCAGAAGCGGCGCAACAAGCAGTGCATCGCCAAGCATATACTCGTCCTCGCAGGCAAGTGCAGCTTCATCTTCGGGCCAGAGGAAGGACAGCGGCCGCATCATCGGCATATTGCCAGCCACACACGCCTGCGCAGTCTCCCAAAGATACGGGCGCAGCCGCTCACGCAGCTTGTGCCAGAAGCGCATCTCATCGACAAATTCAGGCGCATTGTAGGCAGCAGCCAGATTCCACGGGCTGCGTTCGTTGTTGCCCTCGCCGCCCGGCATCAGCTCCTTGAATTGCCCGCCATCCGGCTCGGAATGCCATTGCATGATTGGGCAGAAGCAGGCCATCTGTGTTGCGCGGCGGTAGAGGTCCAGCGTCGGAAGCGGGCCTGCAAACCCGGCAATATCAAAGCCCCAGAACAGGATACCGGATGCCGCGGCCGAAAGCCCGGCGTGAAGCTGGCTTCGCAGTTCTGCGTTCTGTGATTGCTGATCGCCGCCCCAGTGCATCGGGACAGTGTGCTGCCCGGAAAATCCAGCTCTGCTGAACAAAACCCGCTGCGAACCGATAAAATCGCGGTATGCGCAGGTATAGTCCCGTGCGTAGCGATTCTTTCCGGATTTCCCGTCGCTGCCATCACAAAAACGCACATCTGGGCGATAGATGAACTCGCCGCCATCGGTTTTGAAGCCGTCAACGCCCATGTCGAGAAGATATTGACGTTTTGAGAACCACGTCCGAACGGTTTCCGGGTTTGTATAATCCGGGATCATGGAACCGGAAAACCAATGTCCGTCGGGGATGGTATAGGGTGTTCCGTCTGCGAGATGGACACACAAGCCGCGCCGCACAGCATCCTCGCGGTCAAGCGTGTTCTGTACGTTCAGAATCTCGTTGGCCCCCTGCTTTTTGTAGACAGGAATCTGCCAGAGGACAAGATGCAGCCCGGCTTTGTGCAGCGCATCCGCCATGCCTTTGCGTTTCGGTAACTATCTTATCGGGCATGAGGTTTAGTATCGCTATCTTCAGCGCGCGAATATCCTGATGCTCGGCGCGGTTTTCCGGTATTACGAATATGTTTTCGTCCTCCAGCGTAGCGAACGCGGGAAGATTATCGGGTATCTGAATAGGCATATTTCTATCACTTCTTTTTTCATATTTTCTGTTCTTTATTATATTAGATTATTATACCACAAAAATCAGCCGTATGCAAGCGCCGCGCTTTAAATTCAGCTTTTTTTAACATATCGACAATATAAGCAAAAAAAGAAAGACCGCATTTTCGGCGATCTTTCTTCCCCTATTCATATCTATAAAAAATCAATGCTTGTTGGCTTATAACAGACCGTAAAGGAACATTACTGCAAACACCGCCAGGCAGACTGCCAGCACGCCGAGCAGCGCGAAGATAGCCTTGCGGTTCTGCTTTTCCTTTTCCTTGTTTTTCTTGAACTGCTCTATCGCGCTGAAAGCGTAGTTCTTGCCCGCGCCGCCGGGATTGAGCATATCGTCGATCTTTACGTTGCGGTATCTCTCCTCGCGGGTGAGCTTTCTCGGCGTCATTTCGTAAGGCGCGGCGAGCAGCTTATCATTGTACTTATCCATGTTAATAGCGTCCATAGAAACGTTGTTCTTCGCGGGCGCTTCGAGCGAATCGCCGTTTTTTATAGCGTGGCGGGTATCTACGCTCTTCATCGTTTCGCCGCGGCTCTGGTTCGAGCGCAGCATTTCGATAAGGGCGTTGGTGTAGAGGTTCTCGTCCTCTTCCTCGCTTTCCTCCTCCATAATGGCGGCGGCGCGCTCCTCTTCCTTCTTCTCAGCTTCCTTTACGAGCTTGGTAAAGCCGTTCGGCGAGCGGCGCTCGTGCTTCTGCGCGGCGGCTTCCGACTTATTTTTCGCAAAAGGATTTATGCTGTTGAAATCGCTCTGAGTCTGAGCTGTCTGCTCCTGCGGCTCTTCGGCGGCCGCCTGCGACCTCATGCTGCGGAAAGATCTTCTCGGGGCAGAGGGCTGCGGCTGAGCGGCGCTCTCGTTATCCAGCTTGAGCGGCTCTGGCTTGGGCGCTACGGGCTGAGTAGGCTTTGGCGGAGCTTTTTTCTCCTCGGCAGGCTCAGCGGCGCGGCGTTCCATACGTCTGCGCGGAGCTGGACGCTGCACGGGCTTCGGCTCTTCCGCAGGTGCGGGAGCAGGCTCCGGCTCGGCAGGCTTTTCGGGCTGCACCTCTGCGGGCGCAGGCTCTTCATATGCCGGCTCAGGCTGCGGCTCTTCATAAGCGGGCTGCGGCGCGGGTTCTTCGTAAACAGGCTCGGGAGCGGGCGCAGGCTCTTCGTAAGCGGGCTGGTCCTTCTCGCAGACCTCTTCGGGCGCTTCCTCAGCAGGCTCTTCGGCATTGAGCACTTCCGCGTCGAGCGGCGCGTTTGAAGCCTCGGCAAAAGAGTTGCTCTCCGCCTCTTCGGTATCGGTGGAGTAGTGCATCATCTTGCCCGTCTTGATGTCGAAATATTCCTCGCCGTCTTTCAGCGCTATTTTCAGCTTAGGCGCAGGCTCGCCATCTTTAGGCAGATTGCCCTGCGGAATGTCTATGTACTCAAACTCCTCGTTCACGTCGATCTTGGCGCACTCCAGTATCTCGGTAGCGGTAGTGCACTTCATCGAGCCGCGCACCATTTCCTTGATGGGCAGCAGGATTATCTGGCAGAATGTGCTGTAAAATGATTTGTACACCGCCATGCCGGGGTCTATCATCTCCTGCGGGAAGCGGCTGTCAAAAAATTTCGACCACTGGTCGGGTGAAGAGAGTATCATGCTGTCGATATGCTTCGCGAGCTGTATCCAGAGGTCGCGCTCCTGCATCTCGCGGTCATTTATAATGAGCCACATATAGCAGCGCAGGAAGCAGTCGTAGCAGGTAATGTCGCGCAGGTTGAGCGCTATATCGTCGATATTGAGCGACACCGAAAACTCGGGGTCGGAGTATGCAAAACAGCGGTAGCCGTTTGAAGAAAGTTTAGCGTAAGCAGTCTTAAGCGTTTGTGCCGAGCGCGAGAACGGCGGCAGCGAATCGAAATCAAAGTCGGTCTTGTAATTAGATATTTCGCCATTTTCCGACATATCAAGCATTTTCTGATAGCTGCGTTCTATCTCCTGCATTGGCGTATTTACAGCCACACCAAGTATTCTGAAAGGGTTATAGGCGAAAAGCTCCATAGCGGTGATGCCTATTGAAATATTTGACATATTGCGATCAGCCCCCTGTTTGGAATTTTAAGAAATTTATTGTTACGATATTGTTTATTCAGCGCAAACTGAAATATAGTTCAAATATTTAATTTATTTTCAACAGAAAAACACTCTATATAGATTATAGCAAATTTCCCAGTGCTATTTATCAATATATATTTAACAAGTAATGAACATATAATGAACTTATCACAAGTCTATCATCTGCTAAAATTTAAATTTTTGTTAAATGCGCCGAAAATCATTGCAATTGACGTAAAAATCGTGTATAATAGTAATAAGTAAGTGCGCCTATATGCAGAAAGCTCACGGCGGCACTTCATTACACTGCGCTATTTAAGATGTATAATATAAAAATTTATGAAAGGGGAGTTTTTTATGGGAATATTCAGCAGAAGAAAATCTGCTCAGCCAGCCGCACCGAAGCCCGCGCAAAAGCCCGCCGCCGCGCTAGACCCGAATGAGATCTGGAATACGCCTAAAAAAACTGCTAAAGTAAAAGAATCAAAATTTGCAGACGAAACTACCGAAGGGCTCGCAGAGCCTGTTTCAATAGACCCCGAAACCATCAAGAAGAAAATGGAAGCGCTGGAGCGTGAGCTGGAGGAGCAGAAGAACAAGCCTGCCCAGAGCTACGAGCCCATCGCCTCAGTAAAGGACGACGAAGTTGTTTCGGCGCAGGCGAAGTACGAGGAGCAGTACCGCATCGAGCACGAAAAGTACCTCGCGAGCCACCATCAGGACATCGACTCCGCCGACTCTGCCGACGTTGACAGCAAGATCAGCCACATGGTGGAAGAACACAACCGCGCCGAGGAAGAAACTAAACGCAATCTCGGCAACATAGAGGGCGCTGACCCCGAGCAGATAGCAAGCGGTCTTAGCTCGCTGGGCGTGGCGAAGGACGTTACCCTCGACGCTGATTACAAGAACATAAAGGAAGTTTCCGCCGACGAAGTAGCCGAAAAGCTGAGCGGACTGGGCGTTGCGAAGGACGTTACCCTCGACGCCGACTACAAGAACATAGAAGAGATCTCGGCCGAGGACACCGAAGCTATGACGCGCGAGTTCCTCGAAAAATACGGTTCGCGCAAAGCGTGAGCGTAAAAAGGGCGGCTTCCCTGCCCTGCAATATATGGTAGACCGTTACCGCGCGCAAAACGTGCGGTATTGCCATTATTATGCTATTGTAAAAAATATTAAGGTAAGGAGAGTTTCAGAAAATGCTGATAAACACAGATAACGCTATAATCAAATATTCCGATAAGGGTAAGCCTTTTCCGTATGACAAACTGCTTTTCGCGACCATCGAGCCTTACATTTTAGAGTTCAAGAACGCAAGACTCGATAAGCTTACCGACGAGGACGCGGCAAGATGCCTTGCGAGAATATACAAAAAGATGGAAGTAAACGGCGTGCCCGTGCTTGAGTTTTTCAAGACCGAGCTGGACAGCTGGAAAGACCTAGACCAGCACACAAAGACGATGAACCTCGCGAACCTCATCGCGCGCGACATCTTCTGCTGCTTCGATAAAAACCGCTACGATGAAAACGACGAATTTGCAGTGTGCGACAGGATATACAGCATTAAAAACAAAGACGGCGAGAACGACTTTATATACGCCGAGGAACACGTTAAAGGCAAGCTGCTCAAAAAACAGCTTTCGGAAGAATCAAAATACTTTAAGCAGCTCATGGAATTCAACGCCGCAGGCAGACTTCCTAAGAGCAGCGATGAATAAAGCGAGGTAATCACAATGGTACAGATAGAAATGGAAAACGGCAAGAAGATCAAGATAGAGCTTTACCCCGATGCTGCGCCCATAACCGTGGCTAACTTCGAAAAGCTGGTAAAAGAAGGCTTTTACGACGGGCTGATCTTCCACCGCGTTATCAAAGACTTCATGATACAGGGCGGCGACCCTACCGGTACAGGCATGGGCGGCGCTGACGAAAAGATAAAGGGCGAATTTATCATCAACGGCGTGAACAATATGGTAAGACACGAGCGCGGCGTTATCTCTATGGCGCGTTCTGCAGACCCCAGTACATGGGAACATTTAAAGCTAGTATTTTACCCAACATTTATATTTTCAATAATTGAGTACTTTTTTATTGGAAAAACGCACAATAGAAGGGGATTTCATTTTGCAGTGTGCGGAAAAATGTGCATATTTGGCGGATTTGTCGGAATTTTTAACAAAATCGCAAAAAATGTCTAAAAAATCACAAATAGCTGTTGACGGAATCGCATTTGCGTACTATAATTTATGCGTACTTGAGAGAGAGACAAGGGCAGAAAAATGTCCTTTATAAAAAGACAAAACATATTATATAAAAGACACTACCTCCAAATTGTAGGAATCTCACTTACTGACAAGACTAATCTCAAAGAAC
>OGYO01002096.1_pt1 | contig 10791 bp, 12 predicted proteins | sample 1576561 | NCBI WGS metagenome assembly OGYO01 (sample SAMEA3541507, study PRJEB24748) | human gut metagenome | biome: human gut; feature: human-associated habitat; material: faeces | place: China | collected 2012 | reverse complement strand
GAAAGGACAGCTCTTATGAAGTTGGAAAGGCTGTTACAAGTACAATTATCGAGGAAGCGGGCAAAAGACATTTGAGGCTTGCTTTTCAGTGCTGTGAACATTTAAACCGTGCTCTCATTATGGAAAGGGAAGATGCTGAATTCTTTGGGTATGATGAAGTTACAGTCGTTCCATGGCTTCATGCCGGCGGTGCATTTTCTACAAGTGCCTTCTATCAGTTCAAGGATCCTGTTGCAGTTGAAAGAGTAGCTGCCAGCGGAGGTATTGATATAGGTTTGACTATGATTGGAATGCATCTTAAGAGAGTGGCTGTACCCATCCGGCTGAAAGCAAACAGAATCGGACAGGCTTATGTTTCTGGTGCAAAAACCAGGCCGCCTCTTATAGGTGGTGAACGTGCCCATTATACAAGAGAGGATGGAATGGATTAAGATTTCAGAATCTCTTTATGGAATGATAATTGGAAATAGTTAAATTCGTGGGGATTTCAAGGAGGAAGGGAATATGGAGCATTTAAAAGCTGATCAGGCAGTATATGAAGCAATCCAGAAGGAATTAGGCCGCCAGAGGGATAAACTGGAAATGATCGCCTCTGAAAATATTGTCAGCTATGCTGTAATGGAAGCTCAGGGAAGCGTATTGACCAATAAATATGCGGAAGGATATCCGGGCAAGAGATATTATGGCGGATGTGAATATGTTGATATCGTTGAGCAATTGGCTATCGACCGTGCTAAAGAACTTTTTGGTGCAGAACATGTCAATGTTCAGCCGCATTCCGGCTCACAGGCAAATTTTGCCGTTTATTATGGGCTGCTGAATCCTGGTGACACAGTCATGGGCATGAACCTTACGGACGGTGGTCATCTGACACACGGAAGTACGGTCAATATCTCCGGAAACTATTTCAATTTCGTTCCTTACGGTGTCAGAAAAGAAGATGAACTTCTTGATTATGAAGCAATGGAAAAGATTGCCAAGGAAGTACAGCCAAAATTAATTATCGGCGGCACCAGCGCGTATTCCCGTATTATCGACTTTGAACGTATTGCAGCAATTGCAAAAGAAGTTGGCGCATTATTCATGGTCGATATGGCTCATTTTGCAGGTCTGGTTGCAGGCGGCGAATATCCAAGTCCGATTCCTTGGGCAGATATCGTAACGACAACTACACATAAGACACTTCGCGGACCAAGAGGCGGTGTCATCATGTGCAAGGAACAGTATGCAAAAGCCATTGATAAGGCTGTTTTCCCAGGCATGCAGGGGGGACCGCTGATGCATATCATTGCAGCAAAAGCGGTTGCTTTCGGTGAAGCACTCTCTGATGACTTCAAACAATACGCTAAACAGATCAAACGCAATGAAAAAGTTCTTTCTGATGAACTGCAGCGTGTCGGAATCCGTGTTGTTTCCGGCGGTACGGATACTCATGTACTCTTAGCTGATATGCAGGCCGTAGGCACAACCGGCAAAATAGCACAGAATGCTTTGGATGAAGTCGGCATTACTGTCAATAAGAACACAATTCCATTCGAAACGCTCAGCCCGTTTGTGACAAGCGGCATTCGTCTGGGATCCCCGGCCTTAACAACCAGAGGGCTTGTTGAGGAAGACTTTGTTGAAATTGCTGATATCATTGCAACAGTAGTCAAGAATCCTGAAGATGAAGCTGTTAAATCAGCATGTGCTGAAAGAGTCAAAAAACTTTGTGAAAAGTATCCGCTCTATCAGGATCTCTAATTGAACGAATATAATTTCAAAAAGGGTGAGTACGTAATGCAGGCGCAGGCGTACCCGCCCTTTTTTGATTCAGTGATATTGGGGGGCAGTGCATCATGTGTGCTATAATTTAAACCATAGGGAATGGAATTCAAACACTCGATAAGGAGTTGGTGTATATGACAAAGAAAAAAGGCATAATAGCAATTATTGTTGTCATCTTGATTATTATTTCAGGTGCATACTATTGGTACACGAAATCAAATGAAACTAAAAAGGATGATTACACACTGGGAACTGTTGCAAGGAGCAATATAGGTTTGTCTATTGATGCGACAGGAACTATTGAACCGGTAAACAGCGTTGATTTGTCTGCGACAGCATCCGGTACATTGGAAAAGGTTTATGTCAAGCAGAATGAAAAAGTCACTAAGGGCGAGACATTGGCAACCATCGAATCAAAAGCACTGACCTCCACAATGAAACAGGCTCAGAATACATTGTCGAATAAGGAATCCTATTACGACAGATTGAATAACCTTTATAAACAGGGAGCGATATCTTATCAGGAAATGGACAATGCCAGACTTGATTATTTAAATGCACAGGCATCCTATGACAAAGCACAGGCAGATGTCAATGATACAGTCATTGTTTCCCCAATGGATGGGGTTGTCATCGGTGAACCAATGAAGGAAGGGGAAACCGTCTCCCAGGGGCTGTCCAGCCAGATGGTCATTGTGAGCGTTGCTGACCTTTCTTCCATGCGTATTGAGCTTCTGGTAGATGAAACAGATATTGGAGAAGTAGCCGTCGGACAGGGTGTAGAATTCACCGTTGATGCGTATCCGAATAAGACATTCCATGGTGTTGTTACTGATATTTCCAAAAAGCAGTATTCCTCATCCAGCTCTTCCTCCAGCTCTTCCAGCTCTGTCGTATATTATACGGTTTATGTTGGAATCAATAAGGACGAATTGGATGGGCTCTACCCCTCTATGACTGCCCGCGCAACAATCAAGGGACGTCAGGATGATGATGTCTTGACTGTTCCGGTAACTGCAGTCAGAACAGATTCAAATGGATCTTACCTATATGTAAAGGATGGAGACGGAATCAAAAAGTCCTATATAAAGACAGGAATTACGACAGATAAGGCCGTAGAGGTGCTTTCTGGTGTAAGCGAAGGCGATCAAATCGTCGTAAGCGGTACTGTATCTCAGGAAAAAACTGCGGCTCCGACGACAAAGGATACGCGGAGAGGACCGGGGTTCTAATGGCAATAAAAACAGATGAGCAAGCTGAAGAAGTTATCCGGCTCCAGGGAATAGGAAAGAGTTACTACATCGGTGATCAGGAAGTGCCTGTATTGACGCATATAGATCTTTCCATCACTAAGGGGGAATTCGTGTCGATTATGGGCCCTTCCGGGGCTGGCAAGTCCACACTGATGAATATCTTAGGCTGTCTTGACCGGCCGACAAAAGGGTCCTATAAATTAGACGGAAAAGAAGTCGCTAATCTGACAGATAAAGAATTGGCATATACCAGAAACAAGAAGATTGGATTTGTTTTCCAGAGCTTTAATCTGCTGCCGCGCCTGTCAGCTCTTGATAATGTTATTCTTCCAATGATATATGGAAATGTCTTTAAAAAAGAGCGCAAAGAACGTGCAGTGAAAATGCTGGAATCAGTGGGGCTGGGTGACCGTATAGACCACATGCCGGCGGAAATGTCAGGCGGCCAGAGACAACGCGTTGCCATCGCCAGAGCATTGGTCAATGATCCCGCCATTATCATGGCAGATGAACCTACAGGGAATCTTGACAGCCACTCGACCAGGGAAGTCATGGAGATATTTGCTGATCTTTATAAAATGGGGAAGACGGTTATACTGGTTACCCACGAAACGGATGTAGCCAATTATGCCAACCGCCATGTCGTATTGTCTGATGGCCATATTAGCAAAGACTTTAAGGGGCGTTTGCTATGACAAATATATATTTTGAAAGTGTATTGATGGCCTGGAGTTCTATCATCAGCAATAAAATGCGGTCGCTATTGACAATGCTCGGTATTATTATCGGTGTTGCTGCGGTCATTGCATTGATGTCTATAGGTTATGGTGTCCAGTCATCAATCGAAAGCAATATCTCAAGCCTGGGAACGAATACAATCACTATTACTCCTGGTACAGGCAGAAAGCCCGGCATAAGGCCGGCTGCCGGTTCTATGCAGACTTTGACATACAAGGATTATGAAGCAATAAAGAATCTTCCTAATATCTCTTATGCAGCGCCGCTGGTCAATACGAGCTATGTCGTTGTCAATGGCAACAAGAACTGGACAACCCGCATCTATGGATGTACAGAAGACTATGCCAAGCTTTCAGATCTGAATGTTTCAGAAGGACGTTTCTGGACGGCAAGAGAATATAATGAAAGAGCAAGAGTGGCTGTTATCGGCCAGACGGTAGCAACAAGCTTATTTGGAGAGGAATCCCCGATCGGGCAGAAGATACGTATCAATGGCGATCCGTTTACCGTTATTGGACTGCTTGAGGCGAAAGGGTATTCCTTTATGGATCAGGACGATCGTATCCTCATTCCGTTTACTACCGTACAGGAAAGAATGCTCCATATAACATATGTCAATAATATTGCCATCTCATCGGAAAACAGCAGTGATTTAAGCCAGATAGAAACGGATGTTACGAACCTGCTGAGACTCAGGCATCATATAGCAACCGGGGCTGATGATGATTTTTCCATTCAGAATTCTCAGGATCTTCTGAAGACAATGGAATCAACGACCAGAACATTGACCATTTTCCTGGGAAGTATCGCTGCTATTTCCCTTTTGGTAGGCGGTATCGGCATCATGAATATCATGCTCGTTTCCGTTACGGAGCGTACCAAGGAAATCGGCATCAGGAAAGCACTTGGAGCAACTTATGAAATGATTATTGTCCAGTTCTTGATTGAATCTGTGACAGTCAGTGTCGCCGGCGGGCTGATCGGGGTCATCCTTGGAATTATTATTTCAAAGATCATTCCTTATGTTTCTACCTTAACCACGGTTTTGACAGTAACCCCAATCTTGGGATCTTTCTTATTCTCTGTGCTTATTGGTTTGATTTTTGGTATATATCCAGCACAAAAGGCTGCCAAATTGAACCCAATTGATGCCCTTCATTATGAATAAGTCAGATAATTGATTTCCTGTTTTATAGAACTGATTATTTCTTTATTATGTCTGATATGCTAAAATTTTACAGAGATCAGCATTAACTTGCATCTGATGATTTTTCAGACTATTTCACAGTATAAGCAAAATAGGGAAGAGACCGTTGAACTGATGTATTGTTAATTTTTATGTACCTAATGGAGGTAAAGTATGGATTTTTCGCTGACAGCCAAACAGCAGGAGCTAATCGGATTAGCTAAAGAAATTAGTGAGAAGGAAATAGCTCCCAGAGCCTTGGATATTGATAAAAGCGGAGTTATGGATGAAGATCTTCTTAATATTTTGAAACAGTCAGGAATGACTACCCTGGCTGTGCCAGCTGAGTATGGCGGACCAGGACTTGATCTTCTTACGGTTGCTCTGGTGACAGAAGAAATCGCAAAGGGGTGCGCTGGTGTTGCTACTGTCTGTGCTGCTAACTCCTTAGCTTCTTTCCCGGTTGTTGTAGCGGGTTCTGAAGAACAGAAAAAAGAATACTTCGACTGCCTGAATAAGGGCGGCATGGCATGTTTCGCACTTACCGAACCGGGGGCAGGATCTGATGCCGGGGCTGTTGCGTGCAAGGCAAAAAAAGTAGAAGGCGGATATCTGCTTAATGGTACGAAATGCTTCATCACCAATGCACCGATTGCTGATAAGATCACTCTCTTTGCAAATACAAGAGAATTCGGCGGCATTCGCGGGCTGACTGTATTTATGGTGGATAGAAATACACCGGGCGTTACAATTGGCAAAGAAGAAGACAAGATGGGTATCAGAGCATCTGCTACATCTGAAATCATTCTTGATGACTGCTTCGTGCCGGCAACGGCTCTGGTAGGCAGAAATGGTATGGGATTCCGTATTGCGATGGAAACTTTAGAGAAGTCCCGTCCTATTGTAGGCGCCATTTCCGTCGGCATTGCACAGGCGGCTCTTGAACATGCCATTCACTATGCCCACCAGCGCAAGCAGTTCGGACAGAAGATTGCATCGTTCGAAATGGTTCAGGAAATGATTGCCGATATGGTCATGAAGACAGAAGCTGCAAGAGCTCTTGTTTATAAAGCCTGCTGGCTTGAAATGAACAATGATAAACAGGCTTCTCTGTATTCTTCCATGTCCAAGTGCTATGCATCTGATGTGGCAATGGAAGTAACTACGACTGCCGTGCAGGTTATGGGCGGCAATGGATATTCCCGTGAAAATCCGAATGAAAAATACATGCGCGACGCCAAGATCATGCAGATTTATGAAGGAACCAATCAGGTACAGAGACTGGTTATCGCCAATGCTGCATTGTATTAATTGGAAATTTTAATTGACATTTCCGTCTGGAATGTTAAAATATTTTTATCATTATAGCAATGACGAAGACAGAACTCCCAAGTTCTCTCATAGGGATCCGATGATAGTGGAACATTGGAAGGGTACCGGAGTTTATTCACTTCAGAGCTTTTGGCTGAACGGAGTAGGCCAAACGTAGGGACTGCGTTAAGGTTTTCAAGATATAAATTAGGGTGGTACCGCGAGTAAGAGAACCTCGCCCCTTTGCCGGGGCTGGGTTCTTTTTTTATTTAATTATTTGATTGTTCACTTTTCTGATTACATCAAAAAAGTATTTTTACAGGAGGGGACTGGAACATGGACAAGGATTTAGAAGAGCTTAAGGTAAAAGCTCAGCAAATGCTTAAAAAATGCAGAGAGGGTGACTTAAGTGTAGAAAACCTGCCTGATGTCCGCAAATCTTTAAACAATCTGCTGAATGATATCAAATCTCACAAATTGCTCGAGGATGTCGAATTCATGAAAATTGCAAAGGAACTTGGCAATGAGGTTGTTAATTTCATCAATACTGATTTAGCTGAATTGCAGAAATCTGCCGAAGAAAAAATCAGTGCAGCAGTTGATGAAAGAGAACTGCAGGATGCCAAAGTATTTTATCTTGGCAAGAAAGGAAAGCTGACCGCAATCCTTAAAAACATGAAAGACGTTCCCACAGACCAGCGTCCGGTTATCGGCACTGCAGCGAATACAGTCAGGGCTGCTGTTGAATCTTTCATCGGTGAAAAGCAGGCACAGCTTAAGGCAAAGCGTCTCGAAAGCCAGATTAAAAATGAGACCGTTGATATTACACTGCCCGCCAGACACCATAAGGCCGGCCATGTCCATCCATTGGACAAAGCTTTGAGAAAGATCATGGAATCCTTTGTTCGTATGGGTTACTCTGTCGAAGAAGGACCGGAAATCGAATCGGATTATTATAACTTTGAATGCCTCAACCTGCCGAAAGATCATCCCGCCAGAGATATGCAGGATTCATTCTACATAACAAATGAAATTCTCTTAAGAACACACACTTCTCCGGTTCAGGCCCGCACCCTTAGAAGACATGAACCAAACTCTCCAATCAGAATGATTGCTCCTGGCAAAGTTTTCCGCTGGGATAATGATGCTACACATTCTCCTGTATCTCCGGCCTTCCGACGGGAAGATTCTGCTTCGAGGGTTTTTTGTCCATCAACAAAAAAAGCCGACAAGAGCACCTGTCGAGCCTTAAAAACGAGCGCCGGACGATGATCTTCTATGAAGCGCCCCACAAGCTCCTCGCGACGCTCAAGGACATGGCCGCTAATTTTGGCGAGGACCGGCGCGTGAGCCTCTGCCGGGAGCTCACAAAGCTTCACGAGGAGGTCGTCCGCACGACGCTCGGCGAGGCTGTCGCCCGGTACACGGAAAATCCGCCCAGAGGCGAGTTTGTCGTCGTGGTCGAGGGCGCGCAGGAAGTACCCAGCGAGGAACTCTCCATTGAGGCGGGCGCGAGGCTCGTGCGCGCAGAACTGGAAAAAGGCCTCTCCAAAAAGGACGCCGTGAAGCTCGTTGCCAAGCAGACGGGCCTTCCCCGAAACGCCCTCTATGAGGCAGCCTTGCAGGATGCAGACTGATTGAGAAAAAATAGGAACGCAGGTACGGTTTTTCGCCGCACCTGCGTTTTTTGTTCCTTATTTTTCCACCTCAGAGGTATCCATTGTTTCCTCCGTCAGCGCGCCGACGTCCTCGGCCTTGACCTTTTTGGGAAGGGTCAGGGACAGGATCATCGCCACAACGAACACGCCCGCGACGGGGTTGTTTGCGAAGATATCACTCACGATCTGCGGCATGCCGGAGAAGAATTCCGGAACCTGCGTCACGCCGATACCGATGGCAAAGGAGGTGGCCGCGATGATCGTGTTTCTCTGGTCAAAGCCGCACTCGCCGAGCATCGTGCAACGAGGGGCGTGATCTGAGGGATAAAGGAAATGTAAAAGCTGTCACAAGAAATGTGGCAACTTAAAAAGGCGGCTTCCTACGAAACCGCCAAAGGTTCTATCAGACCGAAGCCATGATATACCTACACGCAAGAGGATTATACCATGTGCTTCTCCTGATATGCAACCGGGAACTGTTGTTTATCGGAAAAAGAAAGGATGAAGACGATATGGCGAAATCAACAAAGACTTATGAAGAAAGAATACGTGCATTAGAGAAAAAGGAACAGGAAAGCATTGAAGCTACAAAAAAGCTCATAGCACAGCGGAAGGAACTGGAAAAGAGAAAGAAAGCGGAAGAAAGTAAAAAACGAACCCACAGGCTCTGTCAGATTGGAGGAGCGGTGGAATCGGTTCTTGGCTGTCCGATTGAGGAGGAAGATTTACCAAAGTTGATAGGCTTCTTAAAAAGGCAGGAAACAAACGGAAAGTTTTTCTCAAAGGCGATGCAGAAAGAGCCACTTACAGATATGGAGGAAGTGTAATGGCGGAGGGAGTGGTTTTTCCATTCCCTTCATTGCCTTTGAATGAAGGGCGCACTTATGGACAACCAGAGGTCGTCCTTATAAGTTTGCCACAAGTGGCAACCGGTCTGCGCTTACGCTTGCCGGGCTCGTTCCGTCGGCGGGGCTTTCAGCCAGACCTGCTCATGCCGCAGGGGGCACTCTTGCGCAGAGGGCGTTCCGACAGCTTCACTTCTGCCAAACCAGAAGAAGATGCTGTCGGAAATCAATGCCGGATACGGCAGTGTTTATGCTGCTGAGCATCTTGCAGGGCTATGTGTTCGGGCGGCTGATCGAAAAGAATGCTGAGAATCGGAAGTGGTCAAAGATATTTTTGACCGCTTCTGTTCTGCTCAGCCTCGGGCTTCTCGGCTACTGCAAATACGCGGACTTTTTTATTTCGAGCGTAAACGCCGTGACGGGCCAATCCGCCGCCTTGTCAGCGCATCCTCCGGCAGCTCCACCTCAAGCACCATCGGGCGTTTTTTCTCCGCCAGAAGGGCATCCAGAAGCATGCCGCCGTAGCCGCCGTTGCGGTATTCCTCTTTTACCGCAAAATGCTCAATATATAAAAAATCCTCGATTTCCCATGTCGCAAAGGTTGCCGCAAACACGCCTTCTCTGCGCACGCCGTAAAGCCGATAGCATGGCTCTTTCAGCAGTGCGCGCTGGTCCTCCTTCACGCGTAATTCCGTCACAGGGAACGCGCTTTCCAGCAAGGGAAAAATTTCATCAAAGGTTTTCTCCGTAATTCGTTCAAACATTATCCTCACCTCCGTCCTAAGAGGATACTATAAATACAGGAAAAAATCAAATCCTCCTGCCATGCGCGCACATTTCTTAAATTTTTCTAAATTTTGTCCGCAAAGCCCTGTTCTGTGATATACTTTATGCTAGAAAGGAAGTGAACCACCATGAAACGATTGGTAAGAGGTAGTTTCCTCTTTCTGTTTCTCTTTTTATGCTCCATGCAGACAGCGGCAGCGGCATCCATTCGCATTTTTCTGGATGATAAGGCTGTTTCGTTTGCTGAAGCTCCCTTTATCGAAAACGACCGCGTATTAGTACCCATGCGCGGCATTCTGGAATCTCTGGGGTATTCTGTTGCATGGCAGGAGGAAAGCAAAACCGTCCTCGCAGAAAAGGACGAAATACAGATTTCCCTGCATCCTGACGAAAAAACAGCCATCGTCAACGGCAAAGCGGTTTCTATTGATGCTCCGGCAAAAATCAGGAATGGGCGCACCTTCGTGCCGCTTCGCTCGTCACTCCCGAAGCAGTGCTACTCACTCCTGCTGGACACCGGAAATGTGGTGATCCTGAAACGGGGCGAAACCGGCTATTACAAGACGGACATTCCCCACACCTCAAAGGAGGAAGCCCGTGCCATCGTGGAGGAATATAACCGCAAGCTGGGCGTGACCCGCGCCCAGGAGGAGGCCGTGAAAGGCGGCTCCATGTTCGGCTTTGACAAGCCCATTGCCGATCCCGCCAACTACGATGCACAGGGACAGCCGTTAAAGCGCCGGGAGAAAGACCGAGGTGACGCACGATGACCGAGCAGAAACATATTATCTGGAGCAGCGATCCGGACTACGAGGATTGGAGGGGCGATCTGGAGGAACAGTACCCCGAGCTTTCTGAGCAGGAACGGATGGAATTGATGGTCGAGCAGAACAACGACTATCTCGATGACGAGCGGTGCAATCTGAACATTCAGCTCTCCCGCCCCATTCTGCTGATCGCAGACATCGGCCGATGGGATGGGCGGTATCCCGGTTATGCCGAGATCAAAAGCGGCAATATCCGCGATTGCCTGTATTCCAAGATGGACTATTCCACATGGTATGTAGACCGGCTGGGCGATCTGCGCTGCGATGCTGTACACCACGACGGCACGAACCATTATCTCTACCGTGCCTACAAGGAGAATGTGAGCGAAGCACAGATCGACCGGCTGAAAGAAAAGCTGTACAGCGCGTTCAAATGGTGGTACGATTACAACGCCGGATTAGTTGAGGCAACAAGGTTGA
>OGYO01002095.1_pt1 | contig 10792 bp, 10 predicted proteins | sample 1576561 | NCBI WGS metagenome assembly OGYO01 (sample SAMEA3541507, study PRJEB24748) | human gut metagenome | biome: human gut; feature: human-associated habitat; material: faeces | place: China | collected 2012 | reverse complement strand
AAGGAAAGGAATAAATTTTATTTCTTAACAGTTCTGGATGTTAGGAAGTCCAAGGTTGAGGGGCCTGCACGTAGTTGTGATCGTTGCTGTGGCTGTGGCAATCGTGCTTATTATGAAGAGGAAAAAAGCAAAACGTCTGGAAGCGGAAGAGGAGGAGTTGTTTGATGAGGTGGAGCGATCTGCTGAGGATGAGCGTTAGCAGCCTGCGGCGCAGAAAATTAAGAACGTTTCTTACGGTACTAGGCGTTGTGATCGGAACGGCTTCTATAGTAGTTATGATATCGCTCGGACTCGGACTTCAGGAATCCATGTATAAAGAGGTGGAGCAAAACGGAGGAACGACAAGTATTACCGTGACGGGAAAAGATTCGGGCGGAATGATGTACGGTTATTCGGGAATGTCTTCGGACGAAGAAGAATCGCAGAAATACATCACAGATGATGTGATCAAAGAGTTGAAAAACGTAGCCCATGTGAAAAGTGCAGAGCCGATCTTAAGCATATCGGTAATCGCGCTGAAAGGAAAATATGAAGGCTTTATCGAATTGACAGGAATGACGCCTGAAGGTTTGAAGACATTGAATCTGGAGCTGGAGGATGGCGGGCGGCTTCCTGATCCGAACAGCGCCCAGCTGGAACTTGTATATGGAAATACAGTAATAACGAATTTTTATGAAAAAACATCAGGAAGAGGATATTGGGATTCGGGAGAACTTCCTGATATAGATCTGCAGACGGATTCCGTTTTTCTTATACTCGATCAGGACGGCTATTATCAGTCGCAGAGCGCGGCTTCGGATATCGGCGGCTCTGCCGGAGAAAGCGGAGAAGGCGGAACAGCGTCGGCAAAAACGCCGCCGAAAAAACATGTCGTATCTGCAAGCGGAGTTTTAAAAGGCGGACCGGATACCTATACGGTGAATTCTTATATGACGTTTTGCGATATCAATAAGCTGAGGACGTATCTTGAAAAAGAATTCAGAGGAAGAGCGATTCCGGGGCAGCCGACGACAAAGAGCGGAAAACCATATAATAAGTTTGTATATTCGTCGGCAAAAGTACAGGCGGACGACATGGAAAACGTAGAGGCTGTCTCAGACGCGATTCGGGCGATGGGATATAATGTGTCGTCGAATATCGAATATATCGACAGCATGAAGAAACAGTTTGCAATGGTTCAGGCGGTGCTTGGCGGAATCGGAGCCGTTTCGCTGTTTGTTGCGGCAATCGGAATCGCAAATACGATGATGATGTCTATTTATGAGAGAACGAAAGAAATCGGCGTTATGAAAGTGATCGGATGCAGTCTTGGAAATATTCGTCAGATGTTTCTTTTGGAAGCGGCGTTTATCGGACTTGGCGGAGGTGTGATCGGAAATGTTTTAAGTTTCCTTATGTCTGCGGCGATCAATGCTCTTGTGAAGGGCAAAGAGATGGGAATGACAACAGGGCAGATTTCTTATATTCCTTTGTGGCTTGTTCTTGTTTCTCTTGGGTTTGCAATGCTTGTCGGAACGGCGGCGGGATATTTCCCGGCGAGAAGGGCGATGAAGTTAAGTCCGCTTGCGGCGATCAGAAATGAATGACAACCGGAAACAGGCGGCGGTTAGAAATAAGTGACGATCAGCCGATGATAAGAGGCGCAGATAGATCGGATAATAACGAAAAATGGTAAAAGACAGAGGTGACCGGGGATTATTCCTCGATCACCTCTATTTCTAAATAATCAAAATCAATGCTGTCTACAAAGTTATCCTGATAAAACCGAGCTTTTGCGTGCCGTTTGAAGTCGGCGATCGTTGTGTCAAGCCAGATAGGCTTGCTTAGATCGAACTCATAGCAGATGGCGTCCAAAGCGTTGAAAATCTTATGTGTGCGGGTGTCTGTTGTCTCATCGCAAATGACAGTATCGCGCAGAAGCCTGTTTTCTTTAAATTCTTTTCCCCATAAACGAAACATAACGAAGCTCCTTTCAAAGTTTATGAAATTTATCATACAAAAATCCCGTTGCTTGTGCAAGCCCTTTTTGATATATTAGTATCAGTTCGGGCGCTCGGACAAAATATACATGCAGGGAAAGCCGGCAAGTTTATATCGTGTCTGTGCGGTGAAATGAAAAAAGAAAACATGATGTGACGCAGGAGTTTGTAAAGGAGTAAAAAGATGATCAGAGTATGCACGATAAATGACAAAGAAATATTGGAAAAGTATTTACAGGAAGAGCCGTATGCCGGAGCAATTTTGGCGGCGATCGAGGAGTTTGGATTTGACGAAAAGTTTCAGACAGTATATCTTGATTCGGAAAAACGAAATCTTGACACCGAGGGAGAGCAAGAAACAGAAGAGACGGTAAAAGGGGTGTATTTGTGGTTTCATAAAAATCTTCTTTTGTACAGTAAAGAAAATAAAGTCGATATAGATTTTCTTGAACAGATGATTTTTATGGCTGCGCCGGACTGTGTTGTGGGAAGGAAGGACAATGTAAATATCGTAAGCTGGCTTTTGACGGATTATCATTTTAAGCAGTCGGACATGATCCCCGAAATCGTGGACGCAGAAGGAAAAACGACTCCGTGTTTTGCGGCAAAAGAAGCGTATGCAGGCGAGTGGGGGTATCTTAAGAAATGAAAAAACTTTTAGATCGGATTTTTATAGATGGTCTGGGCGGCATGGCACAGGGACTTTTTGCTACGCTGATCATAGGAACGATCATTCAGCAGATCGGGTTGTTTATGGGAGGCGGCACAGGAGATCTTATTTATGAACTTGGAAAGATTGCCGCAGGTTTGACAGGTGCAGGCATCGGAGTCGGTGTGGCGCGAAAATTAGAAGCAGGACATCTCGTAATCGTTTCGGCCGCGGTTGTCGGTATGATCGGTGCATTTGCCGGGAAAATCTTATCCGGACAGGTTCTTGTGGATGGAAATCTGGTTCTGGCAGGGCCGGGAGAGCCGTTAGGCGCTTTTGCGGCGGCGTATCTGGCGATCGAGATCGGGATCTTGATCTCGGGTAAAACAAAACTTGATATTATACTGACTCCGCTGGTCTGCATCGGAACGGGATCGGCAGTCGGTCTGTTTGTCGGTCCGCCGATTTCTGAATTTATGTTATGGCTTGGCTCCTTGATCAACTGGGGAACAGAGCAGCAGCCGTTTTTGATGGGAATTGTCGTTTCCGTTTTAATGGGAATGATCCTGACGCTTCCGATCAGCTCAGCGGCGCTTGGAGTAATCCTGAATCTGTCGGGACTGGCGGCAGGGGCGGCGACGATCGGATGCTGCTGTAATATGATCGGATTTGCGGTGGCTAGTTGGAGAGAAAATAAATTCAGCGGATTTCTGGCGCAGGGAATCGGAACGTCGATGCTTCAGATACCGAATATCGTAAGAAGACCTTTGATCTGGCTTCCGGTTATTTTGTCAAGCGCCGTTTTAGGTCCGATCGGAACAATGCTTCTTCATATGACGAACAACGCTACGGGATCGGGTATGGGAACAGCCGGACTTGTCGGTCCGCTTATGACATGGCAGGTAATGACGCAAAGTGAAGCGGGAGTGATCGTGCTCGGAAAGATCATTTTGATCCAGTTTATCCTTCCTGCGGCGGTGACGCTTCTCATTTCTGAGTTTATGCGGAAAAAGAAGTGGATCCGTCAGGGAGATATGAAATTAGAGTTGTAAGAGAAGTCTTAAAAAACAATGAAATCTATGACATGCCTTAGGATTTATGTTAGAATGAAAAAGTAAAATAACTGGCGGAGGCAGTCTGAAATGACGAGTGAACAACAAGTAGAAGCTGCGCTGAAAAGCTATGAGGATGTCGATAGCTGGAAGACGATCATTTTTCTGTATAACGCAGCGCTGAAAGAAGTAGGAACAAAGCTGGAGATTTTGAATGACGAATTTCAGCATGTACATCAATATAATCCGATCGAGCATATAAAGACAAGGATAAAGACGCCGGAAAGCATTGTGAAGAAATTAAGGCGGTATGGCCATGAGACGTCGATCGAGAACATGGTACGCTATATCAATGACATTGCGGGGGTACGTCTTATTTGTTCCTTTACATCTGATATTTACCGTTTGGCGGAGATGATCGGCAATCAAAGCGATCTGAAAGTTCTTTCGATCAAAGATTATATTAAAAATCCAAAAGAAAGCGGTTATAAAAGTTATCATATGCTTGTATCCGTTCCGATCTTTCTTTCCGACAGCGTAGTCGATACAAAAGTGGAAATCCAGATCCGAACGATAGCGATGGATTTTTGGGCGAGTTTGGAACATAAGATTTATTATAAGTTTGAAGGGAATGCGCCTGATTATATAAGCAGAGAATTGAAAGAGTGTGCGAAGATGGTGTCGGAACTTGACGACAAGATGCTCTCTTTGAATGAGGCGATTCAGGCCTGCATGATCAGAGACGATCAGAGAAAAGAAAGTATGGAAGATGTGTTTGACAATGTGATCGGCGAAAGAAGAAAACAGTAAAGAAAATCTTAAGTAATCTTAAGTTTTAAGCTTTGGGGGCAAAAGATATTGATGCTTTTGCCTCTTTTCGTTATACTGTATATTTGGAGGGAAAAGACGAATGCAGGAAGAAAAAACAGAAATAGAACGCTGCGATTTTATACATGTTCATGAAGATGTAGTAAAAAAAGTAAAGGAACACATTCCGGCAGAAAGAGAGCTGAATGATCTTGCGGAATTTTTTAAAGTGTTCGGAGATGTGACGAGACTGAAATTGTTAAGCGTGTTGTTTCATTCGGAGATGTGCGTGTGCGATCTGGCAAAGACGCTGAATATGACTCAGTCGGCGATCTCTCATCAGCTCCGCATTTTAAAGCAGATGAAGCTCGTGAAAAACAGAAGGGAAGGAAAGACAGTATTCTATTCTCTTGCAGACGGGCACATTAAAACGATTATTAATCAGGGAATGGAACATATACAAGAGTAATAAAAGAAAAGCCGGCGGGCAGGGAAAGCCGGCAAACAGGAGAAAGCCGACGAACAGGGAAAAGTTGACGGAAAAGGGAAAAAGGGATGACGAGAGAAACCAGAAAAAGGGAATTGGAGATCGGTATCGGTCTTGTTTTATATTTGCTGGCATTCTTAATAAGCATGCAGGCAAAGATGAAATCAAAGGCGGAGATGCTTTTGTTTTTACTGCCGTATATTGTATCGGCGATCAGTATTTATAAAGAGCAGGCAGAGAAATTTTTGAAAAAGCAGTTTCTGGATGAAAACTTACTGATGATCATAGCGACTGTAGGAGCATTTTTTGTAGGACGTTACAAAGAAGCCGTTGCGGCGATGCTCTTTTATCAGGTCGGAAAACTTGTAGAAGAAATCTCTCTGAGCAGGACGAAAAAATCTATTGCGAAATTTATTGATATTCGTCCGGAATATGCGAACCTGAAAATCGGAAACACAGAAAAGATTGTTCCGCCGCAGGAGCTGAATTTGAGACAGACGATCGTACTGCATCCGGGAGACAAGATCCCGGTTGATGCGGTTGTGACAAGCGGAACGGGAACAGTTGATATGAAGGCGCTGACAGGAGAACCGGATCCTGTCACTGTGCGGATCGGAGACAGGCTGTTCAGCGGAAGCATCAATCTGAACAGCGTGTTGGAAGCCAGAGTTGAGAAACTGTACAATGATTCTACTGCGGCGAAGATCATGCGGCTTGTAGAAAGCGCAAATGAAAACAAATCGGAGAGCGTACATTTTGTAGATAAATTCACAAAATATTATACGCCGATCGTTATTTTGATCGCGCTTTTAACTGTCATTCTCCCGCCTATGATGTTTGTGGAGGCGAAGGCTGAGTGGATATACAGAGGATTGATCATTCTTGTGGCGGCATGTCCGTGCGGGTTGATGGTTTCTATACCGCTTGCGTTTTTGGGCGGGATAGGATCTGCTTCAAAGCAGGGCGTTCTGATAAAAAGCGGAGCTGTTTTGGAAGATCTGATCCGGGTAGACACATATGTTTTTGATAAAACGGGAACACTGACGGAAGGCGTATTTCATGTGAAAGATATTGTTCCGTATAAGTTTGAAAAGGAAAGACTGTTGGAGCTTGCGGCTTTGGCGGAAAGTTATTCAAAGCATCCGGTGGCGCTGTCTCTTGCGGAAGCTTATGGAAAGCCGGCTGAAAGCACGCGGATCAAAGATGTGAAAGAAGAACCGGGGTACGGCGTTCATGCGTTTGTGGACGGACTGGAAGTTTATGCCGGGAACACAAGGCTGATGAACCGGGAAGGAATCCTTTACGCACAGACGGAAAAAGACGGAACTGCCGTTCATGTGGCTGTTGACGGAAAGTATGCGGGATACATATTGATTGCGGATACGATTCGTAAAGATACGGGAAAACTGATGCGCTGGATGCGAAAGAAAAATATGGGAACGGTTATGCTGACCGGAGATAACGAGCGTACGGCGGAAAAAGTGGCGGCAGAGCTGAAAATCGACAGCGTTTATGCGGAGCTGATGCCGGAAGATAAAGTGCAGCTTCTGGAAGAGTTTTGCAATGACCGCATGGAAAATGAAAAATTGGCGTTTGTAGGAGATGGAATGAATGACGCGCCTGTTTTGGCGCTTGCAGACATCGGCATCGCGATGGGCGGTCTCGGCGCGGATGCCGCGCTTGAGGCGGCGGACATTATCCTTATGGAAGATGAGCCGTCGAAGATTATAAATGCGGTGCGGATCGCAAAAGGAACGATCCGGTCTGTACGGGAAAATGTATTGTTTGCGATCGGTATGAAAGTATTTTTAGTCATACTTGCGTTTTTCGGTCTTGTGACGATGCAAAGCGCTATTATAGCAGACATGGTTGTGATGGTAATTAATATTTTGAATTCATTTTGGATGATGAAGTATCCGGAATCGGGGGTGTAAACGAATCGTGAAAATCAAAAAACAGATCGTGTTGGCGGCAGTTCTTTGTATGGCTGTGCCGACTGTGGCATCAGGCTGTGCAAACAGTGCGAAATCAGGTGTAGAGGCATTGGAGGCAGGAGATTATAAAGAGGCGCAGGCACAGTTTGAAAAACTGACTGAAGAAAAGGATAAGAAGAAATCGGCAGAGGGGTATCGGGGACTTGCGATGACATATTATGAGCAGGAGGAGTATAGCTCGGCTCTCGATGCGTTTAAAAAAGCTGTTGACACAGGAGTAGTACAGACGACTCAGATCTATAATCTGATGGGTATTTGTGCAATGAAGACAGAGGATTACGAGGCGGCTCTTGAATATATACAGGCGGGTCTTGCCATGGCGGAAACAGATATGTCAGGTGAAGAAGAGAAGAATTCGGAAAATGGAAAAGATTCTGCTGAAATGATTCAGGAGATGAGATATAACGAAGTTGTCTGTTATGAAAAACTGGCTGATTGGGAAAACGCGAAGCAAAAAGCGTCCGAGTATCTGATCGAATATCCGGAAGATACGGCGATGGAAAGAGAAGCCGAGTTTTTGGAAACGAGATAAACACCGTTTGGCAAAAGAAAGTTCTCATGAAAGGGAATTTTTCGTGAAAGGAAAATCTACGTAAAGGGAAAATCTATGTGGAGGGAAAATCTATGTGGAGGGAAAATCTTTGTGAAGGGAAAATTCTCATAAAAGAAAATTCGGAGAAATAATATGTATGAGATGGAGCAAATCGACGAGAGGGTGATCCTCGTCGGAATCGATACGGGAAATGAAGATGCGGCAAACCGTTCGCTTGACGAACTTTCGGAATTGGCGAAAACTGCAAAAGCGGCTGTAGTCGGCAGGCTGATCCAGCCAAGAGAGAGCGCGCATCCGGGAACATATATCGGGAAAGGCAAATTGACGGAACTCAAAGATCTTATATGGGAGACTGACGCGACGGGGATTATTTGCGACGATGAGCTGACGAGCGCACAATTAGGCAACCTTGAAGAAGAACTGTCATGTAAAATTATAGACAGGACGCTTTTGATCCTTGATATTTTTGCGGCGCGGGCAGTATCGGGAGAAGGAAAGATCCAGGTGGAGCTTGCTCAGCTTCGATACAGAGCGTCAAGACTGGCGGGGCTTGGCAGATCTTTATCCCGTCTCGGCGGGGGGATCGGAACGAGAGGTCCGGGAGAAAAAAAGCTGGAGATGGACAGGCGTTTGATCAGAGAACGGATCAGCAGACTGAAAAAAGAACTAAAAGACGTGGAAAAGCATCGGGAATTAATACGGACACAGAGAAAACAGTCGGGATTAAAGGTGGCGGCTTTAGTAGGATATACATCGGCGGGAAAGAGCAGTATAGAAAATGCGCTGACAAATGCCGGCATTTTAGAAGACGCCATGCTGTTTTCTACATTAGATACTACAACCCGCTCTCTTGTTCTCGATAATACGCAGGAAATATTAGTTACAGATACGGTCGGTTTTATAAGAAAACTGCCTCATCACCTTGTGGAAGCGTTTAAAAGTACGTTAGAAGAAGCGAAGTATGCGGACATTATTATTCATGTGGTAGATGCGTCTAATCCGCAAATGGATGAGCAAATGCATGTCGTTTACGATACATTGCGTCAGCTTGGAGCGGCAGACCGACCGGTGATCACACTTTTTAATAAGCAGGATAAACTCGAGTCGGCAGGCAGCTATCGGGATTTTCAGGCGGAATATTCAATTCCGGCTTCGGCAAAAACAGGAGAAGGTCTTGCAGAACAAAAAAAGGCGCTTCTCGAGATCGTACGAAGAGAACAGATCTATGTGGAGCGTTTGTATGATTTCTCGGAAGCATCGAAAATTCAGCTTATCCGAAGTCGTGGACAACTTTTGTCGGAGAAGTATGTTCCGGAAGGGATTGAAGTGAAAGCATACGTTCCGAAAGATATTTATGGGAAGGTTTGTATATAATTACCAAAAATAAAGGGGGAAATATGAGGGAACGATAGTTTTAAAGCTGTAAGATAGTAATGAAACCGGTAGGGAAAGTGGTGCAAAAAGCGGAAAATAATTTGACATTTTTGTTGAAAATTGGTAACATTATTTAGATGATACAAGAAAATATGTGACAGAGTATTGCTGTACAGAGCAGGCAAGACCTTTTTAACTGATTATATGGTTGGTAAAGCAGGGATTGCCTTTTTTCTTGTATTATGAGGAAATCAGGGGATTATTTCCGAGAAAAAGTTATGAAAAAGGAGGAACAAGGAAGCAATGCATAACGTGAAAAAGTCATTCAAAAGACTATTGGCGGTATCATTATGCGCAAGCTGCGTCTTGTCAAATGGGATGCTTTCTCTTGCGGAAGGGGCAGAGGACAAGGCGGTGAATCTGGCTTTGGGATGTCAGGCGACTGCAAATGCCCAGTACAATCAAAACGGTAATGATATGAGCGCGTCAAAGGCAGTTGACGGCAACGATGAAACGCGGTGGTCTTCTGAAGGTGCGGCCCCGGGATGGCTGCAAGTGGACTTGGGAGAACAAAAGTCCTTTACGCAGTTCCGCATCTTAAGTGAAGGCGGTACAGGAGTTACCGTAGGAAAACAGTTGATCGGGAAGTTCAAAATCGAAGGTTCTAACGACAATTCAAAGTGGACTTTGATCCATCAGTCGGAGGATAAACAGGCGGAAGGTTTTCCGCAGGATACAGTGGTAACGCTGGAAAAACCGGTAAGTTACCGATACGTGAAGCTGACGGTGGAGTCGTTGAAAACAGGAGCTTTTGACAGCGTTTCGATTCGCGAATTTGAGATCCGTGATAAAGAAGAGACAACTCCGGAAAAACCGCAAGACCCGGAAGAAAACGTGGCTCTGAAAAAAACGGCAGCAGCAGATTCTACAGAAGATAATAGTTTGATCGCGGCGAAAGCGTTTGACGGCAACACAAAAGATCGAAGCTCAAGATGGAGTAGCGCGGTAGCGGACGCCCCGCACTGGATTTATGTCGATCTCGGAAAAGAAATGGATGTAAAAACAGTCTGTATTTTCTGGGAAACAAGAAAAGCGACGGACTATAAGATCCAGATCGCAAACACGGCAGAAGCGCCGGCGGAATCCGATTGGAAAGATGTGAAGCACGTACAGGATCGTCCGAAGGCATTGAAAGATGCAATCGTGTTGGATAAAGTTGAGAAAGCAAGATATGTGCGCTTGTACATCAATTCATTTACAAAGAATGATCCTGATAATGAAGGGGCAAGCTGGAATTCGATCTCGATTTATGAAATGGAAGTATACGGCGGCGAGCCTAAGGTAGATATCGAGGAAGGAATCTCGGTTGATACTCCGAAAAAGGGTGATAAGAAGCTGACAGTCCATATTCCGGAAGAAACAAAAACGGAAAAGGTAACATATAACGGAACGGATTATGAACAGGTTGTAGATGCGGATTTGAATCTTTATCAGCCGGTTGTAGATACGACAGTGAAAGTTTCCTTTAAAATCGAGAATAAAGAAAACGGCTCTTATCGTTTCAAGGAAATTCCGGTAACAGTTCCGGGAGAATATGAAACGAAAGAAGGAGATAACGCAGCGCCGGACGTTTTGCCGGAAATCAGAGAATGGAAGGGAAATGCCGGAACGTTTGCTCCGAATGCGGGAAGCCGTATTGTCATTAAAGATGCAGAACTTCAGGAAATGGCAGATGCATTTGCAAAAGATTATGAGGCAATTATGGGACAGACGCTCCCTGTAGTAACTGCAGATTCGGCGAATGCAGGCGACTTTTTCTTTGCGCTGACAAAAGAAGGAAAGGGACTGCAGGAGGAGCGCTTGCCCGCGGCGAGATGCAGGTCATCGGTGCAACCAC
>OGYO01002094.1_pt1 | contig 10792 bp, 8 predicted proteins | sample 1576561 | NCBI WGS metagenome assembly OGYO01 (sample SAMEA3541507, study PRJEB24748) | human gut metagenome | biome: human gut; feature: human-associated habitat; material: faeces | place: China | collected 2012 | reverse complement strand
CCTTGCGGAGTCCAGAGGCAGAGCCTCTGGTGGTTCCCCTCACAGCTCCCTTCGTCCCTCCATCGCCTTTGAGAGCGTCACTTCGTCGGCGTATTCAAGGTCGCTGCCGACGGGGACGCCGTGGGCAATGCGGGTGCACTTGATGCCCATGGGCTTAATGAGCCGCGCAATGTAGGTTGCGGTTGCTTCGCCCTCGATGTCGGGGTTCGTCGCCAGAATCACTTCGCTGACCGGCTCGGTCTGTAGGCGCGTCATCAGTTCCTTGATGTGAATATCATCCGGCCCGATGCCGTCCATCGGCGACAGCGTGCCGTGCAGGACGTGGTACAGCCCGTGGTAATCGTGCATCCGCTCCATGGCGGCCACATCGCGCGGGTCGCGCACGACGCAGATTTGCCCGTTATGGCGGCTTTCATCCGCACACACGGCGCACTTTTCAGCGGAGGAAAAATTGCCGCACACGTCGCAGTAGCGAATCGCCTTGCGCCCCTGCCACAGCGCCGCCGCCAGCGCGTGAACATCCTCCAGCGGCATCCCGACGATATGGTACGCCAGCCGCGCCGCCGTCTTGTGACCGATGCCGGGCAGCCGAGACAGCTCCGACACCATCCGCTCAATCGGTTCGATTTGTCCGGGCATCAGAACAGACCGCCCATACCGCCCATGCCGGGCGCCATCTTATTCATCGTCTCTTCGCGGTTTGCTTCACCCTTGCGCAGCGCTTCGTTCACCGCCGCCATCACAAGGTCCTGCAGCATTTCCACGTCATCGGGGTCAACGACCTTGGGGTCAATCGTCAGGGACAGCAGCTCACGCTTGCCGTTCACCTTCACGCTCACCACGCCGCCGCCGGACTGCGCTTCGTACTCCTGCGCATCCAGCTTTTCCTGCGCGTCCGTCATCGCCTGCTGCATCTTCTGCGCCTGACGCATGAGCTGCTGCATGTTCGCGCCGCCGCCGAAGCCAAAGTTCTGTCGTGCCATAAAAATCGTCCTCCTAATTATTCGTTTTCTGTCAGTTTCTCCGGGGAAATCCGCCGGATGGTCAGGTTGCCCGAAGCCGTCGTCACGCGGACAGACGGTGCGCCATCGACGATGGATACGCCGTCCGTCAGCAGCCGCCCGGACACCGAGCGAAGAATGGCGTCACACTGCGCGCCGGGAATCTCCAGACTGATGCCGCCTGCGACCGAGCCGCCCTTGAAGGTGGAGAACATCTCCGCAAAAGAGAGCATTGCGCCCCGGCTGACCGAGGACAGCGAGATGTTCAGAAACGCAAGGCGCTCCAGACAGAGCATCCCCGTCGTTGTGAACAGACTGCAATCCTGACCGGACAAGTCGCTGCCGGCAATGTCGCCGCTGCCGTTCTTGACCTTCAGGCTCAGGCTGCTCAAGTCGGAGAGCATCACGAAGCCGGAGAGAGACTCCACGGACAGGTCACTGACCTGCAAACCGCGGACATGCACGCTGCCGGACGTCGTGCGAATCTCGACCCGCCCCTTCCACGCGCGCGGAATGCGGATGGTCACTTGCAGCCAGCGGGCGCTGAGCGGCAAGGGCGAGAGTGCGGCGGCGGACTGCTCCAGCGTCAGCGTATCGCCGTTCTGGGCGAGCGAAACCGCCTTCATATCGTGGTCGTCGCCGGATGCCATGACTTGGATTTCCTGTGTGTCATCGGCATAGAGTTCCAGCAGGGCGCCGGTGAGGTGAATCACCAGCTGCGTAATGGTCAGCGAGGAAAAAGAGTTGCGCGAATTCATACGCGTTCACCTCCGTCATTCGTCCTCATCATATCACGTTTTGGCGCTTGTTGCAAGGGGAAAAGCCAACTATGAAGCAGTTGGATGCTTATGCGGATAGGCATAGTTGACTTCATTTCCATCGTGGTAACTTCCGCAAGTTCCAGAGGGCATAAAAACAGACGAAGTCTGCGATCGCCCTCTGGACTCCTTTGGCGTTCGCCTCCGGATGCTACTTGATTTTTATTGGAAGTTTTTTAGTTTGTGCGCAGGGACGCTTCGCTGCCTGCGGCGAAGTTGCCGGACTTGTTTTTCCTCTTTGAGTAGGCTTAACGGAGCAACAGTTGGGGCGTTGCCCCAAGCCCCATAAGGGGCGCCGCCCCTTAACCCCGCAAGGGGCATTGCCCCTTGACCCTTTTTTCGGCGCCATGCGGGTGCTGTTATTCCAACAGCTCCGCCCCCGTCACCACGTCGTCCATCACCGCGATAACCAGCGGCGTTCCGCGATCCTGCTTGCCTTGCAGGCGCACGTTGTCCCTTTCCACCAGCGTCGCGGGGGATTTCGCCTGCTGCACGCGAATCAGGTGATCGTCCTTCTCCAACCGCACCACGCCCGCAAGCTGTTTGCCGTTGCTGCCATTCTTGTTGAAATAGAACGACTTCACGCCCTTGCCGTTGCGGTTCTGCTTCTCGAAATCGACGGAGAGCAGACGTTTGGCGTAGCCGCGGTCGGTCAGCAGCACGATTTGGTCGCTGTCTTGCAGCTGCCCGCACCAGATGACCTCGTCGCCGTCCTCCACCTGCATACAGCGCACCCCGGCGGCGACGCGCCCCTGCACCGGCACGCTGTCGAGCGAGAAGCGGATGCACAGACCGCTGCGGGTGAACAACAGCAGGTCGTCACGGCTGGCGGCGGGGAGAATGGTCAGCAGACGATCGCCGTCCTTCACGTTCACGGCGGCAAACTTCTTGCTGCGCACGTCGTAATCCGCGGCGGCGGTGCGTTTTACCATGCCCTGACAGGTGATGAAGAGAATGTCCGGCAGGTGCCCGACGTCCGCCATGCGGATGCACGTCATCCACAGCGCCTTCTCGTCGTCCTCCAACCCGGCCAGCACGCCTGAAAGCAGCTGCCCGCGATCCTTGGGCTTGACTTCGTTCAGCGACGCAACAGGCAGAGGATAGCAGTTGCCGTGGTCGGTGAAGATGAGCAGCGTCTCGTCTGTTTTGGCCATGAACAGAAAGTCGGCGAACTCCTTGTCGTCCTCCGCGCGGGTCGGGAGCGGCGTTTTCTTGTAGAGCGCGGGATTCATGCGCTTCAACTGCCCCGCACCCGTGAACGCCACGATGACTTCCTCCGGCGCGGCAGCTTCTTCCTCGACTTCCAGCGGGGATTCGTCCGCTTTTTCGATGGTCGTGCGGCGCTCGTCGGCGAATTCCTCGGCAATCTCCTGCAATTCCTTGCGGATGACCGCCAAGAGCTTTTTCTCGCTGTGCAGGATGCCCTCCAAGCGGTCGATGAGCTTCAGGATGTCCTCGTACTCCTTGCGCAGGGCGATGATTTCCAGATTCGTCAGCCGCTGCAGGCGCATGTCCAAGATTGCCTGTGCCTGCGCGTCGGACAGTTCGAAGCGCTCCATCAGGCGGGCTTTCGCTTCTTTCGGGTTCTTTGAGGAGCGAATCAGCGCGATGACCTCATCGAGGTTGTCCACCGCAATCATCAGCCCCTGCAAAATGTGCGCGCGGGCTTTCGCCTGCTTCAGGTCGTACTCCGTGCGGCGGGTGATGACGTTCTTCTGATGGCGGATGAAGTGCCCCAGCATCGTCTTCAGCCCCATCTGCACGGGCTTGCCCTCGGCGATGGCGACCATGTTCACGCCGAAGGTGACCTGCAAGTCCGAATACTTGTAGAGCACTTTCAGCACCTTGTCCGGGTCGGCGTCCTTCTTCAGCTCAATGACGGCGCGCATTCCCTCGCGGTCGGATTCGTCGCGGATGTCGTAGATGTTTTGCAGCTGCCCCTTCTTTTCTTCCGACAGCTTCAAAATCTTCTCCAGCATCGCGGCCTTGTTGACCATGTAGGGGATTTCCGTGATGACAAGCAGCTTGCGCCCGTTCACGCCGTCCTCCACATGCACGCGCGCGCGCAGGGACAGCTTCGAGCGTCCGGTCTCATAGCCTCTGCGGATTTCCTCGTTTTTCACCAGCACGCCGCCGGTGGGGAAGTCCGGGCCGGGGATGATTTTCATCAGCTCATCCAGCGGAATGTCCGGATTCTCCATCACAGCAATCGCCGCGCGGATACTTTCGCCCAGATTGTGCGGGGGGATGTTCGTTGCAAGCCCTACCGCGATGCCGCTTGCGCCGTTGACGAGCAGATTCGGGAAGCGCGCGGGCAGCATGTCCGGCTCTTTGAGCGTGTCGTCGAAATTCAGGCGGAACGGCACGGTGTCCTTCTCAATGTCGCGCAGCATTTCCAGCGCGAGGGGCGTCATGCGCGCCTCGGTGTAACGCATGGCGGCAGCGCTGTCGCCGTCAATGGAGCCGAAATTGCCGTGCCCATCGACCATCGGCCCGCGCATGGAGAAGTCCTGCGCCATGCGCACCAGCGCGTCGTACACGGAGGAATCGCCGTGCGGGTGATATTTGCCCAAGCAGTCGCCGACGATGCGGGCGCACTTGCGGTGCGGCTTGTCGGGCGTCGTGCCCAGTTCCATCATGGTATAGAGAATGCGGCGCTGCACGGGCTTTAAGCCATCCTCGACGCGCGGCAGGGCGCGTTCCAGAATGACATGCTCCGCGTAGGGAATCATGGACTGGTGCATCACGTCCTCGACGGTCGTTTGCAGGATGCGCGACGGGTCGTCCTTGGGAATCGGGCGGTTATCGCTTGTTTTCTTTGCCATAACTTACTTTCCTTCCCCTCGCTGATCTTCCGGCAGCTCGAAATTATCCGGCTTATTGAAGTCGGCGTTCTCGATGATGTAATCGCGGCGCGGCTCGACCTTGTCGCCCATCAGGATGGTAATGCGGCGGTCAGCCAGCGCTGCGTCCTCAATCGTCACCTGCATCAGTTTGCGCTGGGAAGGATCCATCGTCGTCGCCCAGAGCTGTTCGGGATTCATTTCGCCCAAGCCTTTGTAGCGCTGAAGCGTGTAGCCTTTGCCCGCTTCCTTGATGCACTTCGCCAGCTCCTTGTCGTCGTAGGCATAGAGGACTTTGCTGCCCTTTTGCACCTTGTACAGCGGCGGCATTCCGATATAAACGTGACCGCCGGTGACAAGCTCTTTCATGTAACGGAAGAAGAAAGTGAGCAGAATGGCGCGGATGTGCGCGCCGTCCTGATCGGCATCGGAGAGGATGATGACTTTGTTGTATTTGAGGTTGGCAAGGTTGAAATTCTCGTCGATGGACGTGCCGAGCGCGGTAATCAGCGAGCGGAACTCCTCGTTGCTCAGCACCTGATCCAGCCGCTTCTTTTCGGCATTGAGGGGCTTGCCGCGCAGGGGGAGAATCGCCTGATAGCGGCTGTCGCGCCCCTGCTTGGCGCTGCCGCCTGCGGAATCGCCCTCGACGATGAACAGCTCATTGTCTTCCGCCTTTTTGCCGCGGCAGGCGCTGAGCTTGCCGACCAGCGGCGCGGCGTCTAACTGATTTGCTTTGCGGGCGTTGTCGCGGGTCTTGCGCGCGGCTTCCCGCACCTGCGCGGCGCGAATCGCCTTCTGTACAATCTGCTGCGCAATCTCCTGATTCTTGAGGTTCTCCAGCCAGTCTGTCAGCTGCTGGGTGATGATGCCCTCCACCGCGGGGCGCACTTCGCTGTTGCCCAGACGACCTTTTGTCTGCCCCTCGAACTGCGGATTCTTGACCATCGTCGTCAGCACGCAGCTCAAGCCTTCGCGGAAGTCCTCGCCCGTCAGGTTGCTGTCCTTTTCCTTCAGGAAGCCGTTGCGGCGGGCGTAGTCGTTGAACATCTTCGTGAATGCCGCCTTGAAGCCTGTTTCGTGCGTTCCGCCTTCACCCGTGGGGATGTTGTTGACATAGGAAAAAAGGCTCTCGGTATAGCCGTCGGTGTACTGAATGGCGACGCGGCAGATGACGGAATCCTTCTGCCCTTCGAGGTAAATCGGCTGATCGTGCAGGACGGTTTTGCCGTCGTTCAAATACCGCACATAGTCGATAATGCCGCCCTCGTAGTGGAAGGTTGTTTCGCGGCGGGCAGGGTCGCTCACACGCTCGTCGAGAAAGACGATTTTCAAGCCCCGGTTCAGGTATGCCAACTCCTGCAGGCGGCGGAAGACTGTGTCGTAATTGAAGCGCACGTCCTCGAAAATCGCGTCATCGGGAAGAAAACGCACGAGTGTGCCCTTCTTGCGTGTGTTGCCGACTTTTGCCAAGGGTGCGTCCGGCTTGCCCGCGATGACCTTGCCTTTCTTCTCGTCGAACTGACTTGTGAAGCGCATGGCATAATGGCTGAAATCGCGGTAGATGTCCACGGTCAGCCACTTGCTCAGCGCGTTGACGACCGACGCGCCCACGCCGTGCAGACCGCCGGAATAGCTGTAATTCTCGTTGTTGAACTTGCCGCCCGCGTGCAGCACGGTGAAAATGACCTCCGCGCCGCTGACGTGCATGGTCGGGTGCTCATCCACAGGCATACCGCGCCCGTTGTCGTACACCGATGCGGAGCCGTCCGTGTGCAGCGTCACGCGCACCTCATCCGCAAAGCCGTTCGACGCCTCGTCAATCGCGTTATCCACAATCTCCCAGAGCAGGTGATGCAGACCGCGTGTCGAGGTGGTGCCGATATACATGCCCGGACGCATCCGAACCGCTTCCAGCCCTTCCAGCACCTGAATATTGCCTGCATCATAGTGATTTGCTTGATTTGCCATGAAAAAACTCCTCTTATAATGAAGGAAGTATATCAAAATCGCAATGGTGACAAAACACCAATTTTCATTATATCACAATTCCGCCGATTCATCAAGGCGAACAGCAAAATGACGCTCGAACAGTTCGGCAGAGGAAAATCGGCACAAAAAGGCGCTGTACGCTCAACAAAAACGTAACATTTTATCAAATACCGGAAACATGTTCATGGAAAAAAAGATATTGCAAACGGGAAGATAATCGCCGAATTTAACAGGGGAGAATCCGCCAAAACGCCACAGAATTTACAATTCACAGGGAAAAAGCCTCTTGACAATGCAACAATTTTGTAATAAAATCAGGCTGTACGGAAAGGAGTGATTTCCCCATGATGAATTCCGGGCTGCGGCGGCTTCTGTCTGGCGCGGTGGCGCTGATGCTGCTGGGCTGTTCCTCCGCCTTGGCGGATACGGCGACGGTCACTGCGCGCAAGCTCATTCTGCGCGAAAAAGCATCCTCGACCAGCGATGCCCTGCAAACCCTGCCCAAAGGCACGAAGCTGGAGATTCTCGGCAAAAGCGGCAGCTGGTATAAAGTGACTTACGGGAAATACACCGGCTATGTCTATAAAACGTATGTCAGCGTGACCAAGACGGCCAGCAGTTCTAGTTCTTCCAGCAGCACGACGCGGCTGGAAAAGGGGAGCACTGGCAGCGACGTCAAGGATTTGCAGACAAAGCTGAAAAAACTCGGCTATTATGATGCTTATGTCGATGGCGATTATGGCGACACGACCGTCGCGGCGGTCAAGGCGTTCCAGAAGAAGTATAACCTGACGGCGGATGGCATTGCAGGCAAAGAGACGCTCAAAAAGCTGGACAGTGTCTACAAGAACGCGGACAGCGACAAGGACGATGATTCGCTCCGCATGGGCGACAGCGGCAGCGCCGTCAAGGACTTGCAGACGAAGCTGAAGAAGCTGGGCTATTACAGCGGCACGGTGGACAGCACGTTTGGTTCGGGCACATACGCGGCGGTTCGCGCGTTCCAGAAGAAGTATAACCTGACGGCGGACGGCGTGGCGGGCAGCGAAACGCTCAAGAAGCTCGACACCGCGTACAAGAACGCGGACAGCGACAAGGACGACGGCTCGCTCCGCAAAGGCGCAACCGGCAGCGCGGTCAAGGATTTGCAGACGAAGCTGAAAAAGCTTGGCTTCTACAACGCCTATGTCGATGGCAGCTACGGCGATACAACGGTTGCTGCGGTCAAGGCGTTCCAGAAGAAGTATAACCTGACGGCGGATGGCGTGGCGGGCAGCGAAACGCTCAAAAAGCTCGACAGCGCATACAAAAACGCGGACAGCAATACCAGCACCGATGACGATTCGCTCCGCAAGGGCGCAACCGGCACGGCAGTCAAGACGCTGCAGACCAACCTGAAGAAGCTGGGCTTCTACACGGCGTATGTCGATGGTTCGTTCGGCGCGACGACCGAGAGCGCCGTCAAGGCATTCCAGAAAAAATACGGTCTGACGGCGGACGGCGTGGCAGGCAGCGCGACGCTCAAGAAGATTGAATCTGCCGTGGCAAGCGTCAGCAGCGGCAAGATCACCACTGAGCAACTGGACTGGTTCAATGGCGGCAAGAACGTCATCCCGAACGGCGCTGTATTCCAGATTAAGGACGTCAGCACGGGGCTGATTTTCTCCGCGCGCCGGCAGAGCGGCGGCAACCATATGGACGCCGAGCCGCTGACGGCGGAAGATACCGCGATTCTCAAGAAAATCAACGGCGGCACGTTCAGCTGGCGCCGCCGCGCAGTGCTGGTGAAGTACAACGGGCATGTGTATGCCGCGTCGATTTACTCCGAACCCCACGGCACAAACACAATTCTGGACAACAACTTCGATGGGCAGTTCTGCCTGCACTTCTACGGCAGCAAGACCCACGGTACAGACCGCGTGGATGCAGATCACCAGAAGTGCGTGGAACAGGCCATGAAGGCGACTTGGTAAAAATCCCAGTCAAAGGGCAAAGCAATGGGCACTGCTGCAGCGCGGCAGTGCCTTTTTGCGCACATCCGAAATCATCCGCCGATGCCCTATTGACAAATCGTCCAAAATCCTTACAATAAAATTGCGGCTGAAATCATTCATTTTTCATTCATTCCGATGGACAGCCGAGGACAAGAGAGAGAGGAAAGTACCATGTTCGGATTTCGACCCGACGGACGGCGCGTGTCGTCCATTGACCCCATCGTCGGCATTACGCCGTACCTGATGCCCATGCGCTGCGACGCGCAGGTTTTTCTGCAGCACCGCGTGGACTATGAGCTGCTGACGCGCTACATTGCGGCGCAGGCGGCGAAGGGCGAGAAAATCACGTTCATGCAGATTATTACCGCCGCGTTCGTCCGCACTGTGTCCCAGCACCCGGAAATCAACCGCTTCATCCTCAATAAGCAGTTCTTTGCGCGGAACATGTGCGCCGTGTCCTTCACGATGCTCAAGAACCCGCAGAACGCCGAAATGGGCGAGACGGCGGTGAAGGTGAAGTACGACTTGACTGACACCATCTACGACGTGCGCGACCGCATGGAAAAGGTCATCAACGCTAACCGCGGCGAGGACAAGAAGAATTTCGCGGATAAGCTGGCGAAGGGCGTGCTGGCTGTCCCCGGCTTGGCAACGGGCATCGTCGCGCTGGTTCGCCTGCTTGATCGCTACGGGCTCTGCCCCGGCGCACTGCTGGACGAGCTGCCCTTCCATACCAGCATGTATATCACCAACAACGCCTCCATCGGCCTGCATCACGTCAACCACCACATCTACAACTTCGGTTCGGTTACGCTGTTCTTCGGCATGGGTACCGTGGAGAAGGTTGCCGTGGTAGAGAAGGGGGAGGCGCGCATGAAGCGCTTCCTGCCCATCGGCATCACGGCGGATGAGCGCGTCTGCTCCGGCGCGCACTACGCGGCGTTCTTCGGCACGATGTCGTATCTGCTCAATCATCCGGAAGAACTGGAGAAGCCGCCGGAATCCGTCCGCTTTGACGAAAAGTGCGAATACCACGTCCCGAAAGTTGGCGAGCAGCCGGCGAAGAAGCAGAAAAAGCAGCAGAAAGCCACGGTTCAGGCGTAAATCAGCAGGAAAAAACGCATGATATGTCGAAATCCTCCGTTGCAGCGCATTCCTTGAAACGGGAGTGCAGAAGAACGGAGGATTTTTTTATGCAGAATGTAGGTATTGTCGGCTTGGGGCTGATTGGCGGCTCACTCGCGAAAACCATCAAACTCCACACGCCGTACACGGTTTATGGCACGGACAAGAATGCGGACACGATGCGCCGCGCGTTCCTGATGGAAGCGATTGACGGCGAACTGACGGCGGAGACGCTGCCGCAGTGCGATGTTGTGCTGATCTGCCTGTACCCGCAGGGGATTATCGACTATGTGACCACGCACGCGGCGGACTTTAAGCCCGACAGCCTTGTGATTGACTGCGGCGGCGTGAAGCAGGTGATTTGCGACGCACTGTTTCCCGTATCACAGCGGTATGCGTGGCACTTCATCGGCGGACACCCGATGGCGGGGCGCGAGTACAGCGGCTTCAAGTACGCCCGCGACGATCTGTTCGACCATGCGTCGATGATTCTGTGCGGTCACGGCGACGACGACCCGGCGGTTCTGCAGCGCGCCCGTGACTTTTTCATGGAACTGGGCTTCCTGCGTGTGCAGTTCACGACGCCGAAGACGCATGACGAGATGATTGCGTATACGTCGCAGCTGGCGCATGTCGTGTCGAGCGCGTATGTGAAGTGCCCGCTGGCGGATAAGCACCGCGGGTTCTCGGCAGGGAGCTTCGCGGATATGACCCGCGTGGCACGGCTGAATGAGGATATGTGGACGGAGCTGTTCTTTGATAATCGAGAGGCGCTTCTGCCGGTGGTGGAGGACTTGGTGCAGCGGGTGACGGAGTATCGGGACGCACTGCGGGATGAGGATAGGGAAGGAATGAGAAAATTATTGCGTGAGGGACGCGAGACGAAGGAACGCCTGACGGATTAACACGCGGGTAAAGTATGGAAGAGCGCTCAACCCAATCGCGCGAAGGGGTCAAGGGGGGGAACTTCGTCCCTTTTCGTCTGCCCCTTGCAGGGTCAAGGGACAGCGTCCCTTGTG
>OGYO01002093.1_pt1 | contig 10793 bp, 6 predicted proteins | sample 1576561 | NCBI WGS metagenome assembly OGYO01 (sample SAMEA3541507, study PRJEB24748) | human gut metagenome | biome: human gut; feature: human-associated habitat; material: faeces | place: China | collected 2012 | reverse complement strand
GTATATCAGATCCGTACGCTGGAGAGAGGGTTATATCTTGCCTTTCTTGTATTTTTATGTTCGTGGGGATGCGATACCTGTGCATATTGCGTCGGAATGCTGATCGGAAAGCACAAGATGTCGCCGAAACTCAGTCCGAAAAAATCGGTAGAGGGTGCAGTGGGAGGTGTGGCAGGTGCTGCGCTTCTGACCGCTTTATATTGTTTTATTTTCCGTAGCCCGATGCATCTGGAACGTGGAGAAATTGTAATTCTTGCTGTGATTGCGGCAATTGCCGGACTGATTTCCATGGTAGGGGATCTGACAGCTTCTGCCATCAAAAGAAATTATGATATCAAGGATTACGGAAAGTTGATTCCAGGTCATGGAGGAATTCTCGACCGGTTTGACAGCATGATTATTACTGCACCAATCATTTATTTCCTGGCGCTTCATATGCTGTAAGAGGTGAACGATGAAAAAGATAGCAATTTTGGGATCGACAGGGTCCATTGGAACACAGACACTTTCTGTGATTGAAGAACATGCAGATGATTTTGAAGTGACCGCACTTGCCTGTGGAAACAATATCCGTCTGCTGGAAGAACAAATGCGGAAATTTCGCCCAAAGCTTGTTGCTGTGTGGAGCAAAGAGGCAGCAGCTTCCCTTCGGGTCCGCACGGCGGATCTGGGCATTCCTGTGGAAACCGGAATGGATGGATTACTTGCGGTTGCAACTTATGAAGAGTCGGAAATTCTGGTGACGGCGATTGTCGGGATGCTCGGAATCCGGCCGACCATTGCAGCCATAAAGGCAAAGAAAACGATTGCCCTGGCAAACAAAGAAACGTTAGTTACGGCAGGACATCTGATTATTCCGCTTGCAGCGGAGTATGGAGTGTCCATTCTTCCGGTAGACAGTGAACATAGTGCCATTTTCCAGTCTTTGCAGGGAAACGAAGAAAATCCGATCAGTAAAATCCTTCTTACCGCATCCGGAGGACCGTTCCGGGGCAGAAAGAAGCAGGATCTGCTCCATATACAGGTGGAAGATGCATTAAAGCATCCGAATTGGTCCATGGGACACAAGGTGACCATTGATTCTTCGACACTTGTGAACAAAGGGCTTGAGGTTATGGAAGCAAAATGGCTGTTTGGCGTACAACTCGAACAGATTGAAGTTGTCGTGCATCCGCAGAGTGTCATTCATTCTGCTGTGGAATATGAGGATGGTGCAGTGATTGCGCAGCTTGGAACGCCGGATATGCGTCTGCCGATTCAGTATGCACTGTATTACCCAAAGCGGAAACATTTATCCGGGAAGCGTCTGGATCTTTTTGCTCTTCGTGACCTTACGTTTGAGCGCCCGGATACGGATACCTTCCGTGGGCTTTCCCTGGCATATGATGCTGCCAGACGGGGAGGAAATATCCCAACGGTTTTTAATGCCGCAAATGAAAAGGCAGTGGCAATGTTTCTGGACAGAAAAATCGCTTATCCGGAAATTACGGAAATGATTGAAGCTGCAATGGAAGAAGTCAGCTATATCGCACATCCGGATTTAGAGCAGATCTTAGAGACAGAGCAGGCAACATATGAATATATAGGGGGCAGGTGGTAAAAAAAATGAAAATTGTATCATTTCTTATCGCATTTGTAATATTTAGTATTGTAATTTTATTTCATGAACTGGGGCATTTTTTGCTTGCAAAGGCAAACGGAATCCGGGTAAATGAATTTTGTTTCGGCCTTGGACCGACTATCTGTGGGATACAAAAAGGCGAAACCAAATACTGCATTAAGGCATTTCCGTTTGGAGGAGCCTGCATGATGGAAGGGGAAGACGAAGATTCGACGGACAATCGTGCATTTGGTAAAAAGCCGGTATGGGGACGTATGAGCGTCGTATTTGCAGGACCTTTTTTTAACTTTATTCTTGCTTTTATTTTCGCGTTTATCCTGATGAGCTGTGTGGGATATGATAAGCCGGTTCTTTCCGGGGTAATGGAAGGATATGCCGCAGAAGAGGCAGGTCTTCAGGAAGGGGATGAGATTATCCGGATGAATCATTTTTCGGTTCATTTCAGCAGAGAAATCACTGCATACGGAACATTTCATTCCGGGGAAACCATTAAAGTCACTTATGCAAGGGATGGGCAGAAACATACGACAACACTGGTTCCGAAACTGGATAAAGAGACCGGAAGATATCTGTACGGATTTCAGACCATGGGAAATGTCCGAGTAAAGGGAAACGTGCTCACAAACTTAAAAAACAGTTTTTACGAGGTGCGATACTGGATTTATACCACTATCCAGAGTCTGAAAATGCTTGTGACACGTCAGGTATCTCCAAACGAACTGAGCGGACCGGTCGGTATCGTAAAATCAATCGGAGACACCTATCAGCAGTCTGTAAAAAATGACGGGTATTACTATGCACTTTTGAATATGCTCAACTGGACGATTCTTTTATCTGCGAATCTGGGCGTTATGAATCTGCTGCCGCTTCCGGCACTGGACGGAGGCCGGCTGTTATTTCTGATTATTGAGGCGATCCGCAGAAAGCGGATTGATCCAGACAAAGAAGGCATGGTAAATCTGGTTGGTATTGTATTGTTGTTTGGACTGATGTTTATTGTTATGTTCAATGACATTCGAAAACTATTTATCTAAGAGGCTAGAGGCGTTATGATGGAGAGACATATCACAAAGGAAGTACAGATTGGAAACAGATGGATTGGAGGAAATCATCCGATTGCGATTCAGTCTATGACAAATACAAAGACAGAGGATGTTGCGGCAACGGTGGCACAGATTAAGCAGCTGACAAAAGTCGGTTGTGAAATTATCCGCTGCGCGGTTCCCACCCAGGAGGCAGCTGCGGCGCTGACGGAAATCAAAAAACAGATTACCATCCCGCTGGTTGCGGATATCCATTTTGATTACCGGCTTGCGATTGCAGCCATGGAGCACGGTGCAGATAAAATTCGTATCAATCCCGGAAACATTGGAAGTCGTGAGCGTGTAAAAGCGGTTGTGGATGTGGCAAAAGAGCGCCGGATTCCTATCCGTGTGGGCGTCAACAGCGGATCTTTAGAGAAGGGTCTCGTGGAAAAATACCATGGTGTGACCGCAGAGGGAATTGTGGAGAGCGCAATGGATAAAGTGAAACTGATCGAAGATATGGGCTATGATAATCTTGTGATCAGTATCAAATCCTCGGATGTCATGATGTGTGTCAAAGCACATGAGCTGATCGCAAAACAGACGGATCATCCGCTGCATGTGGGAATCACAGAGGCGGGAACACTGATCAGCGGGAATATCAAATCCGCAATCGGTCTGGGACTGATTTTAAACCAGGGAATCGGGGATACCATCCGTGTTTCTCTGACCGGGGACCCGTTGGAAGAGATTAAATCCGCAAAACTGATTCTTCGTACCCTCGGACTTCGCAAAGGGGGCGTGGAAGTGGTTTCCTGTCCGACCTGCGGAAGAACCCGCATTGATCTGATCGGGCTTGCCAATCAGGTAGAAACGATGGTTTCGGAATTTCCGCTTGATATCAAAGTGGCGGTAATGGGATGTGTGGTAAACGGACCGGGAGAGGCAAAGGAAGCCGATATCGGGATTGCCGGAGGTGTCGGCGAGGGTCTGATTATCAAACATGGAGAAATTTACAAAAAAGTACCGGAAGCAGAACTTCTGCCGGCACTGCGTTATGAATTGGAACATTGGAGTGAAGACTGATGTCAAAAGCATTTCGTGAAGCCTTTCCGACACTGAAACTGGAGGAAGAACTCGAAGGGCTGTTAGATACAACTGAAGTGACAAAAATAAGTGCGAATCATGAACATACTCATATTCGCATTTATTTGCGTGCAAAAAGACTTATTTTCAAAAAAAACATATGGAAACTTGAAAAAGCGATTACCGAACAGATTTTTCAGAACCGGGCCATACAGGTAAAGATCATAGAGTCTTATGAGCTTTCCGAACAGTATACCCCGAAGTCTCTGATAGAGGTGTATAAGGACAGTATTTTAGATGAACTGAATGCCTACAGTGTGCTCGAATACAATCTGTTGCGGACGGCGGACATGGAATTTCCGGAAGAGGACCGTCTGATTCTGACGATGGATGAGACTATTATTGCCAAAACCCGTACGGATGAGATTATCGAATTTTTAGAGAAAGTGATCTGTGAGCGCTGTGGAATGGATCTGAAAATATTTCCACAATACCGGAAACCGCAGGAGAGCAAATACCGGAAAAATTCCGAAGAACAGATCCGGCAGGAAGTGGCAGGAATTGTTGCGCGGACGAAGTTGGTTATGGAAGGAAAATCCCAGGAAACGGAAGAAAAAGAGAAAACTGTCGAAACAGAAGAAAAAACAAAGACAATTGCAAAAACGGCAGGAAATCGTGCAGACACTTCAAAAAATGGTACAAATTATGCAAAACCAAAGCAGAAGTTTGAAAAGCGGGGAGAGTTCCGCCGGAAATTTGAGTCGGATAACGGCAAAAAATCCATGAATCCGGATGTAATATACGGAAGAGACTTCGAAGAAGAGAGCATGGAGATTGAGAAGATTGACGGACCGATCGGAGAGGTTGTGATCCGCGGAAAGATTCTGTCGGTAGATACCCGTGAGATCCGCAATGAAAAGACCATCATTATTTTTTCCGTGACTGATTTTACCGATACGATTGTTCTTAAAATTTTTGCGAGAAATGATGATGTACCGGAGCTGTTAAAAGAAATCAGCGGGGGAAAGTTTGTGCGTGTCAAAGGTGTTGCAACCATTGATAAGTTCGACAGTGAACTTACCATCGGTTCTATCGTCGGAATCAAGAAATGCGCCGATTTTACAACGGTCCGTATGGATACCAGCGTAGAAAAACGCATAGAGTTGCACTGCCATACCAAAATGAGTGATATGGATGGCGTTTCAGATGTCAAGGATATTGTCAAGCGTGCCATGAAATGGGGGCATAAGGCGATTGCCATTACCGATCACGGGGATGTGCAGGCGTTCCCGGATGCCAATCATACCGTACCGTCCGATTCGGATTTTAAAGTCATTTACGGCGTGGAGGCATATCTGGTCGACGATTTAAAGGGGATGGTGACGGACAGCCAGAACCAGGATCTGGATGCAGATTATGTGGTATTCGATTTGGAGACAACCGGATTTAGTCCGGAGACCAACCGCATTATAGAGATCGGGGCGGTGAAGGTGCAGAACGGAAAGATCGTGGACAAATTCTCAACGTTTGTCAATCCACAAGTGCCGATTCCGTTTCGGATTGAGCAGCTGACGTCGATCAATGATTCCATGGTGATTGATGCACCTGTCATTGCAGACATTCTTCCGGAATTTATGAAATTCTGCGAGGGATGTGTTATGGTTGCCCATAATGCCGATTTCGATATGAATTTTATCAAGAAAAACTGCCAAAGGCTGGATATTCCATGCAAGCCGACGATTGTGGATACGGTTGCCCTGGCGCGTGTCCTGCTTCCGAATCTGAACCGTTTTAAGCTGGATACGGTTGCAAAAGCGCTGGGCGTATCCCTGGAAAATCACCATCGTGCAGTGGATGATGCCGGATGTACGGCAGAGATTTTTGTGAAGTTTATTGAGATGCTCCGGGAGCGCGGTATGTCTACCCTGGACGAAGTGAATGCAATGGGAACCTCATCGGTGCAGAATGTACAAAAGATGCCGACTTATCATGCGATCATTCTTGCCACCTGCGATCAGGGGCGGACAAACCTGTATAAGCTGATTTCGCTGGCGCATATCAAATATTATCACCGGCGTCCGAGGATTCCGAAGAGTGAATTTATCAGGTACCGGGATGGACTTCTGATCGGGTCTGCCTGCGAAGCGGGAGAGTTGTACCGGGCAATTTTAAATGGCCGTCCGGAGGAAGAAATTTCTAGACTGGTAAACTTTTATGATTATCTGGAAATCCAGCCGCTCGGAAACAATGCATTCCTTGTAAGAGATGAAGATTCTCCGGTTGCGTCTAATGATGATCTGATTGAGATCAATAAAAAGATTGTCCGGCTCGGTGAACAGTTCCATAAGCCGGTGGTGGCAACCTGTGATGTGCATTTTTTAGATCCGGAGGATGAAATTTACCGGAGAATTATCATGGCAGGGCAGGGATTTAAAGATGCGGATGAGCAGGCTCCCCTTTTTCTGCGGACGACGGAAGAGATGCTGAAAGAATTTGCCTATCTTGGAAGTGAAAAAGCAGAAGAGGTTGTTATTACAAACACAAACCGGATTGCGGATATGTGCGAAAAAATTTCTCCCGTTCGTCCGGATAAGTGTCCGCCGGTCATTGAAAATTCGGACCAGATGCTGCGTGACATCTGTTACAACAAAGCACATAAAATGTATGGAGATCCACTGCCGGAAATTGTGCAGGAACGTTTAGACCGGGAATTAAATTCCATTATCAGCAATGGGTATGCTGTGATGTATATCATTGCGCAGAAGCTGGTTTGGAAATCCAACGAAGACGGCTACCTGGTCGGATCGCGTGGATCGGTCGGAAGTTCTTTCGTTGCGACAATGTCCGGTATTACGGAGGTGAACCCGCTGCATGCGCATTATCTGTGCAAACATTGCCAGTACAGCGATTTTGATTCGGATCTGGTAAAATCTTTTTCCGGCCGAAGCGGATGTGATATGCCGGATAAGCTCTGTCCGCGCTGCGGAAAACCGCTTTCCAAAGAAGGGTTTGATATTCCGTTTGAGACGTTCCTGGGATTTAAGGGAAATAAAGAGCCGGATATCGACTTGAACTTTTCCGGAGAGTACCAGAGTAAGGCACATAAATACACCGAAGTTATCTTCGGGGAGGGACAGACCTTTAAGGCAGGAACGATCGGTACGCTGGCAGATAAGACGGCATTCGGTTATGTCAAAAATTATTATGAAGAGCGCGGTGTACATAAGAGAAACTGTGAAATTGACCGGATTGTACTTGGATGTGTCGGCGTGCGCCGTACTACAGGACAGCATCCGGGTGGTATCGTTGTTCTTCCGATGGGGGAACAGATTTATACATTTACCCCGGTTCAGCATCCGGCAAATGATATGACGGTCGATATTACGACCACACATTTTGATTATCACTCGATTGACCATAATCTTTTAAAACTTGACATTCTCGGGCACGATGATCCTACCATGATCCGTATGCTGCAGGATCTGACGGGCGTAGATCCGACGCAGATTCCATTGGATGATAAGGCTGTCATGTCGCTGTTTCAGGATACTTCCGCACTTGGCATCACGCCGGACGATCTGGTGAACTGTCAGCTGGGAGCATTGGGTATCCCGGAGTTTGGTACAGACTTTGCCATGGGCATGTTAATAGACACACAGCCAAAAGAATTTTCGGATCTGGTGCGTATTGCAGGGCTGTCCCATGGTACGGATGTATGGCTTGGCAATGCACAGACACTGATTCAGGAAAAGAAGGCAACGATTTCTACCGCCATCTGTACAAGGGATGATATCATGATCTATCTGATCAGTATGGGACTGGATTCCGAGGAATCGTTTAAGATTATGGAGAATGTCCGGAAGGGAATTGTGGCAAAAGGAAAATGTGACAAATGGCCGGAATGGAAGCAGGATATGATCGATCACAATGTACCGGACTGGTATATCTGGTCCTGTGAGAAGATTAAGTACATGTTCCCGAAAGCCCATGCAGCCGCGTATGTTATGATGGCATGGCGCATTGCCTACTGTAAAGTGTTTTATCCGCTGGCTTACTATGCAGCATATTTTTCTATCCGTGCGACCGCTTTCAGTTATGAGCTGATGTGTCAGGGAAAAGAAAAACTGGAAGGATATATGCATGAGTACGAAAAGCGCAAGGACGAGCTCTCCAAAAAAGAGCAGGATACCTACAAAGATATGCGTCTGGTACAGGAAATGTATGCCAGAGGATTTGAATTTCTTCCGCTGGATATCTATAAGTCAGAACCGCATCATTTTCAGATTGTGGATGGAAAACTGCTGCCGGCGCTCAATACAATTGACGGACTTGGCGATAATGCGGCAGTTGCGATTGCAGAAGCGGCAAAAGACGGAATTTTTCTTTCCAAGGATGATTTTAGGGAACGGACAAAAGTATCAAAGACAACAATAGAACTGATGAGTGATCTGGGATTGTTTGGCGATATGCCGGAATCCAATCAGCTTTCCCTGTTCGATTTTGGCGCGTAATGTTATGGAAGTTTTGAAAAACAAAAGAGGAGGAATCGCATGTTTGGGTTCCTCCTCTTTTACAGTCTTATACATTTATTTTTTGATAACGCCGGGATGGAAAGCGGTGAGTGTTCCCGGATGATCGGTCGGTGTACAGAACATTTCTTTTGTCTTAAAATCGGTAAAATAGATGTAACTGGAAGTGACGTTGATATTGGAGTAATTGCCCTGTGCCAGTTCCTGATATCCATTGCCGTCATTTTTGATCATACAAAGGGCCGGATGGTCTTCGGAATAGCGCTGATAAAAAATACTGCTTCCGTATACATTGTAGAGATCCAGACTGTCCTTGGTAAGTGTAACCGGATGACCGGATTTCATATTGGTATGTACCAGGGCGTTGTTCTGATCCACATCCATATAATAGACATTGTTGTCACTGGTTACGATCGGTTTAAAAGAATTACATTCGTAGACTTTGCTTAAGCTGTCATTGGAGGTATCCAGCTGATAGATGGCGCCATCACTTTCCGTTCCGCTGGTATAAATATACTGACCCAGCGTGCTGCATGTAAAAATGTAAGGCGAATATACTTTTTTGCGTCCTTCGCCATCGATTCCGATCTTGTAAAGCGTTGTAGCATCCTTGTCATCATAGTGCAGATAATAAATGTAGTTTCCGACAAGCGAGGCATACAGGCAGGGATCTTTGTCTAAAATTTTAGTGTTTTCTCCATTCTGGTCAATTCTGCACAGACTGTTTCTTGCGTAGGAGAAGAAATCAAATCCGGTTCCATTATTTTCATTATTGCGTACATAGTATACATAATGGTCATCGGCGTTGATATACATGACACGGTCATAACTGAGTTTTTTCAGATGATTGCCGTTTGTATCCATGGAATACAGCCGGTAATCGTCATCCGGATTGGCAAAATAAACGGTTCCGTTTTTCTCACAAAACAAGCCGGCATTGTAAAGGTTTCCGGCAGTATTTCCGTTGACATAGCTTGTGTTGTATTTGATCTTACTTTTCTGATGGCTGTAAAAGCCCAGTCCTGCAAATACTACGACCAGAACAACAATTATAATTATGGGCAAACGTTTTTTCATAATATCGAGTCCTCCTTGGTAAGTTGTATCTTGCCTTTTATACCTTTGTGTTATAAAATTTTATCATAAATCATGAAGGAGCGCTATATGAAAGATTTACTAGATATCCGAAAAGATATTGATAAAATTGACGAACAGATCGTAAAACTCTATGAGGAACGGATGAAACTGACCTCGGATGTGGCTGAATACAAAATAAATACCGGCAAGCAGGTTTTTGACAAAGAGAGGGAGGAATCCAAGCTGGCAACGCTGCAGAAAAAAGCGGAAAGTGATTTTACCAGACACGGAATCCGTGAACTTTTTGAGCAGATCATGGCGATGAGCCGTAAGAAACAGTATAAACTGCTGACGGAGCATGGAATTATGCCTCCGCAGGAGTTTGAGCCGATTCACACGCTGGATTATTCCAATGCAAGGATTGTTTTTCAGGGACTCGAAGGTGCCTACAGCCAGCTTGCCATGGAACAGTTTTTTGGAGAAAACTGCAATAATTTCCATGTGGAGAGCTGGAAAGATGCCATGGAGGCCATTAAGAACGGGGAAGCGGATTATGCGGTACTCCCGATCGAGAATTCTTCGGCAGGAATTGTCTCGGAAAATTATGATCTTCTGGTGGAATATGATAATTATATTGTCGGAGAGCAGATCATCCGTATTGATCATGCACTTTTAGGACTGGAAGATGCAGATGAGAGAGATATCCGTACCGTGTATTCGCACAAACAGTCACTGATGCAGTGCAGTGAATTTCTGGATAGTCATGCGGACTGGGAAAAATTCAGTGTCAGCAATAATGCCGTTGCAGCCAAGAAGGTCAAAGAGGATGGGGAGATTTCCCAGGCGGCGATTGCCAGTGCAAAAAATGCCCAGATTTATGGGTTGAAAGTATTACGCAATTCCATTCAGAATAATAAAAATAATTCGACCCGGTTTATTGTTGTGACAGGGAAAAAAGTATATACCGATCAGGCAGACCGGATCAGCATCTGTTTTGAGATCAATCACGAAAGCGGTGCTTTATATCATGCACTGTCGCATTTTATTTATAATGGACTGAATATGACAAATATCCAGTCACGTCCGTTACAGAATAAAAACTGGGAATATCGTTTCTTTGTTGATTTTGAGGGAAGATTTGAGGATCATGCAGTGCAGAATGCGCTGCGCGGACTTCGGGAGGAAACAATTGCATTCCGGATTCTTGGTACGTATTAGTCAGAATTGGTGAAAGAAGGTGGGCGTATGGCAATTCACACATTTGCAGCAATTTATATTGGCACATACGATGTGAGCCTGAAGGTATTTGAGTTTACAAACAGAAAAAAGTTTCATGAGGTGGATCACATCCGGTCCCGGCAGGAACTGGGGAAAGGTGCTTACGGCACCGGGACAATCGGATATGAGCAGGTGGAAGAACTCTGTGAAACACTGGCGCAGTTTAAAGAGATTATG
>OGYO01002091.1_pt1 | contig 10796 bp, 16 predicted proteins | sample 1576561 | NCBI WGS metagenome assembly OGYO01 (sample SAMEA3541507, study PRJEB24748) | human gut metagenome | biome: human gut; feature: human-associated habitat; material: faeces | place: China | collected 2012 | reverse complement strand
ATCCTATTTTTCAGCGTATACGCGACATAGTAAGATTGGTCCTACCAGTTACTGTACTTATATGGTAGGACCAATCCGACAAAAAGTCAAGGGATTTTTTTTGCAAAACGATTTATTCTTTTCTATTTTCTTTTCTTTTTTTGTAGAAATTGCACAAAAAAAGCAGCATTTTTACAAACATACTATTTTCAATCCAACCATTTTAAGCCATTTGTATAAATACTGTTTTTTATTTATTTGTTAATTTTTCATCAATTTCCACAAATTTCGTATTTCGAACTATTTTACGGAGTCTTTTTCTTTCGTTATACTATTTTGATATTGCTTCCATATGATCGTGGACAATATCACTGCAATATAGTCGTCAATGCCTGCCCATATATGACTCCGTCAACCGCATTTAAAAGATACAATAACGGGATCAGCTGAACTCCTTTGACCATTCCCATAGACTACAAGAATCTAGTTTAATACGATGGTTGATACACTAGATATGTGTTATATTATCTATATACTTTATAAAACGCAAAAGAAATTATCACGTTGTCAAGCGATGTAAGCGAAGACGCATGGAAACTTTGGCTGGAAGGGCAGCTTTTTGAAACCAGCGGGAAGCTGCATGTCACCAAATTTGAGGAGATGCAGTGCTTCATCAACGAGCAATTAAGCGCTTCAAAACAGTTGGAAGGAGCGGACTACAATGCATGAACAATCCAACGTTCCGACAGTTTGGAATCTTGATGGTGTATATTACCGTGTAGTTCGTGATGGCAATCACGTCAGCCGATGCTTTTCTGACCTATCGGAATCAGAACAGGATGTGATTATGGAAAAGTATGACGCAGAGCAGCTCAGGCGGCTTTGCCGCTGCCTCTGCATCAGCCTGCGCCAAATCGGAGATGCACTGGATCTTGTCGGAGATGAATGAAAGGAGAACAGAATGGAAACAGAAAATCAGAGTTCTTTTATCCTCCCAATGCCGCAGGATTTCCCGTCTGGCATTGCCGATGAGGATACCGTTATTCCCTTCATAGAGGACACGGTCACGCCAATGACCATTGATTCATCAGCCCCGGACGATGTGATTGAGCTTCGTGATGACTTTGATTTTGACGGATACCAAGTGGTCAGAAGGGAGTTTTTTGCACACACGTTCGAACCGTCTATTACGTTCAACAACTACAAGGTCTATGTCAACGCCGCGTGCCTGAACAAGTTCCCTCATGCAGACTGTGTTCAGCTCCTGATCAACCGGGAGTCTCGCATCCTTGCGCTGAGGCCATGCACCGAATTTGAGCGGGATGCATTTGCATGGTGCAACACATCTGGTGGAAAACGGAAACCTCGACAGGTAACGGGCAAGTTCTTTTTTGCAAAGCTTTTTGAGCTGATGGACTGGAATATCGATTACCGGTACAAGCTGCTTGGGAAAGTCATCCATGCCAATGACGAGTATCTGATTGCTTTCGATTTGAATGCTTCAGAGATCTATCAACGTATCGCAAAGGACGGAGGCAAGCCCAAGACGGCTCGTACACCAGTTTTCCCTGCCGGGTGGAAGGATCAGTTCGGTTTGCCCTATCATGAACACCAGAAGTCTCTGCAAATCAATATCTTTGATGGATACGCGATTTATGGAATCAAGGATAACACAGTGTCCTCCATAGCATCTGGGGAGGCTGCTACACCGATTCCGGGCACACATCGACCAGAAGTACCTGTACAGGAGGAGATCAAAAATGGATAGTGCAGATAACAGCGCAATCATGACCATCGATCTGAGTCGGGGTCGCTTTCGCGTACACAAATCCACTCTAAATAAAATGGGGAGACCGCAATATATTCAATTTCTGGTCAATCCAGAAGAAATGCTTATTGCAATACTTGGCTCAGACCGCCCACTTTCCGGAGGCACAGCCAACAACGTGCAGCAGTTTCAGCCGACAAAGCACTCCGTTGAGTTTTACAGCAGTACGCTTATGTCAGCCTTAGTCGATATGATTGGTATTCTCGACTTTCGATATAGCTATCGTGTAAGCGGCGAGGTGGATGTTGCAAACAGAGTGGCCTATTTCTCTATGAAAACCTTAAAGAGAAATGAGAGGTGAACGTCTATCAATGGGTAAGGGGTTTGCAGTATTGGAGGTCGATCCAGAATTCAAGGCACTCATTCGGCCTTTGCGGAAAGATGAATATCTTCAACTCGAAGTGAATCTTTCAATATGAGGAGGGCGGCCGGCTGACAGAGGCGGTGCGCCGCCGCCCCTACAGCGTGATTTTGTTTGATGAGATCGAAAAGGCGCATCCCGATGTGTTCATACTAAAATCTAGTAAAACACTTTAGCGAAGCCTTGACCGAAGCCCTGACCGAATCCCCGACCGAATCCCTGACCGAAGCCCAGACCGAAGCCCTGACCGAAGCCCTGACCGAATCCCAGACCGAATCCCAGACCGAATCCCCGACCGAATCCCCGACCGAATCCCATGATTTTTTAATCAGGTTTTTATTCTTTAAAATCGCGATGGCTAATAAACAGCTCAGCCACCCATCACAATAAATAATCTTCGGAGTAGGCTTTTCCAGCAAATCGTTGTAAAGCCATTTGATCCCTTCTTCGAAAGCAGGCTTGTCTATACCTCGTTTATTCCTGACATTATCAAAGAATAGATTAATCCATTCATCACGCGTTTCAAGCATGATCCTTTTTTGATCCGATGTTAATTCTGTTAGCATAATATTTACGTGTTTGAATTTTCAAATAACCTGCGCGGGCCTCGCGGATGGCGCAGGGAGAATCATTAATCTTAACTTACAAAAACCTAATGAACCAAATTGCACTGCTGTCTTTGTCAATATCGGCGTACATAATCGCATTTCGTTTATTTGCTCCCGGAGACGGAGTCGAACCGCCTCGCGTGGCCACCCGGTCGGGAAAACTTAAAGCACAACAAACTTATCTTCGCGGACGATTTCGATACCGCGAGAGGCAAGAATCTGCCGGACAGTTTTGTCTTGGCTGTTGAACAAGAAGGTGAAATCGCACGATGATTTTACATAGGCGGGAGGGAGTGCTGCCGCGAGCTCCGAGCGGGCAACGGTCGGGAGCGGCTTGCCTTCCTTTAAAGGCTTTGCAGCCCCCGCCTTGATCGCAATAACCCCTTCGTCCATCGGCAAACGCCCGTCGGCAAACTCTCCGATGTGGTTTAAGCTGTATGCCTCGATGACTTCCTCGGCATCTTTAATCGCACCTTCGATCTCTGCTTTTTGGATTTTCGCGGCCTTGTAAGCTCTGATCGCTTTTTCGACTTCTTGTTTACTTACATTCTCCATAACGTATTGTTTTTTAGTTAAAATTGAGGTTGTGTTCAAATATCAGTAATTGCCGAGGGGGGGGATTGCAGGGCAATCAGGTCGCGGCGCATGTCGATAATGGATTCGATCGTGCGGTATAAATGAAGTTTCAGCAGCCGTAGCCGATCCTCGCACAGCCGGGAGCCGAAAATCCGCAGATATCGCTCCGTAGACTGCGCTCGTTCGCTTCTCATCACGATCATTCTTTCAAGTTGCTCGATCTGTTTTTGACGCCGTACCTCCTCAGGAAGCGTCCGGGCGTCGACAATTTTGATTTGTTCCATTATTCTCCGGTTTTAGCAATACAGTACATAGTTCTGAAATATTCTTCGGTAAGAGGCTTCCCGTCTTTTTTTGCAGAAAGTATGGCCGGTTCGAGGAAATCATGCAATTCGCCGTAATTGTCACATAGCCCGACCAGGAGCTTGCGCAACCGGATATCCTCCACCAAATCCATAAAAGGCGTGTATTTACGATCCATAGGGGGAAGGTTCACAATCCCGGCTTTAAATCTCCGCACGACCTGCTTGATACCCGGAGTCCCTTTCCCCAGAAGTAAATTCATCATTTTGGGCAGTTCCGGAGTACCGGCAATAACGAAAGCGGCATAACCTTGCACAAGATCGTATATGGCTTTGTACATTTTCAATCCGGGAATCTTTGTGTTCTCCCCTTCGTCGAGGATGAGGATCATTTTCACACCTCTGAGCGCCCTGCTTCTGAATTCGCGCGCGATTGCGCGCAGTCTATTGCCTGCCCCTAAAGGAAGTTCGATGCTTAATTGTCGTCCGATCTCTTCGATGATATCTTTGATCTTATCCATGTCGTTGATCGTTATTTTGATCGAGTCGGTCGGATGCGCTTTGCAGTATTGGTTGATCGCAAAAGTTTTTCCGCAGCCGGATTCCCCGATAATCATCTTGAAGGCCCCGCGACCATTTTCCGACATAGCGTTTTCGTGGGCGTTTTCAAGGGTGGATATCATCATCGTGAATTGCGATGTTGCTCGGATGTCCCAAACGGACTCTTGCAGGTTCATCCCGATACAGTCGGCGATGATATGGAAATATTTGTCAGATATGGGAACTGTCTTTCCTTCGGCGGCTTTGTATTCAAAAATCCCGTTCAGAATGTTACTCAGATACGACGGATTTATTCCGCAATGTTTTGCAAACATCGTCTGCGACATCGCATTCTGCTGAATATATTCGAGCGTTCTGCCCGAGATCAACTTTTTTACGCTTTCATCCATGATTTTTAACGTTTTATGTATTTGGATAAGTCTGATATTCTGTTTTTATGGAAAGCTATCGACGCAGACATAATTTCCTTTTCCGCACGCGCCTGTTCTTTGTCTTTTTTCCGTGTCTCCTTCTTCTGTGCCTTTGCCAATTCTTTGTTGAACTCGGCTTCGGTGACTCCTTCCATCATGCCGTTGTATGTCTCTTTCGTCCCGATCCCCTGGATGTTGAAGTCGTAATTGCGGCACATCACGTCCTTCGCATACTTCACATCGGAAACGAAATCGTCCGCCATCGCTTCGACCTGTTCGCCTTTATCACTGTGATGACGCAGTGCGGAAAGCGTTTTTCCGTCGGCTTCCGACATGGATTTGGAGGCCAGTGATGCCACCGGACAGCTAAGTATATATTTCCCGTCCATAGTGTACAGATCGGCCCCTTCTTCGTTCCAGTATGCCGTCACCGGCACATCCGGATTATATCCCATGTGTTTTGCGATTAATGCTATCGAATCCGTGTCCGTCGGAACGTCGAAACGATATTTTTCCCCGTTTTTTTCGATGGTCATAATCGATCGCTGGTAGCTCAGATCTTGCCGGCTTACATTGCCGGTTATCAACCGCCAGTGACGGTCGTCGTATGATTCAGCCTGCGGGTTTTTCCATTGTGCGAACCATTCGACGGGAGTCAGTCCATTGCTCATTCGGGTATTGTTCCAGTCGGATACAGCCGTGTTTAGCTTCGTAATGGATTCCGAGTAGGTCGGAAGCGTCATTACGTCGTAATAATCCGGATTCGCAACGCTTTCGAGGCTGTGTGCATTCCATGAGGTTTCCGGGAGATTGAAATAGGTTTTAAACCGTCTTTTAAACAGTTTAAACGTTAATTCGGCAGGGTTCGCCTGGGAATTTCCCGGCTTGATCGTGCGGAAATTTCGGCAAACGAGCTGAAGATATTCCTTTGATTCGTCGCTTGTATATGCGCCGTGATTGTCCGAAATAAAGTCCATCACTTCAGTCCTGCCGTTGTTGCGTAAAGCCATTGTCATGGCGCTACGCAGCATCCGGACATCTTCGATATGTTGACTCTTCCAACTCACCGCATATCCGATAATACACCGGCTTGCAACGTCTGAAATCAACATCACGTATAACTTCATCATTCGCCACCTTCCGTACTGATCCTGATACCGATATGGAACCACGCCGGAACCGTCCGACGCCCATAATGAATTCGCAAACTCCAATGGGCGGGCCGGAACGTAGGGGCGGTATGTATTTCTGAAATGCTTTTTACCGTGACGTTCTTTCGCTGTCAGCATTTTATTCGTCCAAATGTTCGTATAATGGTTGAATGTGGACGGTTTTATCGGGATTCTGCCGACCGCTTCCATGTCTGCGGCGTAGGATTCCCATAGTTCGCGCTTGGTTCCTTTGGCCGCACCGCCCGGATTCAGCCAGTAGGTCATCATAATGGCCTGGTGCTCGTCGATGGGTAGCAGTTCACCGGTCGAATAGTCTATCAATTTGTATTTGCCGATGATCCGGCGATTGTCGTTGCAGTATTTCCCCGATACCAGGTAACGGCGCAGCAGTTCCGGATCGTCCGGCGACAGGCTGATTTTTTTACGGAGAGAATCAGCCGTTTTGACTTTCAATCCTTCGAGATCTGCGCGGCGGATCAGTTCGACACAGGCGGAAAGAAAATCAGTCCGGGATGAGAATCCTATCTCCCGGTAACGATTCCCGGACTCTTTGATATACCGACACCAGGCCATTGATTCGGCGAGTTGTCGGGACTTGTCGATATTAAAAATAGTTTTATCTCCGACTTGGTAATGCAGGAAATATTGAATATCCGAGTTGTCGATCAGTGTTTTGATCTGTTTTGAAATCGTTTTGTATTGCGCCGCTTGTCGCTCACGGCTGCCGCGCAGGTTCGCATTCTCGACAGCGGCGATCAATTCGTCTTTGCCGGGCAGCATATCCCGGTAACAACGAGGTTTGCGATTCGGAATCCGGTCTATGTCGTAGTAATATTGCCCGTTCCTCCGTCCCCAGCGCCATGACTTTTTGTTATCGCCCAGGAAAAAATCGGACTGGGCGACAACCTTTTGCCAGGAGGCGGGAAGGGACCGCTTATAGCGAAAACGATAAACATCCCGCAGATCCTTTTCTTTTACTCCACATCCTTCGACCACCATACGCTGAGACACCCAGACGGTTTGCCCGTCGGAGGTCTCGCGTATTAGTATGTCGTTCGGCTGGATCATTTAAATGTCGGTTAAATGTGTTTTAAATCTTTTTCCGTTTAAACATCAATCTCGCTCCATTTCTACCTTACATACTGGGCATGACGGGATACCTTTTGTAATCCATTTGGATGCAATCCGCACTGTGTAACCGCATTTAGGACAGGCGCACTTGTGCATCCGGCATTTATCCGGCTTCATCACCGGTACGCCCGTATGTAGTGAAGAATGAGGAAAAGGCCCTAATTTGTCGATGACGTGCGAAAACCATTCTTGCAGGTTTTCGCCGGCTACGGAACTGGACATATTACCTTCAAGACCCACATATAGGCCCACTTCCCGAAACTCTTTCCCGTGTCCGTTCACTCCGCAGGCATGGATCAGTTCATGCGTCAACACCGCGAGAATACCCTGCTCCCCGCAAACATCGGAGATTATCGGATTGATATATATTTGAGGAAGTCGGTCGAGTGCCATACTCGCCGGGCAACAAACACCTAAGACCTTTTTCCTTCGAGCCAGGCCGCCCTTCGGTGGAAAACCGATGGAAACACGCACCTGCGGAACATCTTTTTTTCCGGCAAATCTCGGCCGAAGCTGGTCGACGGCTTCATTCAACCATTGTTCTCGTGTTTTGTCGCTCATATTGTTCGTTTAAACGGTCTTTTTTGCTCCCGCGCCGGTATCGCTCCGGATAATGCCCTTGCATTCGCGGGATAAATCGCTATATTTATGACTGTCAAACCTTAAAACATTTAGCGATTATGGATAAAGAACTTATTAAAATGATTATTGCTCAGCAGGTTGTTATTTTGAAGCGTCTGGAAATACTTGAATGTGAATCATCCGGAAAATCAAGGTTTGCTTCAATTCAAACTTATGTTGATGAGTTACGTAAAGAAGCCGAGAAAATCGTTGATCAAATCCGGGTTTGATATTCATACTCGTCAATTCCATACTTCATGGGGGTAATTAACCTCTTGCGGTAGATCAGCAGGCCGAACAGCCTGTATTCTACCTGTGTGCCTACAACCATAGGACGGTCGCCGATATTTTCGATAATCGGATAGATCTGTTTCGTAATTAAAATGAAGGTTTTGTGATTATTTGTTGCAACGATGGCATCACTTCCCGCAATCACACGAATGAACCGACTTTGAGCGTCGGAAAGCCGTTTCAAAGATGACTCTAATTCTGCCATATCGCAGCTTCCGATAATTACGGTGGAGTCCTGATTTTCGAACATTTCATCGCTCCAACGCCAGCTTTCATCACCAACACTTATCTGATATACATCCAATGATACCCCTGTTATTATAGCTTCTTTACCGCAATATTCTACCATGCTGGGGGTGAATACTCCGCCACCGGTATGTACACGACCACGATAATCGTGGTGCTTCTCGTACCATTCCAGGGACTTGATTCTAACCTTGTCTCCTACTTTGTATTTCATATCTTTAGGTTTTAATTGGTTTGTTTTCGTTCGGCGATCAGTTGCTCGGCAGCCCGAAGGACGCGCGCACTTTTGCCACGCCCCACCAACACCATATAAACCCACTCGCGGCGTACATTGATCCGACGCGATATCTCGTTTATTCCGCCTTTGATGGCGCGAACCTTTTTATATAAGGTTTGATCGAATTGCGTATGCTGTTGCATATCTTAAAATTTTAATACCTTTGTGTTAACTTCACGAAGCAAATATACAACAAGATTCTTGAATAAACAAGATTCTTGAATAAAATAATTGGTCATGTTGTATATCTCTACAAATATCAAGATATTGCGTAAAGAAAAAAGAATTTCTCAAGCACAATTAGCAACCTTATTAGGGGTAGTTCCAGGCACAATATCTAATTATGAAAATGGAGTAAGTGAGCCCGACCTTAAAATAGTAGAGGAGATGACCAAGATTCTTGGTGTTTCGGCTCAGGATTTACTTTACATTGATCTGTCAAAAGAAAAAATCAAAACAAAAATTCCAGAAAACATCTACAATGAAAATGTAGATAAATTTGTAGATATAAATGTAGATAAACGAAAATTCCGGAAAACATCTACAAATAAGCAATATAAAATTACAGGCAACACTCCACCCATCGCCGCCGAAAACCAAGTCCCTTATCAGGCTTCCCAATCGCAGCAGGGTAAAGGTCGCATAATCGACAGCAGCTATCTTGAAATCGAGATTCCGCCTGAACGCCGGGGCATCCGAAATATGTTTTCTGGATTCACTGACGAAGAGATCGAGAAGGCGATGTCGGAAGAGTTCGTGAATAACGTCCTTGAAATGTTCAAAACAGGGGAGGCCGTCTCTCCTAGTACGATGAAAGACACCATAAACGAGATTGTAAAACAGAAAGATGCGGAAATAAACGAACTTAGGGCGAAGCTGTGGCAATACGAAAGTACATTCGGGTCGATATCACCTGGTGACAATAAACCGCCCGCCCTGCACGTTGATAACAGTGACAAACGAAACCCCGACAAATGAATGCCGGGGTTTTATTTTGGATGGAGGGGTTTTAATTGACGTGTGACGGAGTCGTGGGTAAAGTATTACAAATTTTTATATACTCACGGTTTGTTTTGAATACTTTATAGATGTTCTCATGTAGTTTGGTTTTTAGTTTAGGTAGTTCGCTATTATTCAATTTAATACTGTTCTGACGGACATAGTCGGTCATAGGGGCCTCGTCTTCCATAATTTCATAGTCGGGAATTTTAGAGTAAAAGGCCATCGTCTCCGGTTCTTGGTAGGAGTAATTGCAGGTTGGATCGTGCAATTCACGGAGCGATGGCCTCTTTTATGAGATATGAAATGCCTGTATAGCATACAAATATACTATACCAATCCAACAAGTAAAAACTCCTACCAAGAGTTGGAACTAAAGTAACTATTTTTTTGATGTTTCAAACTATTTTCATGTTCCTTTTTTGTACCAAATAATAACGTCGGTTCTCGTTCTGCGTGTTCTTGAGAGGGTTTAACCGGCATTTAATGACCGGTTAAATTTCGTTGAAACAACTGTTACGGGGGCCATTTATTAAATGGGTATCGTCTTTAATTATACTTTTCTGTGGGAATTATGTGCATTTGTCTTGAATTTCTTACACTGAAATTAAACCGAATTACAGTTGGGCTCCGGGGATGTATGTGCGTCAATAAATTGTAACTCATATTGTTGTGCATTTAACTGTTGTTGTTACTATTGGAAATGCCCCTTATATCGCATGCGACTGGACAACATCTCCATTTGAATCAGTAACTTCTTCATAATAACAAGAAACCTCTGCAAACCCAGACGAAGTTTCGTCTCGAGCAAGAGCCTCCACATTTTCAGAGATCAAATCAGAAACCGCCGTTTGATATGAATTGACTTCTCAGGAAGTCCCAAAAACGAGAGCCCCTCCAATTAAAAAAATTGTTTTTTTCATCCTTCGTGTTTTTTAATGAATAAAAAATATTTATTTATCAAACTATAAATATAAACCTTAGCTTTATTTCTTTTGCGTATTGTCAAATACGACTAGACAATACCCCATTCAAGTCTATAACCTAAAGAAACATCAGCAAATCCTAATATAATTTCACTCCGAGAGTAACTCGCATATTTCCAAATTTACATGCAAAGGGGATCGCTCAACGTGATTTTTTTTGATTTCTGAAAGGATGCAAAATATACCAACATAATACAACTTTCTTCATACTATATAGATTTAAATAAAATAAATTTCACATTAAAACACTCCATATATTTGAGCAATATATACTTTTTTTTTGCGTTATTCCAAATACAAAACAGCATAAAATGAAATAATTATAGTATACAAAGCACATAATCGTCATTTTAAATCATTTTTCTGTATCATCTCTTAAACTTACAAACAAAGCCCGCAACAATGACATCTGCGACAGTTCTTCGGACACGACTGCCCGTTGGAACGG
>OGYO01002087.1_pt1 | contig 10799 bp, 10 predicted proteins | sample 1576561 | NCBI WGS metagenome assembly OGYO01 (sample SAMEA3541507, study PRJEB24748) | human gut metagenome | biome: human gut; feature: human-associated habitat; material: faeces | place: China | collected 2012 | reverse complement strand
ATAAGCAGGCGCAGGATGCGTTTGCTGCAGTTGATGCTTTGGGGAATACCTTGAAGTATGGTGAGTTGTTGGATTTTTCCGAGAATATATCTACCATTCTTCCCAGTCGTTCCTTATTATTCTTATTGACAGAAAATAATGTCGGAGGTATAGCCTGGAGTGTAGGTTGTATCAATTCCGGCAATGTTCCTTTAATATTGAATGCACATATTGAAAAGGAACTTCTTTATAATTTGCTTGACATTTATCGCCCTTCTTATGTTTGTGTGCCCTCGTTGATGGCGGTTGACCTGCATTATGAAGTGGTGTGTGAATATTATGGCTATACCCTCTTGCGTACAGGAATGGAGGATTGTGCAATGCATCCGGATCTATCTCATCTTCTACCTACTTCCGGTTCAACGGGTAGTCCTAAGTTGGTACGGCATAAATATAGTAATATAGAAGCAGCGGCCTTAAATATCTCTACTTTCTTTGGCTTGACTTCCAATGACCGTCCTTTGCTTGTCCTTCCATTATATTATACTATGGGGCTGTCAGTGGTATTCAGTCATCTTTATGTTGGGGCTACTGTGTTGATAACCAATCAAAGTATGACCGATAAAGCTTTCTGGAGTTTCATGAAGGAGCAGCGGGCCACCAGTTTTACAGGAGTGCCTTACAGCTTTGAGATTTTGAATCTGATGCGTTTCTTCCGTATGGATTTGCCTGATTTGACCTTGCTTACTCAGGGTGGCGGTAAGATACCTCGCCAGCTGAATCTGAAGTTTGCTGAATATTGCCGTGACACCGGCAAACGCTGGATAGCTACTTACGGCCAGTCTGAAGGTACTGCCCGCATGGCCTATCTTCCTGCTGAATATGCAATATCCAAATGCGGGAGCATAGGTCGGGCAGTTCCCAATGCGGAACTGTCCCTGATAGATAGTGACGGAAATGTGATAGAAGGTTCTCACACGGAAGGTGAAATGTGCTACCGTGGCAAGAATGTGACGATGGGATATGCCCGTAGTCGGGAAGATTTGCTGCTGGGTGATGAGCGTAATGGCTTTATGCGTACCGGTGACTTGGCTTACAGGGATGAGGACGGCTGTTATTACATTGTAGGGCGTATGGGACGTTTCCTGAAGCTGTTTGGCATGCGTATCGGTCTGGATGAGTGTGAACAGATAATCAAAGGGAAATATCCGATAGAATGCGCTTGTGTGGGTACGGACGATAAGATGACCGTCTATCTGACCGATGAGAAATATGCAGTGGCTGTAAAGGAAGTACTGGTTGAAAAGACCAAGCTGGTAGCCTCGGCTTTTGAGGTAAAAGTGATAGCTGACATACCCAAGAATGAGGCGGGAAAAATATTGTATAGTAAGTTGAATTCATAAAAAAGACAGGAACGATGACAAATATTGAAAAGTATAATGACGCTTTTGTAGAAGTGTTTGGTGTGGACAGTGCAGTGTTGAACGATAGTTTTTCAAAAGACAGTGTGGAATCCTGGGATTCTGTTCACCAACTGAATATAATCGCATTGCTGGAAGAGTCCTTTGACGTAATGTTTGACCCGGAGGATATCATGGAGTTTACTTCCTATGGAAAGGGACGTGAAATCTTGAAAAAATACGAAGTCGAACTTTAAGGGTCAAGGTAATGGCAAGATGGGAAATTAAGAATGTCGGCATGAAGGGAGTGGCAATGGCTGTTCCGGAGAATGTGGTAAAAACTTCCGAACTGGGACTTCTTTCCCAAGAGGAAGCTGATGTATTTGACAATACAGTCGGTATAAAAGAAAGGCATATCGCTCCGGACACAATGTGTGCCTCGGATATGTGCCAGGCTGCCGCTGAGAAACTGCTTGAAGAGCTGGGTTGGGAGAAGGACAGCATTGATGTATTGCTGTTTGAGTCTGTTACGGGTGATTATCGTACTCCTCCTACTTCCTGCATATTGCAAGACAGGCTTGGCTTGTCGGAAAATTGTTTCTGTATGGATATTCCGATGGGGTGTTGCGGGTGCATGTATGCTATAACGGTTGCCGGTAATCTGTTGACGGCAGGTAATGTAAAACGTGCCTTGTTGCTTGTAGGTGATACGGCTTTGCGGATGGGGTCCATAAAAGACAAAAGCCGTGTACCTTTATTCGGTGACTGCGGTACAGCCATAGCTTTGGAATATGATGAGACTGCCAGTGATATTGTGGTTGATTTTCATACTTATGGCAAGGGATATGAAGCTTTGATGACCCCTCATGGTGGTTTCCGCCATCCGGCTACACCTGCTTCCTTTGAATATGAAGATTTTGGCAATGGCATTGTGCGTGCTCCCATTCATACATTGATAAATGGAATGAATGTCTTTTCTTTCGCGATATCCCGTCCTCCTAAATCCGTCGAGGCCTTTTTGGATGATTATAAAATTAATCGTGAAACGGATATAGACTATTTCTTGATTCACCAGGCGAACAAGATGATTGTGGATCGTATTGTGAAGAAGTTGAAGTTGCCCAAAGAGAAGGTTCCTTATAACCTGGAGGAGTTTGGAAACTTGGGTGGAGCTTCTATTCCTTCATTAATGGTGAGCCGCTTGCGTGAACGGCTGATGCAGGAAGAGACTACCTTGTTGATGTCCTCTTTTGGGCTTGGATTAAGCTGGGGGACAATGTGGATGAAGACGAAACCTATGATTGTGCCTGATATAATTGGGTTATAGTATGAATATTTTGATTGTTGGTGGTGGACTCCAAGCATTATCTGTAGCCCGCTCTTTAAAAAAAGAAAGGTATAGTGTCATTGCCTTGTTGCATAGAGGAGATATTTCGACAAAATCAAAATATATAGATAAACTTTATACTATTGATATAACTCCAACACACAAAGAGGAGTATTTGTCTTCTGTACATCGTGTTTTGCAAGTACATGCTATTTCTGTAATTATTCCTTTAAGTGATGTAACTGCTGAGTTTTTAAGTATAAATAAAGTGGAATTAGAACATGAATACCATCTTAAGTGCGCAATCCCTAATTATGATATTTTTCAAAAGGCAAATGATAAGTGGCAACTTTTAGCTTTATGTAAGGAAAATTTTATTCCTCATCCTCAAACACAGTTGTTGACCTCAAGTAACTTACAGGAAGCGGCAGATGCCATAGGATTTCCAGCTTTGATAAAACCTAATATTTCAGTGGGAGCAAGAGGTATTACAATGGTCTATTCTTTGTCTGATTTACAAGATAAGTATGATGGAATATTAAGAAAATACGGTGAATGTACTCTACAGGAATACATTGATAATTCTGGTGCACCCTATTATAATGTGATGATGTACAGAAATGCAAAAGGGAATATAATCAACACTGTGATTATAGAGATTATCAGATATTATCCAATAAAAGGAGGAAGTAGCTCTTTTTGCAGGACTGTAGAATCGAAAGAACTATCTGAAATTTGTACGAAGACATTGGAGGTTTTGAATTGGACAGGTTTTGCCGATTTTGATATTTTGCAAACTAAAGATGGAGATTTCAAGATTATAGAGATTAATCCTCGTGTTCCTGCTTCTATTCGTGCAGCAGAAGTTTCAGGTATTAATTTCCCGGCTTTGATAGTCAATGATATGCTGGGTATAAAAATCTCCCCTTATGCTTATGTTCCTAATAAGCAATTACGATATTTAGGACTTGATATTATGTGGTTTATATCATCAAATAGACGTTTTTCTTGTATTCCTTCTTGGTTCATATTCTTTTCCCGGAATTTGTATTATCAAGAAAGTGGGGCAATCTTTTTTTCTCTTTTTTCCGGTTTGAAAAAGATGTGCTCTTCTTCTTTTCGTAAATCAAAAGCAGGTATATAATATGGAAATCATTCCTTATACTCCCGATTTATATGAACAACTAATGTTGTTTCTTATTGAGAGTTTTCCTAATAGGGACAAAAGGTATTTTGATTGGTGGTTAAAGCAATATTCGTGTGAAAAAAATCTTTTGAACCGTACTTTTCTAGTAGAAGATAAAGGTAAGATAATAGCTTGCACTACTGCTAATTGGAATGAGATAAAGATACATGGTAAAAAGCAAGATTTTTATTGGGAAGGTAATACCATTGTTTTGAAAGCTTATCGCGGTAAAGGAGTGGGGCGAATGATTTATGAACAAATGGGGAGGTTTTCGGATAGATGTGTAGTTGGTCTTACTGATGCCGCATACAATATACAGCCTAAGATTATTCCTTGTTTTCGGCCTATTAATCCGGTTTATGTGTATTTATCTGTAAACCGTTTCTTCTTAAACAGTTTGTATAGGAGGTGTTTACACTACAGACGAGGAATAGAGGATGTGTTTTATCCACTGAAAATGGCGGTAAGAGGCATGATGTTTTATCGAATAGATAAATTGGAACAAATGTCTTTTACTTCTGACGGCTTCTGGCAAAATGATGATATTGAAATAACACGTGATAAATCATTCTTTGAAAAGCGCTTTTTTAATATTTATAAAAAGTATGTTGTTTATGAAGGCCATTTGTGTGGAAATTTAGTTTGCTACTTTGTGGTACGTTTGGCACACTATAAAGGATTTGATGTAATTTCATTAGTTGACTTTCGATATAGAAAAAAGGACTATATGAGTAGCATAGATAAGGCTGTTTCTGAAATTGCTAAAATAAACCATATCGGCTTTTATTTAACATTGTCCTCATTGAAGAGAAAAGTATTTAACTTCTTTCCTGTTATATTGCGGACAAGTAAAAAATTATACGGTGGCACTACTATCCCACATATAAATAAAGAGTGCTCTTTGTTGATTACATCTGCAGATTCAGATTTGGATTTTGTATATTATTTATGAAAATATTGACTTTTGATACCGAGGAGTGGTATATTGAGAAACATTTTAAGGGAGGGAGAAAAGAAAAATATCGGCAGTATGACGAATTGCTGGATTGGATTTTGAATACTCTCGAAAAGAATAATACCAAAGCGACCTTCTTTTGTGTAGGACAATTGGCAGTTGAGTTTCCTGATGTATTGAAAAAAATAGCGAATGCAGGACATGAAATAGGAAGTCATTCAAATAAGCATTTGTGGGTAAATAAAATGACTCGACAAGAATTTGCCGAAGACACACGTATTGCAATAGGAGAGATAGAAAATCTTATAGGGAGGAAAGTAAAAAGTTTTCGTGCCCCTGCATTTTCCATAGGGAAAAACAACGACTGGGCTTTTGATGTATTGGCGGAAAACGGTATAGAATATGACTGCTCTATATTTCCGGCCAATCGCGACTTAGGGGGATTTCCTCATTTTACTTCATCCATACCTGCGCTAATAAAGAAAGGAGTATATACAATAAAGGAATTTCCTATTTGTCCAGTTACACTAATGGGTAAGAGTGTAACTTTTTCAGGAGGAGGATATTTTAGGCTAGTTCCATTATGGTTACAGAAAAACTTTATTGAACGTATGGATTATGTGATGTTTTATTTTCATATCAATGATTTGATAGAGCAAAATTCAAAGTTTATGACTAAGGCAGAATTTGAGGAGTACTTTAAGGAAGTTGGAACATTAAAAAATCGTATAATTCGTTATGCTAAGGCAAATATAGGTAAAGGAGGGGCTTTGAATAAATTAGAAGTCCTGCTGCAAACTTATGTTTTTTGCAATGTAGGGCAGGCTGCAAAGGAAATCAATTGGAGTAAACAACCGTTAATAGAATTATAGGCTTATGTATAAAAGAGGATTAAAGCGTGGGTTAGACTTTGTAATTGTTTTTATAGTTCTGTTGGTTATCTGGCCCATATTACTTCTTCTGATAATTTTCCTCCATTTCACCAATAAGGGTGCCGGTGTCTTTTTCACCCAGGATCGCCCTGGAAAAAATGCTCGGATATTCAAAGCCATAAAGTTTAAGACAATGACAGATGAGCGGGATTCTGGAGGAAACTTGTTGCCGGATGCTGAACGCCTGACAAAGATTGGTAAAATAGTCCGTTCTCTTTCCATAGATGAATTGCCACAATTAATTAATGTATTAAAGGGGGATATGGCATTGGTTGGCCCCCGTCCTTTATTGCCGAAGTATCTTCCTTTATATTCAGAGAAACAGTTCCGTCGCCATGAAGTACGTCCGGGAATTACGGGGTGGGCACAGGTAAACGGACGGAATGATATCAGTTGGAAACGTAAGTTTGAACTGGATGTGTGGTACGTGGATCATATTTCTTTCTGGCTGGACGTGAAGATTATTCTGCTAACCATAAAGAAAGTGTTCGTTAGAGAAGGGATCAATAAGGAAGGTAATGCTACCACCGAGGCTTTCAACGGTCATAACTGAAATGAACATCCATCAGATTGTCAATTCTGTTTTCACCTCCAATGCTTATATACTGTCTGTTGAGGGGAAAGATGGGCATGTATTGATAGATATTGGGGATATTGCTCCTATAAAGCAGTGTGTTCAGGAAAAGTGCGGAACGGTACAAGCCTTGTTTCTGACTCATACTCATTACGACCATATTTATGGTATAAAAGATTTATTACGATTGTATCCTGATTGCACAGTTTACACTTCCTCTTTCGGTAAGGAGGCTTTAGGTTCGGATAAACTTAATTTTTCCCGTTATCACAATGATCCTGTAATATGGATGGGAGATAATGTGACGGTTTTACATGAGAATGATAAAGTGGAAATATTTCCGGGAATTTTCGTGGAAGTGTTTAAAACTCCCGGACATGATAAAAGCTGCCTTACCTATAAAGTCGAGAACAATGTTTTCTCGGGTGATTCATATATCCCGGGTGTTAAAGTCATTGCCTCATTCCCTAATAGCGATAGGGAAGATGCACGGATCTCGAAAGAACGTATCATGGAATTAACAAAGGATTGCAGTCTGTATCCCGGTCATGGAAACATTTATGAGTAAATTATTCCGATATCTGGAAAGGATTTATAAAGCCGTTTCCTTTCTTTTTATTCCCCACTATGTGAGGAATCCGAAGTCTGATCATTAAATAATCACATATATATTTATGGATAAAACCATTTATCTCTGCCTTGCCCATATGAGCGAGGAGGGTATTGAACAGAAATATGTAAAAGAAGCCTTCGATACGAACTGGGTGGTTCCTCTCGGTCCTAATGTGAATGCTTTTGAAGAGGATTTGAAACGTTTTGTAGGCGAAGGCAAGGAAGTGGTGGCACTTTCGGCCGGTACGGCGGCAGTACATTTGGCTCTGCTGGCTTGTGGAGTGGGACAGGGTGACGAAGTGATTGTACAAAGCTTCACATTCTGTGCGTCTTCGCATCCGGTCACTTATCTGGGGGCTGTTCCGGTATTTGTGGATTCTGAGAAAGAAACTTGGAACATGTCTCCGGAACTGTTGGAAGAAGCCATCAAAGACCGCATTGCCAAGACTGGCAAAAAGCCAAAAGCTATTGTTCCTGTGGCATTGTATGGCATGCCCTATGACTGTACACGTATCATGGAGATAGCCGATAGGTATGCTATTCCAGTGGTGGAAGATGCTGCCGAAGGTTTTGGTTCCCGTTTTAAGGGACAGGTGCTGGGGACGTTCGGCAAGTTCGGGGTGCTGAGCTTTAACGGTAACAAGATGATTACTACCAGTGGCGGTGGTGCGTTGATTTGTAAAGATGCCGAAAGCAAGAATCAAATCATGTGGTATGCCACGCAGGCTCGTGAGGCTTATCCTTATTACCAGCATGAGGCGATAGGGTATAACTATCGCATGAGTAATATATGTGCAGGTATTGGTCGTGGTCAAATGACCGTTGCCGATAAGCATATTGCACATCACCGACATGTGCAGGCTCTCTATAAGGAACTGCTTAAGGATGTGGAGGGGGTATTGCTGCATGAAGCTCCTTCGGCTGATTATGACTCTAATTTCTGGCTTTGTACAATCACTCTGGATTCTTCACTTCGCATCAAAGGGCAGGAAAATGCTTATAAGGATGTTGTCAGGACTGCCGTAGGTGGTGCTGCAGGTGTGATTCATGCCGTAGATTGTGCTACAACAGATTGCCAGCCCAACGAGAATGTGGAGGCTTTGCGTGCTTTTATGCTTGGCAAAAAAATAGAGGCACGCCCGGTTTGGAAACCGATGCACAAGCAGCCGGTCTATAAGGATGCTCCGGCTTATATCAATGGGGTATCCGAAGCTATTTTTAAAATCGGTATGTGCCTTCCTGCCGGGCCGTGGGTGACTGATGAAGATGTATATTATATCGTGGAGTGTATAAAAGAGGCCATAGTAAAATAATAGATGAAAATACAGCTTTTTTAACTACGACCTTGACAACGCTGTCGGTTGCCAATACGTTTGTCAATGCGGATTTCATCTATACCGTTGTCTGTTCCGTTCTAGTCTTCTGCTTCTTCAATTTCTGCAAGCGTGCCAAATATTCACCGCCTGATGCTTCATGAGAATATCGGACTACCGCATCGCAAACATCTTATCAGATTATGGCGAATGAGCTGAAGATTCCCCATGTCATAGTATCTTTGACCTATATGGCAGTACAGGCAATCATCATCGTAGGATATCTTGATTAAGTTGGCTTGCCTAATCTGTCAGCTTGTAAATCAATACTTTATGAACTTATCTCAGAAAACAGCTTCAGCGAGGCTGTTTTCTTTGTTTGCAGGCAAATATATCCTCACCTTTGCATTGTTGATCAACAAAACGAGATTAAAAACCATGTTGAATTAAAAATGTAAAAAGGAGAAAGAAACTATGCCTTTATTTTATTATGCAAGACAGTCGTCTCTGGCGACAAAAGAGGGTGCCAAACTTTGGCATCTGAGTTTGAAGAAAGTGGGAAGAGCCGTGGATGCACAACAGTTGGCTGAGGTGATTGCCGAGAAGTCTTCCCTGACTCCGGGTGACGTACATAATGTAATCCGTAACCTGATGACGGTAATGAGGAGCCAGTTGCTGAACAGCCGTACGGTGCGTCTGGATGGCCTGGGCACATTCACCATGAAGGCCCGTACGCGAGGTAAGGGAGTGGCCAAATCTGAAGACGTGAATCCCAATCAGGTGACTGCTCTGCGCTGCCAGTTTACTCCGGAATACACGCGCCCGGCTGCCATCGGCACTACGCGTGCCCTGCTCCAGGGTGTGGAGTTTGAGAAATGGACGGGAGTGGTTACTGATGGTAAGGATGATGCCGGTGATGGTGGTAATTCCGGTGGCGGTTCCGACGGTGACCAGGGAGAGAACCCGTTAGGATAAGATGTATTTACTAATTTTGAAAGATTAAAACTATGAAAAAGAACGTTTGGGACAAGATTTTGAAGGTAGTGATAGCTGTTGCTTCCGCCATATTGGGAGCTTTAGGCGCCAATGCAATGAATGTATAAATTGTAGATTTATATAGAATATTAGGAGAAAGGCGGTGAAGGAAAAGCACTTCATCGCCTTTTTGTTATTTTCTTCATTTATAATTCCCTGCCAACCAAAAAATCTTATTACCTTTGCAGGTCACTTTTGGAAACAATAAAAATATAATGATATGAATATCTCTTATAATTGGTTGAAAGAGTATGTCGATTTCGATTTGACACCGGATGAAGTTGCTGCGGCACTGACCTCCATCGGACTGGAAACGGGAAGTGTGGAAGAGGTGCAAACCATTAAAGGCGGACTGGAAGGACTGGTCATCGGCGAAGTGCTGACATACGAAGCTCATCCTAACTCAGACCATATGCACATCACTACGGTAAACCTGGGACAAGGTGAACCCGTGCAGATTGTATGCGGCGCTCCGAATGTAGCTGCCGGACAGAAAGTGGTAGTAGCCACGTTGGGTACAAAACTGTATGACGGTGACGAATGCTTTACCATCAAGAAATCAAAACTTCGTGGCTGTTTGGAAGACTTCGGATTTTTGACTGACTGTGAAACAGGTCTTGTCTCCGGCTGCGGCACAGATTCCGGAACATTCTCAGACACCGGCTCCTGCACCTGCTGTACTTCCGCATATGTTTCTACCGGCTCCGGTTCAGAATAGCATTCTGATAATTCCGGTACATCCTGCTCTGCCGTTGGCTGCACATAGCTGTCTGATGGTTCCTGATAAAATTCTTCCGGCTCTGCACGGTGAATCTCAAACATCGGAGTCTGTGGTGAAGCCATCGCCATCGTGTTCTCCACAGGCATATTCTCAGGCATCTCATCCTTCTGGTCCTGCCTCACAGTTTCCCCGTGTTCTGCATTTCCTGCAAAATCTGAAGTCATATCTGAAACTACAGCTACGGAATCTGTATCTGTGGCAGTATCATTTTTTATGCCTTCTGCAGTCTTCTTATGATCTCTGAGCACTGTCTTACGATTCTTTTTCTTCTTTGCTTCCGGTGGAACAAGCAGCGTCCCTTCAAGAAATCCTGTAGATTTCTTCTCTTTAGCCGCAGACTCTTCTCCATCATTGTTTTCCTGTGCCAGAGCCTCTTCCAGTTCGCGCACACGCTGCGCCTGCCGTTCTTCTCTCCTCTGTCTGCGTTCCTGCACACGAAGCTCTTTGCGAAGATCTCGCTCCGGCTGTCCCTCCATATACATGTCATGTCCATCTCTGGCAAGTGCACAGACTGCATCCCAGATACGGAATACAAAACCAAAAAATGATTTCTGCGTGATCAATATCAGAGAGATCAGAAGTACAAGAATAATAATCACATATCCCCCCGCAACACCAAATGCGGAAGTCGTAGAAATGCAGATAGCTCCACCAAGCACACCACCACCCGTTCTATATGTAGAACAGGTCGAATAATACTCCGAC
>OGYO01002083.1_pt1 | contig 10808 bp, 10 predicted proteins | sample 1576561 | NCBI WGS metagenome assembly OGYO01 (sample SAMEA3541507, study PRJEB24748) | human gut metagenome | biome: human gut; feature: human-associated habitat; material: faeces | place: China | collected 2012 | reverse complement strand
TGTGCATCGAGATCAAAAAAGCAAAGCCGGTGTTCGACAGCTGGATGACCGAACACCTGCGGCTAAATTATATCTATTGCCGCTTGAAGCAATTTTATCGCCCGAATTTGCGTTATTTCTGCGAAATCGAGATATAAATATTGACGCAGGCGATTTTAACTGCTATAATATGGGCGAAGAATGGAGAGACTATACTGTGAATGGAGGTATCCGCTTATGCTTATTCAATTTTCGATTGAAAACCATCGCTCAATCAAAGATAGTGCAGTCATCAGCTTTGCAGCATCAAAGGATAAGTCCCTGGAGTCTTATCTGCTGCACCCAGATGAAAAAAGGGCGCTTTTACCTGCTATTGCTATTTACGGAGCGAACGCTGCCGGTAAAAGTAATGTGCTGCACGCACTGATGACGATGAAGGATATGGTTGTCGGAGAAGCAGCCAAAATATCCAAGGGACAAAAATTGCCGTGGGAACCGTTTGGAGGCACCACAACGCCTACATCTTTTGAGATCGAATTCATCCATTTGCTTTTCTGGGAGAAGTGGCAACACCTTTTGGAATCGCAGTAGTTCACAGCTGCTTCAATATCGCGGCTACGCTGGTATTGCTTCCCTTCTCCAATGGTCTGGTGAAGCTGGCCTGCCTGACGCTGCCGACCCATGAGGACGTGAAGGAAATGTCCGAGACAGACAAGACTTTAAGCTTACTGGATGTACGTTTCCTGGAGAAGCCTGCCTATGCCGTAGAGCAGAGCAGACTGGTGGCTTCTGTGATGGCGGATAAGTCCAGGGAAGCCATGGATCTGGCTATGGAGCTGCTGCATAATTTCGATGAGGCGAAAGCAGAGCAGGTGGCACAGATGGAGACGGATGTGGACCGCTTCGAGGATGAACTGGGAACCTATCTGGTGAAATTGAGTTCCAAACAGCTTTCCAATAAGGATAGTGAGACTTTAAATACGATTCTGCACTGCATCGGCGATTTTGAGAGAATTTCCGATCATGCCCGCAACATCAAGGAAGCGGCACAGGAGATGCATGACAAGCAGCTGGTATTCTCCGAGAAGGCGCAGGAGGAACTGAAGGTATTCGAGAGAGCGGTACACGATGTGCTGGATCTTACCATGACCAGTTTTAAGAACGGAGATCTGAATCTGGCAAGACAGGTGGAGCCGTTGGAGGAAGTCATCGATGGACTGAGCCTGGATGTGAAGCAGCGCCATGTACGCAGACTCCGTAAGGGAAAATGTACCATTGAACTGGGCTTCATCTTATCCGATGTCATTACGAACTTTGAGCGTGTCAGCGACCACTGCTCCAATATTGCAGTCTGTCTGGTACAGGTGAATGAGGATGAATTCGATACCCACGCTTACCTGGATGAACTGCGCCAGGAAGATAACAAGGACTTCCAGAGCAAAGTGCTGGCATGCCGTGAGAAATACCAGTTACCGCCCACAAAGCAGGAACGTCTTGCGGAAAAGAATGCAAAACTGCTTGCGGAGTGAGGATTTACCGAGGTATAGTTAAGAAGAGAAAGCACAGTCAGAGAGGAGTGCTGTGAGATGGCTTTGATCTATGTAGTAGAGGATGACAAAAATATTCAGGAGATCGAGACCTTTGCCCTGGCCAATGTGGGCTATGATGTAAAAGGTTTTGATTCCGCCATGGATTTCTATGAGGCGCTGAATGATACCACACCGGATCTGATTTTATTAGACATCATGCTGCCGGACGAGGATGGTCTGAGCATTGTGAAAAAGCTGCGTACCAGACAGGACACGGTGCTGGTGCCGGTGATCATGGTCACGGCGAAGACCACGGAGATCGACAAGGTCAAGGGACTGGATCTGGGGGCAGATGATTATATTACGAAGCCCTTCGGTGTCATGGAACTGATTTCCCGGGTAAAGGCAATGCTCAGGAGAAGTCAGAAGAGTCAGGAAAAAGATAAGGTGCTGAAGCTGGGGAACATTGTGCTGGACCGAGAGAAACATTCTGTCACGGTAGGCAAGGAGCCTGTGGAGTTGACCTACAAAGAATATGAGCTGTTAAAGCTTCTGATGACCAATGCGGGCATTGTGACCACCAGAGAACTGATCCTGGACCGCGTCTGGGGAATCGATTTTGAGGGAGAATCCCGGACGTTGGACATGCATATCAAGACGCTGCGGCAGAAACTGAAGGAAGAGGGCAGTCTGATCAAGACCGTGCGTAATGTGGGATACATTATGAACGGCGAGAAAGCGTAACAGAAGATGAAGAAAAAGATTAACAAAATGATGATCCTCATTGCCACGGTAACGATTTTGCTTACCATGGTACTGATCACAGTCGTGTATTATGATCTGTTCCGCAGACAGGTGCTGGAGGATCTGAAAAGCTATGGTTCCCTGTTAAAAAGCTGTTCTTCGGTAGAAGAGATCAAGGAAAACGGAGTGCCGGTGGAATCGGATCTGCGATTGACGCTGATCGGCAGTGACGGACAGGTATTGTATGATAATGAGGCAGATTCTGTGGCCATGGGGAATCACGCTTCCCGTCCGGAGATCCAGGAAGCCATGCGGGACGGCGAAGGTGAAGCAGTCCGGAATTCCGAGACCTTGTCCCAGTCCACCTTTTATTATGCCATCCGTCTGGAAGATGGCAGCATCCTGCGACTGTCCAAGGATGCCAGAAGCATTTACAGCATTTTCAGTCAGGCGCTGCCCATGATGGTGGGGATCTTTGTGGTGCTGCTGGTGCTGTGCATGGTGGCGGCCAGAGTGCTGACCACGAAGCTGGTGGCTCCCATTGAGAAACTGGCACAGAATATCGGGGAATGTACAGAGATGCAGACCTATGAGGAACTGACACCGTTCATGACCATGATCCGCAAACAGCATGAGGACATTATGAAAAATGCCAGAATGCGGCAGGAATTCAGTGCAAATGTGTCTCATGAACTGAAGACCCCGTTGACATCCATTTCTGGCTATGCGGAGCTGATCGAGACCGGCATGGCTTCGGAGCAGGATACGGTGCGTTTCGCCCACGGAATTCACAACAGTGCCAACCGCCTGCTGACATTGATCAACGATATTATCCGGCTGTCGGAGCTGGACGGAACGGAAGAGGAAGCGGATACGGAGCTTTTGAATCTTCATGAAATGGCGCAGAGTTGTGTGGAAATGCTGGAAATGAGTGCGGAGAAGCACAATGTGACCATAGCGCTGAACGGCACGGAATGCTATGTGACAGCCAATCGTCAGATGATGGAAGAACTTTTATATAATCTGTGTGATAACGCGATCCGGTATAACAATCCGGGAGGAAGTGTGGATGTACAGACCTACTCCAGAGAAGGACATACCAATCTCGTGGTAAAAGACACCGGCATCGGCATCTCCAAGGAGCATCAGGAGAGGATCTTCGAACGCTTCTACCGCGTGGACAAGAGCCGTTCCAAATCTACCGGCGGCACGGGACTGGGCCTTGCTATCGTAAAACATATCATCGCCAAGAGCCACGCTGAACTGGAACTGGAAAGTGAACCCGGAAAAGGAACGACGATACGGGTGATTTTCTGAGAACTTCGAGTTCAAATTTTCTAAGACTTCATTCGAGAGAGTGGAGTCTTTTTTACGCATGATATTCCGCCAGCAGCTGTTTCGCATAAGCAACACAGTCTCTGTGCAGAGCAAATTTTTTGCCATCGCACATGATGACTTTGCGGAAGCCCAGCTTCTCCATGTATCTGCCGTTAAGGATCGTCTTGACGGTGGGAGCGAAGAAGGTAGGGTGATTCTCTATCTGAGAGAACAAATTGATAGCGGTGGTGGCTACTTTTACGGTGCGGCCGTCCTTCAGGGTGACGATGACATTCCGGCCTTCTTCTTCGGCGTAGAGGATGTCCGGTTCGGTGACATAGACGGTATCTTCATCCTCTCGAAGCTCTATGAGAGGAACTGCCTTAGACATAATATCCAGAGCATGGTCAATACTCTGTCCCAGTTCCGCTACTTTGATGGGCTTGTCCAGAAAAATAACATTTTCCGGATAGGTCTGTTCCCTGTAATTGATCTTGGAACAGCACAGCACGATGGGTGCGTTGACCCCCTGGGCAATCAGCGCATTTGCCACTTCTGTACCGGTGATGCCTTCCGTCAGACACATATCAATATAGAAGGCATCGTATTGCATGGGATTGGACAGCAGTGAGGTAGAATTACCGAAAGAATCGGTATAAATGATACCCGTAGACGCTGCTCTTTTGTCGGATTCCCGCTTTAACAGACGCTCCAGCTGCTTTCTGTCGGCTACATTATCATCACACACTGCTATATGCATATCGATACCTCCCGGACTTTATCTCATATAAAAGAAGTATAGCATATTTCCTATTTGAATAAAAGGGCAAAAAGCAGTACCTGTACCACCAGGATCGCCGGCATTCCGTACTTGAAATACCAGTGCTTCGTCTTATGACGGAAGTGCTGCATACCCAGAATACATCCCAGACTGCCACCCAAAAGCGCCGTGAAAAAAAGAGAAGCCTCCGAGATGCGCCAGGCACCCCGGATGGCTCTTTTTTTATCGACACCCATGATCACATATCCCACAACATTGATGATCACCAGATACAGGATCACCACAGTAATTATAGTCTGTGCAGTTATCATAGACACCTCATTATTTTAATTCTTAGTTACCAAGTTTCTTCTCGTTCTCCTGTAACTTCATGGCACGAACCTTCAGAGACAGACCGAACAGATTGATGAAGCCTTCTGCATCGTGATGGTCGTACAGATCACCGGTGGTGAAGGAAGCCAGGTTCTCATTGTACAGAGAGTAAGGAGAAGTGGTTCCGGCCTTGATGATGTTGCCCTTGTAGAGCTTGAACTTTACTTCACCGGTCACATATTCCTGGGTTTTCTCGATGAATGCCTGCTCTGCCTCACGAAGAGGAGTGAACCATTTGCCTTCGTATACCAGACTGGCGAATTTCGCACCCATTTCCTTCTCGAATGCATAGGTATCGCGATCCAGGATCAGCTCTTCCAGCTGCTGGTGAGCCTCCATCAGGATGGTACCGCCGGGAGTCTCATAGACACCACGGGACTTCATGCCAACGACACGGTTCTCTACGATATCTACGATACCGATACCGTGCTTGCCGCCCAGCTTGTTCAGGGTACGGATGATATCGGAGACCTTCATCTTCTCACCGTTAACGGAAGTGGGAACACCCTTTTCAAAGGTCATGGTCACATATTCACCCTCATCGGGAGCCTTCTCGGGAGTCACACCAAGTACCAGCAGATGCTCGTAGTTAGGCTCGTTGCCGGGATCTTCCAGTTCCAGACCTTCGTGGCTGATGTGCCAGATATTACGGTCACGGCTGTAGGAAGAATCGGTGGAGAAAGGAAGATGAATGCCATGAGCCTTGCAGTATTCGATCTCGGATTCCCGGGAGTCCATGTTCCATTTGTCGCTTCTCCAGGGAGCGATGATCTTGATATCGGGAGCCAGAGCCTTGATGCCCAGCTCGAAACGGATCTGGTCGTTACCTTTACCGGTTGCACCGTGGCAGATGGCTACAGCGCCTTCTTTTCTGGCAATCTCTACCAGTTTCTTGGCGATCAGGGGTCTTGCCATGGAAGTACCTAACAGATACTTGTTCTCGTATACGGCATGAGCCTGTACACAGGGAACAATATAATCATCACAGAATTCATCGATAACGTCTTCAATATACAGCTTGGAAGCGCCGCAAGCCTTTGCTCTCTCTTCCAGACCGTCCAGCTCCTCTGCCTGTCCGCAGTTTACGCAGACGCAGATAACTTCATAGTCAAAATTCTCCTTCAGCCAGGGAATGATAGCGGTAGTATCCAGACCGCCGGAATAAGCCAAAACTACTTTTTCCTTCATGATAAAATCCTCCGTTTTATAGTGTGTATGATGCCAGGGGCAAAAGCCCTGAAAATGCGATGTGCAAAGCACGAAGCAATCTGTAAGTATCAGATGCCAGGATCGTGTGTTACGCTCTGACAATTACTATACAACATTATAATCGCAAAAGCAAGCAGAAAAGTTGCATAAATAAATCAAAAATATGAATAAAACAAATTAAAATATGCACATAAATGCATAGAATGAAAAATATACAGTATATTTATGCATAAAATATGCTATCTGATGCATAGTACGGTAACGACCATATAAGATGCGCCGGAATCGTCAAAAGTCAGTCGCTGATCTTTTCAATTCCGGAGATATCACTGTCGATCATCAGAGAGTAGTTCGTATAATAGACCACGAAGCCAGGCTTGGCACCGGCCGGCTTTTTGACCTGTTTTTTCTGGACATAGTCGATCTCCACCTTTTCCTGCTCCCTGCCCTTAGAATAGTAGGCAGCAAGCCGGCCGGCCTCTTCAAAAGTCCGGTCCGGCAGTTCCTTCCCTTCGGTCTTTACCACTACATGGGAGCCGGGAATACCTTTGGCATGGAACCACCAGTCATTTCCGTTGGCGAATTTGAAGGTCAGTTCATCGTTCTGGAAATTATTTTTTCCCACATAAATATGAAATCCGTCGCTGCTCAGATAATGGAAGGGCTTGCTGGTGATCTTTGCTTTTTTCGTGCCGCCCTTTCTGCGGATGTAGCCGCTCTGGGTCAGTTCCTCCTTGATCTCCACCAGATCTTCCTCTTTCAGGGCGATATCCAGGGCCGTGCTGATGGTCTCCAAGTGGTCGATCTCTTCTTTTACCTGAGTAGTCAGTTCGGACAATGCTTCATAAGTACGCTTTAGCTTTCCGTATTTGTCAAAATATTTCTTCGCATTTTCCGTAGCGGAAAGAGTAGGATCCAGGGGGATCGTCACCGGTTCGTTGGTATAGTAATTTACCGCCGTGAGAGATTTGTCACCGGGCTTTGCACTGTAACCGTAAGTATTCAACAGTTCTCCGTAGATCCGGTATTTTTCCCGCTTCTCCGTATCCTTCATCTGGGCCAGCTGCAGATCGTATTTTTTAATATCCCGTTCCAGAGCGGTCTGCACGATACGGCGCAGGTCAGAAGATTTCTGACGGATCCTGGTCAGGGTATTTTTCTCCGCATAAAAATGCTCCAACAGGGCGGACATGGAGGTGTAGGATTCCAGATGATCCGCTCCGGTGCTGTACATGGTCAGGGGAACCGCCGCGTATTCCACGGGGCGGGTGCCGGTGTAAGCGATGCAGGGGGAGAAAGTTTCTTCCTTGATAGAAGTGACCATTTTGGAGAAAACTTCATACAGGGCATGATGATTCTCTGCCGTCAATGCCGCGGTAGGGCGTTCCCCGTCGATGCCTGCCTCGTGGCACAGTTCCTGTGCCAGTACCGGGGAGATACCGGTGAAGCTTCCGTAGATTGCCTTGAAGACCGATTGAGGCTTGGCGGCAAGGGTTTCCCGGAAAGTAGTCTCGTCGCAGGTCAGGGCATCCAGTTTATCCTGGGTGTGGGCGATGAAGTAGGGCTTGCCGGGCAGGACTTCCCGGACACTGCTGACTGCGGCGGATACCCGCTTGATACTGTCGATGATGGTATTGTCATCGTTGCAGAAGATCAGGTTGCTGTGTTTGCCCATCAGCTCCATGACCAGCGTCTTGTGGCGCAGATCCCCCATTTCATCCAGATGCTCAATATCGATATGCACGATACGCTCCAGCCCCGGCTGGGAAATGTTCACGATACGGCCGTTCTGTAAGTGCTTGCGCAGCAGCATACAGAAGTTGGGGGCCGTCATGGGACTGGGTTTGTTGCTCTCCGTCAGATAGATCAGGGGCAGGGAAGCGCTGGCGGACAGAAGCAGTCTCTTTTGTCCGGTGGGCTGCTTGATGGTCAACAGCAGTTCGTCATTTTCCGGCTGGGCGATCTTATATAATCGTCCGCCGATGAGTTCTTTTTTTAATTCTGATATTACACAGGCAATGGTAACGCCGTCAAAAGCCATAATTTCCTCATTTCTGCTCTTTGGATCCGGGAAAAACAGAACATAAAGAGCCACAAAATAGATATGCTGCAAACGAAAGCACAGCATAGTTATTGTAACAGATTTTTATAGGAAAGAAAAGTATGCGGAAAACAGAATGAATATTATTCCACCATAATGCATAAAACCATAAAAATAGTATGAATATATGCATAAATATACACAACAATCCGAGAAATGTGCATAAAAATGAAAAAAGTAGTAGACATTTAGACAAAAAGTGGTATCATGGTGTCAGGGTCAAAAGGTCGAAAAGCCGTTCATGCTTGCATGATAAGGCTTTTGAACTTGTGACCCGCTAAACATGAGGAAGTAGCGATTTGCGTAGCAAATCAGCGGATTCCGAATGTTTACAGAATTGCGTGAGCAGCTTGCTGCGAAGCAATTCGTTGACACAAGTATGGCGGCGACAGAAGCAATTCGTTGACACAAGTATGGCGGCGACAGAAATAAAAAACGATGACATAAACAAGAGAGGTAGAAAAATGATCAGAGTAGGAATCATCGGAGCAACCGGTTATGCCGGAGGAGAACTGGTAAGGATCCTGTTAAACCACAAGGATGCCAAAATCGTATGGTACGGTTCCCGAAGCTATATAGATAAGAAGTATTATCAGGTATACCAGAACATGTTCCAGCTGGTGGAGGATATCTGCAAGGATGACAATCTGGAAGAACTGGCGAAGCAGGTAGATGTGATCTTTACCGCAACCCCTCAGGGATTTCTGGCGGGCCTTTTGACAGAGGAGATTCTCTCTCAGGTGAAGATCGTGGATCTGTCTGCTGATTACCGGATCAAGGATGTGGCCACCTATGAAAAATGGTACGGCATCGAGCACAAATCTCCTCAGTTCATTGAGGAAGCAGTATACGGACTCTGCGAGATCAATCGTGACAAGATCACGGAGAAGACCAGATTGGTAGCCAACCCCGGCTGCTACACCACCTGTTCGATCCTGACGGCCTATCCCATGGTCAAGGAAGGCATGATTGATGTGAACACCCTGATCGTGGATGCCAAGTCCGGTACCTCCGGTGCAGGAAGAGGCGCCAAGGTGCCCAACCTGTTCTGCGAAGTGAACGAGAACATGAAAGCCTACGGCGTGGCAAGCCACAGACATACCCCCGAGATCGAGGAGCAGTTAGGCTATGCGGGCAACTGCCAGGTGACCATTAATTTTACCCCGCACCTCGTACCCATGAACAGAGGAATTCTGGCAACCGAGTATGCAACACTGAAGAGAAAACCGGACGGTACACTTCCTACCTATGAGGAAGTAAAAGCTGTCTATGATAAATATTATGCAAACGAGAAATTCGTCCGTGTGCTGGATAAGGGCAGCTGCCCCGAGACCAAGTGGGTGGAAGGCAGCAACTACGTGGACATCAATTTTGTCATTGATGAGCGTACCGGCCGTATCATTATGATGGGTGCACTGGATAACCTCGTAAAGGGTGCCGCAGGACAGGCGGTACAGAACATGAACCTGCTGTTCGGGCTTCCTGAGAGCGAAGGCCTGGAGCTGGTTCCATGCTTCCCTTAAAGCAGATACGGAAAGGATTAGAAAGGATAAAATACATACATGAACAAACAGTTTACGACCAAACCCATGACCATAGAAGATTATGACGGTCTGCATGCCCTCTGGATGACCATTCACGGTTTCGGTATCCGGAGCATCGATGATTCCAGAGAAGGTGTGGAACGTTTTATCAACCGGAATCCCGGCACCAGTGTGGTAGCCATCGGGGAGGATGGAGCCGTAGTGGGTGGCATCCTCTGCGGCCATGACGGACGACGAGGCTGTCTGTACCATGTATGTGTCAGAGAAGATTACCGAAGACTTGGCATTGGCAAAGCCATGGTCGTCCACTGCATGAATGCTCTGAAAGCGGAACATATCAACAAGGTCAGCCTGATCGCTTTTACCCAGAATGACATCGGAAACGCTTTCTGGAAATGCATTGGATGGACAAAGCGGGAAGACTTGAACTACTACGACTTTACTTTGAATGAAGAGAACATTACGGCGTTTAATAAATAGATGCCAGGATTGTGGAAGTGCGTAGCACGAAGCAATCCGTAGGCATCAAAGTCGGGGGCTTTTGACCCCGACATCATAAATAAAACGGAAGCGAAAGGAGATTATTCCAACATGAAACAGATCCAGGGCGGTGTGACCGCAGCAAAAGGCTTTGAGGCAGCAGGTGTGGAGGCTGCCATTAAATATCAGAATCGTAAGGATATGGCACTGATCGTAAGTAAGGCACCTTGTACCGTAGCCGGTACTTTTACCTCCAATGTGGTAAAGGCGGCTCCTGTACTGTGGGATAAGCAGATCGTGGAACATTCTGCATTTGCACAGGCAGTGGTAGTCAATTCGGGAATCGCCAATGCCTGCACCGGCAAACAGGGACTGGACTGCTGTGAAGCAGAAGCAAAATGTGCCGGAGAACTGTTGGGCGTGCCCACCGATGCCGTACTGGTTGCATCCACCGGTGTCATCGGTATGCAGATTCCCGTAGACAAGATCACCGCTGGCATCGAGAAACTGGTGGCAGCCAAGGCAGATACTCTGGAGGCTGGCTCCGATGCAGCCCATGCCATTATGACCACCGATACCATTTCCAAAGAGATCGCCATCGAGACACAGATCGGTGGCAAGACTGTGACTCTGGGCGGTATGTGCAAGGGTTCCGGTATGATCCATCCGAATATGTGCACGATGTTAGGTTTTGTAACCACAGATGTGAAAATTTCCAAGGAGATGCTGCAGAAGTGCGTCAGCGCAGACGT
>OGYO01002077.1_pt1 | contig 10817 bp, 8 predicted proteins | sample 1576561 | NCBI WGS metagenome assembly OGYO01 (sample SAMEA3541507, study PRJEB24748) | human gut metagenome | biome: human gut; feature: human-associated habitat; material: faeces | place: China | collected 2012 | reverse complement strand
TGGATAATGAGCAGATAAAGAGGTTCGCCCTGTTCCTGTTTGAGGAGAATCAGAACAAAAGTAAGCAGCTTGACGAAATGATAGCACGACTTGATGAAATAGGAAAAGACCTGAAGGAAGCCAACCGTAAGATTGACTCCCTAACAGATGAACTGCTTAAGGCAAACAGCAAGGCTGAGAAGGCTGCTATTGAATACAAGCTCCGCGACAAGGAATACAAAAAGCTTGAGAAGAAGCATAACGCCCTTGTCGAACGTCTTTCCCTTATGAACGCTCAAACATACGCTTCATCCAAAAGTCTGAAGGGCATAGAACGCAAGAAGGTTCTGAAGGGAAAGCATGATGACAAGGATGATTTTGACGGAACTCCCACTGCTCCGACAATAGAAGTTCCACTGGCAGACTCTGCCGCATCATGCGACACTCAGGATACTCCGGTCGCTCCTCTTTCCAAGGAAAGACCGTATAGAAAAGGAATGAGATACAACAAGGATTGTGTAGGCACTCCGATAATACACAAGTCCGATTATACAATGCTCCCTAATGGTTCTGTAGTGATATCATCAAGCTACCGTAAAATAAGAAATATCGTGAGCCACATTGAGGAACATCACTTTGAAGTTCTCAAGGTAAAACATGCCGACGGCAGGATTGAAAGCATGTTCCTTCCTATGAAGGATGACGTACAGGCAAGTCTTTATGACGAGATAGTACCGGGTACAAGCATTACGGCAAGCATGCTCTCGTATCTTATGTTCAACCGCTACCAGATGTCAACGCCTGCATACAGGGAGGCAAAGAACCGTCTGTCGGATATGGACTGGAACACTTCTGTTCAGAACCTGCTGAACTGGGCAGACAAGGGTGCGATACAGCTCAACAAGCTGATACCTGCCCTCAAAAAGATTGCCCTTCAGGAAAGTGCCAATGTGAATGTGGACGAGACATGGCTTCGTTACCACGCTTGCAATAAGAAACGTAAGACGTATATGTGGTGTCTGGTAAACCGGAAAGCCCGTATAGTCATCTTCTTTTATGAGGACACAACGGACGATGAAGGTGTACAGAAACATGGAGGCAGGAACAGAAACGTGTTGAAGGAGTTTCTTGGTGATGCAAAAATCAAATCACTGCAGAGTGACGGTTACAACGTATATATGTATCTAGACAATGAACTTATGGATATAGAGCATCTCTGCTGTCTGGCTCATGCAAGAGCCAAGTTCAAGTACGCCTACGACCAGGGAAGTCTGCAGGCAAGAATCTTCCTTGAGCTGATAGCAAAGCTATACGGCATGGAAGAGGCTTACCGTCGGGAAAAACTTACTGCGGACGAGATTTACAGCAGAAGGAACGGTAAGGAAACGACGGAAATCATCGAGAAGTTAAGGACGGAGCTTTATGATTTGCTGGCAAATCCGGATGAGAGCCGAAGCGAACTTATGAGCAAGGCCCTTAACTATCTGAAGAACTTCTGGAATCAGATCTTCTCCTACAGAAATGACGGAGAATACTCCATAGACAATATGGCGGCAGAAAGGGCGATAAGACCAATCACTGTCCAAAGAAAGAACAGCCTGTTCTTCGGAAGCGTGAAAGGAATACAAAACTCCGCAATCTATAATACCTTTATAGAAACCTGCAAACAGGCAGGAGTCTCCTTCAGGGATTACTTCTGCAAGCTGCTAAGAGAATTAAAAAAGGGAAGAACGGATTACGAAAACCTTCTTCCCATGACAATATGCAAATAATAATCGTTAAATTTGTAGATTCTTTTTTAGACGGGTGCCGACTGGCGCCTGTCTAAAAGGGGATACCCTAAAATTGGAAGTTTACTTATAAATTAACAAATGAGATAAAAACACTTTTATTAAATAATTTCTATGGAAGAAAAAGAAAACAAATTAGCTACAAATGTCAAAAAAGTGTACCAAGAGGTGAAAATTGAAGCAAAAAATTCTCCAAAAGGTTCCTACGCTGCTGGGTGTCCAAGTAATTATGGAGATCCTGATGGCGAAAATTGTTACATTTGTGATTACGGAGGTTGATTTATTAAATCAAACATTTTAAAGCCGATGTGCTATTTATGCGTACATCGGCTTTTATTATTATAAAAACCAAACAAAATATATATGTTAGTAAGACAAAGTAAAAATACGTTTATAAGGTTCTTTGATAACAAAGGATATATAACGAATCAAATGACCAGAAAAGATCGACTATACAACGAAACTGGTGCTGATTTCTTAAGAATGATTTCACGTGAGCCCAAAAAAGTTGATGATATTATAGAACACCTTTCTCTAATATATGATGATAGTGTTACTAAAGAAAAACTTAAAAATGATTTTTTGAAGTTTATTCTTGATCTTGAAAAGCATTTATTTCTTGTTACAGGTTCTACTGTAGTAGAATGTGACAATAAAGATGTTGAGTTTTCGTATTCTCTAGGTAATATGAAGAATAAATTAAGAGATTTTACCCAAGAAACTGATGATGATGTTCCAGAGACAACTTTGGATTATATGCTTAGTGCTGATAAAAAAAAACCGCATCTAAAATCAATTCAGTTCGAATTAACAAGCCGATGCAATGAACGATGTATTCACTGCTATATTCCTAATGCTAAAAAGAATCATGGTAGTGATATGACTTACGAACAGGTATGTCATATAATTGACCAATTCGCAGATATGGGCGGTTTACATGTGACATTAAGTGGAGGTGAGGTTTTCTTACATAAAGATATTATAAGAATATTGCAGTATTGTAGAAAGAAAGACCTTCAAATTTGTATACTATCTAATCTTGTTGCTTTAAAAGATGTACAAATACCTTTCATAAAAGCTGTCAATGTTTCATATATTCAAGCGTCTTTATATAGCATGGATCCAGAAATTCATGATAAGATTACAACCTTAAAAGGTTCACATAAGAAGACAAAAGAAGCTATTGAGAAACTTGTTGCAGCTGATATACCTGTTCAAATATCATGCCCTCTAATGAAAGCTAATAGAGATGGATACAAGGAAATCTTGAAATATGCACACTCTCTTCAAATAAAGGCCTTTACTGACTATATAATGATGGCAGAAGCTGATTTTAATACTGAAAATCTTCAAAACAGACTATCTATCAAAGAGACAGAAAAGGTTATTAGAGATATTATAGAATTTGATATTGATTATTCAGAATGGGTAAAAAAGCAGCGGCCTTACCTTGAAAACTTAGATAAAGAGAAATATGCTAAAAAACCCTTATGCGGCGTAGGTATAAATAGTTTCTGCATTGCAGAAAATGGAGATATTTATCCATGTCCTGGATGGCAATCTATGATTATTGGTAATATAAATCAACAGTCCTTAAAACAAATCTGGTCTGAATCCGAGGCTTTGGCAAAATTGAGAAATATTACACATGGTGATTTTCCTCAATGCTTAGAATGTGAAGCTAGAAATTATTGCTCTATGTGTATTCAACGAAATTTTAATGAGAATAATGGTGATATGTTTAAAATAAATAAACATTTTTGTGAAGTCGCATTCCTTACAAAAAAACTACATGAAGAATATAAAGAGCGATTTCAATAATCATTGTTATGATGTTATTCTCTAAAAAAACTTCAACATAGAAAGCAATATCTCTTGTTTAAAAGGAAGTATTTATTATAACTGTGTCAGTATCTTTATCATATTAAGCACCTTTACTTTTTAAATAAAGTGATAGGACTAATCTAAACCATATAACTGACACAGTTATATTTACGTTCCCTTTGTTTCTCTAAATTAAACACTAGTCTGTTTAGAGGCATTATATATGTCTTCTGCCTTTATTTCCATAAGCATCCTATTATTAATAGAGTTAAAGTTAGACATTATTCTATTATTTAATGCTTCGATAGTCTTGTCAAATAAATTACGTACAAATCTTGCATTACCGAAATCCTGCCCCTTTTGTCTTACAGCTACTTTCATTACGTTTTTAAGCGTGTTAATAGCATTCTCATCAAGTATATACTTTGATTTTCTTGCCATACGTATATATATTTCCGTGAGGTCTGTATCTTCATAATCAAAAAAAGTAATATATCTATTTATTCTGGACTTGAATCCTATATTGGAAGTTAAAAAGTCGTCTATCTCTTTTGTATATCCAGCTAAAATCACAACCATATTGTCACGATTGTTTTCCATTTCAGCTATTATAGAATCAACTGCCTCTTGCCCAAATGAATCATCATCCCTGTTTACTAAGCTGTATGCTTCATCAATAAATAAGACATTTCCCTTAGCAGCGTTCATTATTTTTTTTGTTTTTAGTGCAGTCTGCCCTAAATAACCGGCTACAAAATCTTCTCTATGTGCTTCAATAAGATTTCCTTTTGTCAATAATCCTAATGCCTTGAATGCTTTTGCGATAATACGGGCAACAGTAGTCTTGCCAGTTCCTGGATTTCCTTGAAACACCATATGATAAGAAATGTTATGAGTAGGTAGATTACGCTTTATGCGTTCATTATTTACTCTAACATTATTTATAAGAGTTTGTACCTGCTGTTTTACTTCTCTCAGTCCTACCAATTCATCAAGCTCTTTCAAGATAGAATTTATGTCTGAATCATCTGAAAAAGACTGTTCATTTATAGTGTCGTTTTGGTAGTCGTATATATCATCATTAGAACTACTGTCATTATCGAAAATATCTTCAAAGGTATCCTCAATATTATTTTCTTTTTCCGGTTTATAGTGAGCTGTATTATTCTTTTCCTTCAAAGGATTCTCAAGTATCATCCATTCCTTTCGTGCATCCCATTCTGTTCTAAAATGTGTAATCCACTCCTTATACGCATTTACATATTCATCATATGAACCAAAAACTATGGATAGATAGTCATATAATTCCTTGATACTTTTTTCGTAGCGTACATTACACATTCTGGCCGCTTGAAGAATTATCAACTCACCATTAGCATGACAATTGGCTAAAACTGTTTCATAGTTCTTTATTGTTTCCCTAACATTTTTATCATATATGCTGAATATCTCCTTTTGTTTTATAGCGTTGTTAAAATATCCCCTATTATCAAAAATACTACATGAATATCCACCTTCTTCAGCATTATAAATTAAGTGAATTATAGCAAGTAGTAATGAGTAGGCTGTACTATCTTTTGTTTTGCATTTGTTTTTATAAATCCTTATAATGTCAAGTGATAATAAGTAGTTAAATTTATCTCTGGTTCTTATTGTTCTTGAAGGGGTATTGAACCTATTTTTTATAACAGCGAGAAACTTTTCATCACTACTCAATTCGTCAATATTCTTCACGCAAAACTTGTAGCTAACACTATCCCATATTTCATCTCGTGGATATTCTTTATCCATTATATAAAAGGAATGGTAATAATATGTTTTTCTAACTACATATATCGATAATGGTAATGTTATAATTAACAGCCAAGGTATAGTCCAATATATGATTATATTTATGATAACTACATAAGCTATCCAACGCCAATTTATTTTCCTCATAAGTAATCGTACTATATAACAGTTTGCTTACATTAATTTCTACTTCACCTTATATTTAGTTGAAAACAGATTTCTTAAATCATTTTTATTATCCATATCAATAGGCACAGGTTCCTTAACAGCCTTGTTTTTCCTTTCATATACTTCAGGAAAATCCATTTCTATATTTTCTATTTCCTTATTGATAAACTCCCTGTCACTTATACGAGACTCCATACATTTAACGGCAAATTTGAAAACCCCCAGAGCTCTTGGTTGTTTTCTAATTTGATCATATACCATATATATATTGTCCATTGAATTTATGAAATCTTTCAATAAACCGTTAACTGGAATACCATGATAACTGAACTGTACACCTAAGCAACGGACATACAGACAATTTGCTTCAGGATTAGTAGTATCAATGTATATTTCATCTACAAGTTTAATCTCAGGATGAGCTAAAACATAATTTATCAGCTTTGTTACTTTAGGTTTAAATTGGCCATAAGTAACTATACCCTTATATTCCTTGATCTTAACCAAAGCATTTAGTAATGTTAGAGCACTTAAACATACTAACATCTCGTTTTCATCCTTAGGTGTTATCGTTGTATATTTTCTTATTTCTTCTAAGTTAATCATAGCTTTAATTGATTTAAAAGTTTTATTCTTCATTAGTTTCTCCATTATTGGAGCACTAATGAAGAATAATGTTATTACAAAATCTCAACTCAACGCCATCAGATACTCAAAGCTGCTTGTCCTTTCGACGATATCATGTCTTAAAAGATGGTATTTCCAAGGCTTTCCACCATGCTTTGCAGTATATTCCGAGGCATTCTTACAGTATTCCTCTGCTGCTTTCTTCTTAGCTTGCACATCTTCAGTCGGGATGTCCTTCAGAGCTTTTGTCTCTACCATATAAATGCAGTCTGAAGTTTCTACTATGAAGTCCGGTTCATACCTCCTGGAACCATTAGCCCAATATATATTGAACTGATTGGATGCTGGTCTCAGCCATCTTATAACATTCTTGTCTGCTTCCAGTACATTGGCAAAATCCAATTCCGTCAAGCTGTCAAACTTACATTCTGTATAGTAAGATTTCAAGAATCCTCTATAAATGAATTTCTTTATATAACCCGGCTTAACTATATCCCTATAGTCAACCTTACCAAAGCCATCCAACTCCGTTAAATGCTGCTCTACAATTCCTGTAAAGGGCAATACATTCGGTTTCAGATAACCTAATGCAGTAATCACAAAATGACGCTTCATTTGGTCATATATTATATTGGATATAGCTTTCTTGAATTGATTAACGACTTTTGGTAAATCCTCTTCTTTAGATATATTCTTACCTATTGCATTTACAGCCTGTTCTGCAAGATGATATAGCAGTTCCGAGTTTTCGTCATAATCGATGTCATCATAATCCATCAATGAAGCAACAATCTGATTAACCGGAGACTCAAACTTTCTTCCAGTTTTAGCTTGCAATGTTTCTACCGTCTTCTCTCCGGCTCCGACACTTACTCTTAATATTTCGTCTTCCAGTGCCGGCAGATCGAATCCCATACGTGTATCAAGATCGAACCATTTATATTCAGCTTTATAGGCTTCCTTCTGTATGGTCATACGAGGTATCTCAATTATGTTCTCTATGAAATTCTTTACAACTGTCTCTACAACATAATCCACTTCCTCCAACAAAGGCTTTGCCATTTCATCAGCAAATAAAGGGTCTCTTTCTTTTGCCTTTTTGATTATCTCACTTCTGGTATGTGCCTTTATAACCTCGATAACTTCCGGCTGCGATAAGTCTTTTGTGCTGGATACTTGAGTGTTCATCTTAGGTATTACATTCCATACAGCTCGCTTGGCATCCATAATAGCTTGCACGTTCTGTTTCTCAATCTCAGTCTTGGCTTCTTTTACTGCCTGTTGTTCCTGAAAGTCTATTATTGTCGCTGCTGTTACAATTTTGCCCGGTGTCGTATCCAGTTGTTCGTCATCAAGTTCAACATAGGATACCTTACTAAGAACAGAGCTAGGATCATTCGCTTTAGCGATAACTGCTTCAAAGTTCTCATGTGCAATTACGGTCAGCTTGTCTATATCTGCATATCCTGTGCGCTTTCCTCCGTATGGCAATCTCAGCCCACGTCCTATTTGCTGCTCAACGAGAATTGGGGCATCGGCAGCTCTCAATGGTACGATTGTATAAAGATTGGTAACATCCCAACCTTCCTTCAGCATATTGACATGTATAACAATCTCTATCTTGTTTTCAGGTTTTTCCAGTGAGACAAATAGCCTGTCTATTTCTTCATCTTTCTTTGTGGAGCTGTCTATCTGAAGAACCTTGCCAGCATACTTACCATCAAACATTTCGTTCTCTATCCTATTGAATGTCTCTGTTGCGTGTTGTATGTTTTTGCATACTATCAGGATAAATGGCTTGACTAATGGAAGATTATTATTCTTGGCATACATTTCAAGGTGAAGTTTTGTGTATTCGTGTACACTGATAGCATCTTCAATTTTCAGTATATCCAATTCTTCATCACTCATATTCCCTCTTGTAAAGTTCTTACGCTTCGCAATGGTTGGTATCTTCACATACTTGCCATCCAGCAAAGCCTGGGCAAGATTATATTCATACACAATATTCTTGAATGCTTTTCCTTTCTCATCTGTAGGTGTAGCAGTCATTTCAAGTCCAAGTATTGGACGAAGTTCATTGATTGCTTTCTTCGAGGCATCGGCATGGTATCTGTGTGCTTCATCCATCAGGATAACAAGGTCATCCAATGAAGAAAGATAATCAAAATAAGATTGTCCCAGATACTCCGAAAGACGACGCATCTTTGGAGCACCCTTTTTCCCACCTTCTTTACTCTCTGTGTTGAACTTCGAAATATTGAATATGTTTATCTGTATCTGATTCTCTGAGAAAAGGTTTCTCGCCATATTATAGTTGTCTCCTGTGATAACGTATGGCTCATTATGCACAAATTCTGAAATGCCCTTAAACACGTATTTCTCGTATGACGGATCTCCAAAATCTCGCATCAGTTTCTCATACAAGGTAAGGTTCGGTGCCAATATAAAGAAATGCTTTATACCTTTTGTCAGGTACAGATATGCTATACAGGCTCCCATGAGTCTTGTTTTACCAATACCGGTTGCTATAGAAAAAGCAAAAGAAGGGAAATCACGTTCAAAGTCTCTACATGATGGACATACTTCCTTTATACTCTGCAACTGATTCTCCAGATATTCTTTATATTCTGCTTCTTCGGCTTCCTTATTCTCCTGTTTATCGGGCTTTGACAAAGATAGTTTATCGACCAACTTGGTGAGAACATCAAGAGCTTCTGCCAGAGGTTCCCTAAGAGACAATCTTTGTTTTATATATGTACTAATATTGTTCATTCTTGCTGTTTTTTGAATAAAACCCAAAGAAATTCTTATAATACTTAAAATATTTCTTTGTTTTCTTGCTATTAAATTAAATAGGTATTACCTTTGTACCATCTCATTGACCATGTGTCAAAGGAGTTACGGGAGCGGAATTAATTTCCGCTCCTTGCTTTTTTTATCTCGTCCTGAATTTTTTCTATCAGTTCGTCAGGTGTATTGATGCCTTTCCCTTCACGTTTTTTCCACTCCTCATATTCCTTTTTCTTCTTTCTGGATTCGTTTGAATATGTGGCAACGTATGCTGTCCATAGAAGTACATAGGTTTCCCTTACTTCCAGAATTATAAAGTAGTCATCATCAACTTCCTCTGAACTCTCAAGCCAGATGCAGACACGATTCTTCGAGCCTCTTCTTGACTGTCTCCAGAACTTCAAGTTCCAGTTCTCAACATTCTCTATACATGGTCGTGCCCAGGGTATGCATTCACATCTCCGGAGATCTGGCGTGCGCTCCTGCTCGTCTTCCCCTTCATGTGTCATGTGATAGAAGGTATATGCTCTCTCCTGAAAGAGAGGATTAAACTTCATCGCTAATTGGTGAGAACCGAATACAGCTTTATGTTTAATGAAGTCCCTTTCAAATATAGCATACACTGCATCTATATATCTTTTGTAGTCTCCACCATACTCATTCAGGCAGATTTTTTCCGGAAGTACCATATTATTTCCCATTCAGACCTTTCCAGATATAAACATTAAACTTAGTTTCTCTATATAAAGTACTGGACGTAAGGCTATATCCTGTCTTTTCCTTTATAAGTTCTACAATTCTTTCTTTAGCAGAGTTACCGTTTAACCCTCTGTTTACATAGGTTATAGCTCCAATAAGTAAATCTGCGAGAGCAACCAGTTCTACCTCATGCGACCTTACTTGCTGCACTTTTCGGATGAGTTTTCTATCAAAATCATAATGATTATTACAGAGGGCTTCATGCAGACCTTCCACTTTTTCCTGACTTCTGGTGTCTTTGATGTCTATATATATATTATAGGCACTCTCCGGCTCAAAAATTGTCTTAAGCATGTCGAAATAGAGCTTATAGTATAGTTCATCATGAGTTATATCATACTTCTCATGATTATGCTCTTCCTTGTTTGCAACAAGTACCCTAAAGTGCAGGTTATCATTGTTGAAGAAATAATTTACTATGTCCAAATAGAAGTCAATTTTTCCTTTTGATACCTTATGCCACTTTATTTCAAGGCCCGGATTCAAACCGTGTTTCCTTTTTACATTGCGTATGTCGTTGAAGATGGCATCCTTCCTGTCTTCAGGACACCATACTCCACCTATTGCCATCACCTTTGCATTATCATGCTCCAGGTGACAGCTTTCATCACAGTATATATTGTATATATTCATAGTCTAAATATTTAAATGTCTTCTTCATAAATATCATCATCATCAAATTCTTCTTCTGGTAGTTCTATGATATTCAGAGAATAATCATCTTTACCGAACTCACATCTATCCTTAAGCATCTGAGGTATTTTCTTGATGGAAATGTTAGGAAACGCCTGTTTGCACTCCTTCTGGAATGAAGTACAACAAACAAGAAGACTCTCTCCTTCAGCCATAGTTTCATGTATAGCAGCAAGTGCTTCTACAGTCATGAACTGTGTTGTAGAATATATATAATCTGTTTCTGAACCATATCCTTGTTTCCAGTATACTTCTGCATCAGGTTGGTATGTATATCCTTCCTGCTTGGCCATTGCAGCAGCAAGCATATCTGCATTATATTCTTTGTTTATTACTGGTTGTTCCGTTATTAAATATGTAATCATTTGTAAAATTTGTATATTCAATTATGTC
>OGYO01002072.1_pt1 | contig 10841 bp, 10 predicted proteins | sample 1576561 | NCBI WGS metagenome assembly OGYO01 (sample SAMEA3541507, study PRJEB24748) | human gut metagenome | biome: human gut; feature: human-associated habitat; material: faeces | place: China | collected 2012 | reverse complement strand
CTCTGCGGAGGCGACCAAAGGGCTTTCCGATCGCCCTTTGGAAACCTTCGGCGCCGCTGCACTTTGGGTTAGCCCTTGTTGGTGACGAGCGAAAGTCAATGCGGACGGGGCAGTGCGGTGCCATCGGGCAATTATTGCTAATTGCTAATTCCTCATTTCTAATTGGAAAAAAGAACACCGGCGGAGGAGAACCGATGCCGGTTTCTTTTACACAAAAATCGCTCAAATCTTCGCGGAGGAACGCCTATGAGCAGAAAAAAGGCGCAAGTCGGCTTGCGCGCACGGACGGTTGACCACCTCAATGCTTGGCTGATTATGCTGCCGAGCCTCGTGCTGATGCTGTTCTTTGTCTGGGAACCGCTGTTCGAGAGCGTGGTGATGAGCCTGTACAAGACGCGCAACATCGAACTGGTGAACTTCATCGGCTTCAAGAATTACATCAGCGTCATGGGCAAAGATGACTTCCTGCAGGCGCTGACGAACACGTTCTCGTACACGTTCTGGTCGCTGCTGCTGGGCTTCTTGCTGCCGATGGTGCTGGCGCTGCTGATTGGGGAGACCGTGCGGAGCAAGAGCTTCTTCCGCACGGTGGCGTATCTGCCGAATATGCTGCCCGGTCTGGCGGTCGTCATCCTCTGGTCGGCGTTCTTCTCCGGCGAGAAGTCCGGCGTGCTGAACATCCTGCTCAGCCACTTGGGCATTGCGCCGCAGACGTATCTGACGCGCTCAGAGTGGGTCATCCCCATCATCATTCTGATTGCAACGTGGAAGGGCGCGGGCGCGACGGCGCTGATTTACATGGCGGGCATGTCCAGTGTCAGCCCAGAACTGTACGAAGCGGCGGCGATTGACGGCGCGGGCATCTGGCAGCGCATCATCCACATCATGATTCCTGCCATCAAGAAGCTCGCGGGTACGCTGCTGATTCTGCAAATCATCTCCGTGTTCCAGATTATGTATGAACCGATGGTGCTGACGAAGGGCGGCCCGGATAATGCGTCCCTGTCGCTGATGCAGCTGATGTGGCAGTACGCATTCGGCGGCTCGATGAACTATGGCAAGGCATCTGCCGTCGCGGTGATTGTCACGCTGATTTTGCTCGTCATGACGGCGATTTACTCCTACTTCGACCGCAAAGAATCCGACTGGGATTAAGGAGGGAGAACGCATATGGCAAAAGCACAGCGCACCGGCGTCATCCGGGACTACGATATGCACTCCGCGTCCGTCCGGGTTGGGTATGGGTTCATCATCTTCTTTTGCCTGATTATGACGGTCATCGCGGTTTTCCCGATTATCTGGGTTGTGCTGGCGGGCTTCAAGGACTTGAAGGAGTTCATGTCGTCCGCCAAACTGCTCCCGGAGATGTTCGATTTTTCTCTCTTCGCGAAAACATGGTCGCAGCTGGGCATTGCGCAGAACTACCTCAACTCGCTGATTTCCGTCGCGGGCAGCGTCGTCTGCGCGATTGTGTTCAACGGTCTGCTGGGCTACGGGCTGGCGATTTTGAAGCCCAAGGGCTACGGCATCGTCAAGAAGCTCGTCATGCTCTCCCTGCTCCTGCCGACGACCATCAGCATCGTGCCGCTGTTCATGAACATCCAGAAGCTGAATCTCGGCGGCTCGTTCGTCCCGCTCTGGCTGAGCTATGGCGCGAACGCGATGTACGTTATCCTGTTCGTGCAGTTCTTTGAATCGCTGCCGACTTCCATCATCGAAGCCGGGCGGATTGATGGCTGCACGCAGCTGCAAACGTTCTTCTACATCGTCCTGCCGCTGTCCAAACCGATTTGCTCCGTGATTGCGATTTTCGCCATCAACGCCGCATGGTCGGACTTCCTCCTGCCGTATCTGGTGCTTCGCGGCAGCGCGCTGCAAACGGTGATGGTGCGCCTGTTTGTTTTCAGCACGGAACAGACCGTCAACGCCGACACGATGATGCGCTCCGTCGTTTTCTCGATGATTCCGCCCATCATCCTTTTCTTCATCTTCCAGAAGCAGCTGACCGAAAACGCCGTGTCTGTGGGCATCAAGGGGTGACATTATAAAAACTCCGCCTATCCACAAGTAACATGGGAGGCGCCGAAGGAGTCCAGAGGGCGACCGCAGACTTCGTCTGTTTTCATTGCCCCCTTGAACTTGCTCAACAGCCCACTAACGGAAGAAAAATCAACTTCCACCACCGAAAAAAGAGCTTCTATTTCTTTCTTATTAGAAGAAAGAACCGACAGGAGGACGCACAATGGCAAAAGCCGCTGACGTATATTTCCAAGTAGACCCGTGGAAGGTCATTGAGCAGGGCTTCGACCCCGCCTACGCGCGCGTGAGCGAATCCATCTTCTCGCTGGGCAATGAGAGCATCGGCGTGCGCGGCTGCTTTGATGAGGGCGGTCATGTCGATAGCCTTCGCGGAGCGTATACCAATGGCATCTATGATATGGAGAAGCTGAGCCGCTCCTATAAGGGCATCATTGACAAAACACACTTCATGATTCCCTCGGCGGAATGGCTGATGACGACGATTTCCGTCGATGGCGAAACGCTCGATTTGGGGCAGTCGCAGTTTTCTGACTTCACCCGCGAACTCGACCTCCGCGCTGGCACGCTCACCCGCCGCTTCCTCTGGACGACGAAGAGCGGCAAGCAAATCCGCCTGACCTTCCTTCGATTCCTCGATATGGTGCACCGCGAACGCGCGTACCAGCGCATCATGCTCGAAGCGCTCAATTTCACGGGCAGCGCGACAGTCACGTCCGGCGTGTCCTTCGACGTCGTGCATGAAGGGCGGCAGAAGTGTTTCTGGCAGGAGACGCGCATCGACGCTACGCCGGATTGCTTGATGGCGCAGTCCCGCACGACGCTCTCGAATCAGGAGGAGTTTTGCGGCGCATGGCTGACGCTGCCCGGCGAATCCACCACATCCGCCGAGGGCAAAACCGTCACCGCGACGGCGGATGTTCTGCTTGCGCCGGGGCAAGCCGTGCAAATCGACAAGCGCGTCGTCGTGCTGTTCAATGGTCAGCAGGGGGATGACCTCTGGCAGAGCGGTCTGGATGCGATGGCGCAGAGCAAAGCCGTCTCGCTCGATGACGCACAGGCGGCACAGCGCGCGTACTGGGATGCCTACTGGCACACGTCCGACATTCGCATTGAGCCGAAAGATGAAAGCATGGCGGAAGCCGTTGCAGCGGAACAGCAGGGGATTCGCTTCTGCTCCTTCCAGCTCGCGCAGACCTACAATGGCAGCAGTATGCGCCACAACATTGGCGCGAAGGGCTTGACGGGCGAGGCGTACAACGGCCATGCATTCTGGGACACGGAATCCTGCTGCCTGCCGTTCTACCTCTTCACGAACCCGGAAGCCGCGAAATCGCTCCTCCTTTTCCGCTACAACACGCTGCCGATGGCGCTGGAGCGCGCAAAAATGCTGGACTGCAAGGGCGCATGTTACCCGATTGCGACGCTCAACGGCGATGAGGCTTGCCCGCTCTGGCAGCACGCCAGCCTGCAATTGCAGCCGAGCACGGCGGTGTCCTACGGCATCTGGCATTATGTCCACCTGACGGACGACAAGGCGTTTTTGTACCGCTACGGCGCGGAAATGCTGCTGCAAATCGCCCGATTCCAAGCGACACGCGTCGGCTTCAGCGAGAAAATCGGCAAATACGGCTTCTTCGGCGTGATGGGCCCGGACGAGTTCCACATGATGGTCAACAACAACGCGTATACCAATTATATGGGGATGCGCGCCCTGCGCTACGCGGCGGATGTGCTGGATGCAATGCGGGCGGATGCGCCGGAGACTTATGCGGCACTGTGCGAAAAAGTCCAGCTTGCATCGGATGAACCCGTGCAGTGGCGGCACATTGCCGACAACATGTACATTCCGGAAGCGCCCAATCACTTGTTTGAGCAGCACGACGGCTTTTTTGAGCTGCCGCACACGGACATCAACAGCATTCCGGTCAGCGAGTTCCCGCTCTACGACCACTGGGCGTACGACCGCATCTACCGCACGGACATGATTAAGCAGCCGGATGTGCTGATGTTCCTCTACCTCTACAATTCGTCTTTTGATACCGAGACGAAGCGTATCAACTACGATTTCTACCAGCCGCGCACGATTCACGAATCCTCCCTTTCGCCTGCGATTCACTCCATTTTGGCGGCAGAACTGGACAAGATGGATGAAGCGGTCAGCTTCTTCGGCTACGCGACGCGCCTTGATCTGGACAACTATAACCGCAATACGCGCGAGGGCTTGCACATCACGAGCATCGCGATGGCATGGGCGAACATCGTCTACGGCTTCGCAGGTCTGCGCAGCGATGACACGATGCTGCGTTTCGCCCCGCGTCTGCCGGAGCGCTGGAAGCGACTGACCTTCTCGGTCATGTACCGTGGGCGTGTGATTGCAATCAGCATGGGGGCGGACAAGACCGTGTTCCAGCTGACGCAGGGTGACAAGCTGACGGTGCAGGTGTATGGCGAGACGGTGGAATTGACGGATGAGCCAATTTCGGTGCAGCGGCAGTAAAGCAGAATACAAAGCAGGCGCTGGCAGGGTGAGATTCTTGCCAGCGCCTGTTTGCGTGCAGAAAAGAATTGAAATGTCAACAGTATGTGTGATACTATTTCCAAATTCACCTGCGCCATCTGCTTGCGCCTTTTCCCCGTTGGCGTCCGCTCATTCCACTTAGCGTAGCGCTGCTACGCTGCGTTTCATTCGCGTTAGCCAACGTGAAAAATTCGCGGCGCATCTTGGCGCATTCCCATTTGGAAATAGTGTGAGAGCAGGGATACGCATCTGCGCAGTTCGTTATGGCGCGGCGTACTCACCCACCGTCTGAATATCCGTTTGTTTGAACAGCATACAGCCGCAGTGCCCTTTGAAGGTGGGGAAGCTGATGATTTTCAATTTTGTGTCAATCTCCGGGCTGTAATATACAATTTCCAGCGTTTCACCGAACAGCGCCGTGCGCTCGTAGACGCGCAGCCACTTTTCGTCCATATTGGGGAAAATGCTGCCGAAAGAGTGGTTGATGAGCTGCTGCAGCGGCGTTTTTTCGATTTCTGCCAGTGCCTCGTTACCGTAGCGGAAGATCCAGTCCACAGCGGCACGCTCCTCGTTGAACACCATCTCGATGTCGGTAAACGCAAAGGGCGCGCTGTCATAGCTGGCATAGTGCCGCTGATATTCTTCCTGTGTGGTGGGTGCGTCGCTGTCAGACAGGCTCTGCGCAATCTGCCGCCGTCCGGCGCGCAGCTGTTCTTTGAGCTCTCGTTTCTTTCGACAGCTATAATACAGCGTTTCTCCGTTGACGAGTTCAATCTCCTTTCCAATGTCGTGGATTCCCTTGATAGATACCAGCGTGGCGCGGTCGGCGCGGATAAAGCCGCTGCCAAGCATACTTTCTAATTCATGGATGGTGGCATAGGTTTCGTAGGTTCTGCCATCGGAAAAATGGATGATCGACTGGCGGCCTGACAATTGAATATAAAGAATGTCCTCTGTCAGCAAGCTGATATGCCTGCGGTTGGAAATAACGGAAATATCGTCGAATCTCATAGCTCTTCCTCCACCATTATAGAATACCATTACAGAATACAATGCAAGATTCAACGCAAAGAAAAAACGTCATTCGCGCAGGATTGTACGATGTTCACGCAAGGTCTGTTGCAATTCAAACAAAGTTATGCTACACTGAAAACACAAGAACAGAAAAGTACGGAAGGTGAGCGATGTCATCTTTCGTAGCAGTTCCCTATGGGGAAATCTGTCTGAGTAAAGGAGGAACACCTGTGAAAAAGAAACTGCTAAGCTTACTCCTTGTGCCGACCATGCTGGCTGCCACGCTGACGGTCTGCACCAGTGCCGAGAAAAGCAGCGACACTGCCGCCGTGTTCAATGCAGAGACGAAGCCGGCAACCCAAAGCACCATTGAGGTCAATCGGCAGGTATACGACTTCCTGAACTTTGAGGATACGTCGGAGTTTGAGAATGCAGAACGAGGTTTCATCGCCGCACCGGACACACTGAATCTCCGTGGCGAGAACGGGAGAATCGTGTGGACGCAGGATGCATATGCGTTTCTTGACAAAGACGCGCCGGATACCGCCAACCCCAGCCTATGGCGGAATACGCAGCTAAACCACATTTACGGTCTCTTTGAGGTTACTGACGGCATCTACCAGGTGCGCGGCTATGATATTTCCAATATTACCTTCGTCCGCAGCGAACACGGATGGATCATCATGGACTGCGGCAGCAGCAAATATACCGCAGCGGAAGCACTGAAACTCTTCCGCTCCGAGATGGGCGATGCGCGGATTGTCGCCATTGTCATCAGCCATGCGCATGTGGATCACTACGGCGGCATTGAAGGGCTGATTGCCCCCGAAGATGTTGCGGACAGCAGCCTGCCGCTTGACGAGCAGATTGCATCCGGAAAGACCGCAATTATTGTGCCGAAAGGCTTTACGGACGCGGTAATGAAGGAAAATGTCTTTGTGGGCACGGCAATGAAGCGGCGGGCGTTTTTCCAGTACGGCTCCATGCTTCCCTATGGCGAACAGGGACGCCTTTCGGTGGGCATTGGCCTGACCGCAGTGCAGACCGGTGTCGGCTATATCGCGCCGACCTTCGAGGTTGCGGATTCGATTTATGAAACAACCATTGATGGCGTGACCGCTATCTTCCAGCAGACGCCGGGAACGGAATCTCCCGCCGAAATGAACACCTATTTCCCCGACAGCAAAGCCCTCTGGATGGCGGAAAACTGCAGCGGAACCATGCACAATCTCTACACGCTGCGCGGCGCGGAGGTGCGGGATGCGAATGGCTGGGCTCGCTACATCACCGAGGCACAGTCGCTGTTCCCCGACGCCGAGGTCGTTTTTCAGGCGCACAACTGGCCGCATTGGGGCAAGGAAACCGTCAACGAATACATGACCAACACAGCTGCCATCTATAAATTCATCCACGATCAGACCCTCCTGTATATCAACGAAGGTTATACCTCCACGGAGATTGCCTCCATGATCCGGCTGCCGGAGGAACTGGAAAAGGTTTGGTATACCCGACAGTATTACGGTACGCTGAAGCACAATGTCAAGGCAGTCTATCAGAAATACATGGGCTGGTACGATGCAAACCCGATTCATCTGGACGAGCTGACGCCGAGCGAATATGCCCAAAAACTTGTGGAGTATCTTGGCGACACGGACAAGGTGCTTGAAATGGCACATGCCGATTATGAAAAGGGCGAATATCAGTGGGTTGCACAGATAACGAATACGCTGGTATATGCTGACCCGGAAAATAAGGAAGCGCGCTATCTGTGCGCCGATGCGCTGGAGCAGCTTGGCTATCAGGCAGAGTCGGGCGCATGGAGAAACGTTTATCTTGTGGCAGCCTTTGAGCTGCGGAATGGCACCGGTCAGTACCCGAAGGCAGCCCAACTTGGCGTTGGCACCACCGCACAGGGGATGGACGCGCAGACAATGCTGGATTACATGGGCATTATCATGGATACGGAAAAGCTCCAGAATCGTTCCTTCACCATCAACCTCAAGCTGACGGATGGCGACGATTATCTGCTGAAGATCCACCATGGCGTGCTCCTGTACTATAAGGATGCGCTCTCGGATGAGGCAGACCTGACGATTTCTACCCCCCGAATCGGGATTCTTGCCATCACAAGCGGAAATCAGGAAAATATCGACAAGCTCATCAACGTTGAAAAGGGCGATAAGGCGCTGTTCCAAGCGTTTTGTGACAGTATGGCCGCTTTTGACCTGTATTTCAATATCATCGAGCCGTAAGAAAAATCGTTATAGGGAGGGAAAAAAGATGAAGAAAATCACAGTGATTCTGCTCTGCATGGCGATGCTGCTGTCCGGCTGCGCATGGAGTGTCAAGGCGGAGGCTGTCTCGTCGTCCGAAGATGTGTGGAAAACCATTGAGGAGGCTTACATTTACGCATTCCCGCTGGTGCTGATGGACGCGACGAGAACTTCCGCAACGAATACGGAGGAAGCCGCACCCGGCAAGGCGCCTGTTAATCAGTTCATGCACGGTGTGGCACTGGCGAACGCGCAGTTCAAAAACGTGGTGACGCCTAACGTGGACACCATCTATACACAGGTGTGGTATGACCTGAGCGAAGAGCCGATGATCTATGTGCATCCGGAAACAGACCGCTTCTGCAAGGTGCAGGTGCTTGACGCATGGACAAATACCGTCGCTGTCCTTGACCGGGCTGGAGTCTATGCGATCACGCGCTCAACTTGGAAGGGCGACCTGCCGGACAATGTGACCCGCATTGATGTTCCTACCGCTATGGCGTGGGCCATTACCAGAACGGTACTTTCCGGAGAGGCGGATCTTCCGAATGTGTATGCCATTCAGGCGCAGATGCAGCTTTTACCGCTTTCTGTCTACCTGAGCGGAGAAGCATATCAGCCTCCGAAGGGGATCTATCGGGAGGAAAACAGCTATGTCCCCATCAACAAGGTACTGTCGCTGGATCCTGTCACATTCTTCAACAAAGCCAACACGCTGATGGAAGACAATCCGCCGTCCGCCGCTGATGTGGAAATACTTGAAAAACTCGCGGCAGTTCACGTTGGCCCCGGCATGGAATTTGACGCATCTGTTTTGACCGGAGATATTCAGGCAAATTGGCGGGAAATGCTGCAAGGGCTTCGGCCGAAGCTCGCAGCAGAGGGAATGAAGTTTTCCAAACAGCTGGGGCAGTGGAGCTATTTCGGCGCGCCAATCGGAGACTTTGGTACGGAATATGCCTACCGTGCGCTGGTAGCCATTGCCGGACTTGGGGCGAATACGGTGGAAATCGCACTGTACCCCAAGACGGAAAAGGATGCCGGCGGGAATCCTTTGACGGGTGAAAAGTCCTACATTCTCCACCTTGAAAGCGATCCGCAGTGCGCTTGTAGCGGAAGTCCATCAGCGTGGAGAGGTTGTCGTTCACGCGCAGGACGATATTGCCGCCCTTGCCGCCGTCGCCGCCATCCGGGCCGCCTTTCGGAATATACTTTTCGCGGCGGAAGCTCACGCAACCATTACCGCCATCACCTGCAACGACCAGAATCGATGCTTCATCAACAAACTTCATTTTATTCTCCGTAAATCATTCGCCTGCGCGGGGTTGCGATACCACCGTTGTATGCTTACGTAATCCGCCCCAAATACGATGACCAATGGCGGAATACATCGCGCCCGCAACCACGACAAACGCACCGAGATAACCTAAAAGGTTTAACATCGGTCTGGCGAAGAAATCGGGCCAGGCCAGTGATAAAAGATCTGAAAAAAACAGCGTAAACAGTGGGGTGAGCGTGATGATCGCGCTCACCTGCGCTGCCTGCCAGCGAGCCATCGCTTCCGCCAGGGCGCCATATCCTACCAATGTATTCAGTCCGCAAAAAATTAAACATGCGAGCTGCCAGTGGCTAAGCTGCGCTATCACTCCAGGCTTTGCCAGAGGGAAGAGCGCAATTGTACATAAAGTGTACAGTAAAAACAGGATCTGCGGTGAGGCCAGCCGACGCAATAAAACCTTTTGCGCCACGCCATAACTCACCCAAACCGTCGCCGCACCGACCCCAAAGATAACTCCCCAGGTGTAATCGGTGAGCTTTGTAAATATCTCGACCAGACTGGTGTTAAAAAACATCACCAGGCCGCTCAGGAGCATCAATGCCCCTACAACCTGAGTGCTGCGCATTTTCTCTTTGAGGATAAATACGCTGGCAACCATCATGCCAACTGGCGAGAGTTGCCCAATCACCTGCGAAGCGGTCGGACTCAGGTATTGCAAGGATGAGCTGAACAGGATGAAGTTCCCAAACAGCCCGGCGGTCGCCACTGCCAACAAAATCAACCAGCGTGGCTTACGAAACACGCGTAATGGCGGCAACCTCTTCTTCACCGCAAGAATGGCACCCAGGCCAATACTCGCCATCAAGAAACGGTAAAACACGATTGTCGGAGGTTCCATCACCTCCAGCACCTGCTTCATTGCGATTGGCAACGCCCCCCAGCAAATTGCTGTGGTGAGCGCCAAAAGAATGCCAATGCCTGCCTGCTGCTTCATACCGTATTCCCTGCAAAGCGCATTTGCGGATTAACGTCGCACCATGCTCATTTTTACCGGTTATCGAATGTAAAAAGCCCCGCAACGTGTTGCGGGGCTTTCATCCGTTACCGGGACGCGAAAAACTTATTCAGCTTCGATGCTGATAAATTTACGGTTTTTCGGGCCTTTAACTTCGAATTTCACTTTACCGTCTGCTTTAGCAAACAGAGTGTGGTCACGACCGCAACCTACGTTAGCGCCAGCGTGGAATTTGGTACCACGTTGACGAACGATGATGCTACCCGCCAGAACGGATTCGCCACCGAAACGCTTAACGCCCAGGCGTTTAGCTTCTGAATCGCGACCGTTACGTGTGGAGCCGCCAGCCTTTTTATGTGCCATTTGAAATCTCTCCTCAGGTCTTAGGCGCTGATGCCAGTAATTTTCACATCAGTGAACCACTGACGATGGCCCTGCTGCTTACGATAGTGTTTACGACGACGAAACTTAACGATTTTAACTTTCTCGCCACGACCGTGAGCAACAACTTCAGCTTTGATTACGCCGCCATCAACGAAAGGAACGCCGATTTTGACTTCTTCACCGTTTGCGATCATCAGCACTTCAGCGAACTCAACAGTTTCGCCAGTTGCGATGTCCAGCTTTTCCAGGCGAACGGTCTGACCTTCGCTTACTCGGTGGGCGCTGGACAGGATGCTGCCGATGCTTGATGCGGATATC
>OGYO01002071.1_pt1 | contig 10841 bp, 9 predicted proteins | sample 1576561 | NCBI WGS metagenome assembly OGYO01 (sample SAMEA3541507, study PRJEB24748) | human gut metagenome | biome: human gut; feature: human-associated habitat; material: faeces | place: China | collected 2012 | reverse complement strand
GTTTTAAGGTTTATTGCTCGCATCGTCAAGGGACTCCTTTATATTGTATTACCTATATTATAAAGAAACCGTGCGAAGATGCGAACACAAAAATTGCAGAACAAGGATAATTATTCACAAATTAGCACCTTAATATGCGATGTATATCTTTTGTAGCGCAGACAGGACAAAACCCGGAGCCATTTCTTTGCTTACATCAGCTTGGAAACGGCTCCTGATCATTTTATCATGCTCAAGCTGAACAAGCTGGAAAAGCAAACCATCCGCCCAGCAGCAGAAGTCGATGACGTCTGCGCCCAGCTGTGCAGCGTGGCCGTGCAGTTTGAGGATGAAAAAAATTCTGTTATGCTTATCGGCACTTACGGCAACCGGCGCAGCTGCGTTCGCATGGGCGGCCCTTTACAAACGGACCAAATGGGATTGGGGTGAAGCACAATGGCACAGTACAAATTGAAGGTCGGCAAAATCGGGCAGTCCATCATTGACACGCACAAGAAAATCGAGAGCGCGACCGTCGGCACATATAAAGGTGTCGAAAATTATGTGGTGGACGCCTACAAGGCCATCGAGACGGCTTTTGTGGACAGGTTCCTCGAAAAAGTCGAGGATGAAAACAACGAACAATAATAGAACTTAAAGGAGTAATTCACGATGAAAAAATCTAATTTTGTTGCTATGATCCTTGGCACGATCGGTACAGTTTTCCTTGCACTGGGTATGTGCATGAGCCTGCTGCCCGAATGGGACATGATGCAGGAGGGCAAGGGCAATACCGCATAATTCTAAGTGCCGATACCGATATAAAAACTTTTTCACCATTCTCCGACTCAAGTACCTGTTGTCAATTCTAATATTGTTGTATGATATATAAAATAAAGAAGCCACAGGCACAATACCTGCGGCTTCTTTCTACCTCTTAATGTATAACCGGAGGTTTTCTATCCAGCGCTTCATTGTTCAGCAGCAGCCCCAACACGGCAAAGCGATAGGTTACAATTTGCCCGTGGTCCATTGATTTGCGAATATCCTGAATCCGGACAATTTTTTTCAACGTTTCAAGCTGATCTTCCATCAGATAAAATGTAACCTGCTTATTGATCGGCTTTGCGCCCCGCTTTCCGGTTTGCTCCGGCAGATATTCTATAATATCTTTGCTTTCTGGCAACACATAATAGCTGCTTCGCTTGCCCTCCGGAATCGCAGCGTAGTCTTCCGATCCAAATACAACGCAGTGTTCTGGTTTCACGCTTGCTGCTTTGTTGAGCTCACTGATCAATAATTGATTGGCAATCGTTCCCACGCGAAGCCCCTGATAAGCGGCTTCCAATTCAAAGCATTCATATATTTCCGGCCGGAAACGAATCAGAACTCTTTCTTTTTTCATTGTGTCCACCGGCATCAATCGATCGATTCTATGATGTTTTTAAGCTTCATCGAAATTTCGATGATTTCATTCAGCGCCGCAACATCTGCATCACGGGATTCTTTGGATACACCTTTCAGCGCTTTTGCAAATGCCTTACTGCTGTATGCCTTATTCAATTTTTTGACCATTTGGGGAACACTTTTCTGAATCATGCTGCTCTTGGTTTCTGTAACCTCGTGTTCCTTTCGCGCACGGTCCCTGGCGGCTTCTTTTTTGCCCTCGTAATCGATGGCGGAAATTTCTTTCGGTTGGCTGCTTACCTTAGCTTTGCCGTATTCATCCGCTTTCCCTTTCAGTTCAGCGAGACCATCGTCAAAATAAAGAATCGCCTTTTTATAAGCAGCTTCGTATTCTTTGGTCGTTCCCTGCCGCTGTGCATCGTATAGCAGCTCTCTGAATGCGTCATGCAGATTGTCCCGAAGAACCTCTACATAGTTCTTTCCCGCATCTTCTGTATCGCTGCTATGGCAATCTACTTCCTGCAATTTGGCAAACCGCTCCGCAATTTCATCCTGTATGTCCTCTTCAAACCGCAGATAAGTCTCACATTCGCTTCTCGTTAAAAATTTATCATTTAGAAGTTCTTTTAGTTTGCCCTCCAGCTTCTCTTCGATCCGCGCATCCCGCTCAATCGTGCGTGGATTTACGGTACTGATGCTTTTTGTTGCGCCAAGGGCTTCTTCTCTGCTCATATTATAAGGTTCTTTTTGCAGGCAGGTGATAAATTCCGCAATCGCCTGGCGGCGAATTGCTTCATCACTGAATCCGCCGCGGACCTGCAGGTTTGCGCTGTACAGTAGCACTTTTCTTTCATTTTTAGACAAAGGTGTTATCACAACATTGCAATTCACAATATTCCATGTTGCATCACCTTTTTCTTGCAGGTAATTCAATGCACGAAACCGCCGTTCGCCGGAAAGCAAAACATATACCATTCCTTCTTCGCGCTGTTCAGGGAATACAACAAGGTTATGCATCAACCCATTGCGCTTAATATCTTCCGCCAAAATGCGGATGTCTTCATCGTCATCCATTACACGGAAAATCTGGTTATCCGGGTTGGTTCGGATATTAACCAACGCAATATATTTATTATCGTATTCAACTTTTCTGTTTTTAGCGAACAAACTATTATAGATGTTGCCCGCTTCGTTATTGTTTACCTCTGCAAGAATACTTTTGCCGGGGAGAGCAGGGGACGTTATGTTCCCCTTCATCTTCTTTTTCATTGCCATTTCAGTTCACCCCCATCTTTGCAAGCTGAGCCTTTAGTTCTTCGTAAGCCTTGCCATAGGCCACCGCAACCGGCTGTGTTTTTGCCATATAGCATACGGGAAGATGCTTCGTAACCGACATATTCACACTAAGGCCACTGGGAATCTCCGTTTTATAAAGAGAAGCCCCTAAAACCTGTTTGCACTGGTCGCGGATAATTTTTGTAGTAGCTGCCTTTTTCACTACCATCGTAAGAATTACGCCAACGCCTTTCAGATGGCTGCCGGGGGTATTCCGCAGCTCATTGCAGAGCGCATAAGTACGGAACGCCGATTCCTGCGAATTTGCCTCACAAAGAGAGGGAATCAGCACATAATCCGCCGCATTGATTGCATTCGTCAGCAAGAGTGAATCACGGGTCGGCTGGGTATCAATAATGATGTAATCATAGTCCTCCCGGACCTGATTTAAAAAGTAATAGAGGAATTCTCCCATATTCGTCAGGCACTTCGGGTCGCCCGGCCTGAAGTAGGTTTGTGCATCTTCAAAAATTCCCGGAATACGCTGGTTGATCCGCGGCGTCTGCGCGCTGCAGGGGATCATATCTACATTTTCGTATTCCGTTTCGGTGATATAGTCCTTCGTCTTGGTATAACGGAAGCCATCAAACATATCAAAAAGAGCTCTTCCATTATAAACGCCGCTGGTAATTCCATTGCCGCCGCTCAAAGCGCTCGTCAGGTTTCCCTGCGGGTCTGTATCGATGCAAAGAACTTTTTTACCCTCATCGCCCATCAGATAGGCGAGGTTAGAAGCAGTGACCGTTTTTCCTGCTCCGCCTTTCTCGATGGCGATCGTAATGATCTGTGCTGCCATTGGCGTTCCCTCATTTCGTTGGTTGATTATAAAGCGGAAAGACTTAGGTACATGTTGTCATAAAGTAAAGTTTTCTCTTTTGTTGTAACTATTATGCGGCGACTTGCGTACCTGTTGCTATTTGATATTGCTGGCAATCTTTTCTTCTTTACCTTCTGTTCTTTCCTGTAAAATGTTCATCTTAATAAGCTAATTATAGCATACCCGCTCGTCATGTCAACACGAATCCTGGGGATAATGCCTTCTTTTCCTCTTGATTTACCTGTCACGACTCAAGTACCTGTTGTCAATTTTTCAATTCGTTTGTTTCCGTGCTTTTTCTGAAACAAAAAAGAGGTCTGTTTTTTGCAAACCTCTTTTTCATTCTTATACTTCCTTACGTTCTATTACTCATCAAACTGCGACCAATCGAACTTGAAAAGATCCGTTCTGTCGCCATCCAGTAATGCTGCGCGCTTTGTGCCGTCAGCGATGATCGCGGCAGAATTTTCTATAATGTCATTATAAACCACCGTGCGATAATACTGCGCAGATTTTCTTTCCTTTGCGCGTTCAAGCATCGCTTTATATTTAACGCTCATTCCCAATGCCCAAGTTTTTAGCCCGTTATTATCTTTGATAATCCGGTTCAACGCTTCCAGCGTTTCCTCTGCCTGGTCTCGCTTTTTTGTGTTGGTCAATATTTTTGACGTATATGTGAAAATATCGATGAAGATGTTTCGCTCTTCCGGTGTCAGCTTTTTTTCATAGGTCTGATATTGCGCCTTTACCGCCAGTTCATTGCGTGCCAGGCGATAGGTTGTCGTCAAAATGGCTTCCTTCAGCGGCCGATTGTACTGTTCCAGTGCTTCTTTGCTGACCGAGCTGCGGCGCTTTCTTGGTTTTCTGCTTACTTCTGTATCAGCGCCTTTATGCTCCTGATGGAACGCTCTGACGCTCTTCATTTCTTCCCGGTTTTTGTACTTGATGAAGATATAAAGGAACTCGTATTTCCGAACCCCGCGGCGGCGCACCGGCTCATAGTCAAACCACAGGTCTGTCATCTCATTGATCTCGCTTTTGACCATTGCTAGAACGTTCTTTTCAAAGTCGGAAAATACTTTGTATTTTTCCGTCAGCGGTTTATCGCGGCTGAACTTTTGCGCGGAACTGTCTCTGCTTTTGCCCTTGCTTCTATTGATTTCATCACGGGTAGGCATGGAAAGCATACCCTTGAATTCTTCCATATCAAACCGCTTATATTTGAACCCTTTCAGTTCTTCCCGCTTATTGGGGAACTTTTGCAGAACTTCTTCTGTTACAGGTTCAAAAATCAACCCATTGTTATAGGAATAATCTCTGTTTCCGTTGTCATATGACAAAATGATCTCATACACACGCATAGAATAGGTGCTCTGCATCATCAGCAGGTATTCAATGCTATAGGATGTATAATTGCTTGTCAGCTGTGCAATATCTTTCCAGATATCTGGGTTAAAGCGCATGCTGATCGTCTTTTTCTTCATATCGACGATAGAACCACGGTTCACCCACGACATCGTTTTGTACTGATCATTCCCAAGGGGAACCCAGAACATCCGGTTTTCCAGGTTTTCAATGGTTTTGCGCAGATAATTTGCATAACCGCTGTCCAACGCATTGACCCCGGTAAGCTTTGCAAAATCGTCAAACGAAATGGTATAATACTTCGATGCATCCATATCATGGCGCTGATCGATCTTGGACAGCATCATAAAAAGGATTTTCTGTTCGTTGCGGGGCAGGGAATACTTTGTCCTTTGAATTAAATCGTTGCTTTTCGTGATGAAAGAGCCAAACGCCACATTGTCACTTTTCCTGGGCACAAGCTGCTTTTTCTTGCCGTCCGCCTTTTCATCCGGCAGAACTTCACCAATGATAACATCCCGTGATTCTGTCATTGTATTCTTTTCATCTTTATTTTTCATACACTATGATTGGACATTGGATGCCGTGCTCCGTTTTGTCCACGCCTTTCTTTAGGAACTAATAGCCCGCCTGTAATAAAACCATACATCACAGAACTGCTAGAATATTTAGAAGAAGGTACACTTACTCATGATAGTATCATACTACCGTATCTTCCAGCAAAAGTCAATCCTATGGCTGCGCTGCATGTATTACAGTGATGAATCCTCGCGCGTAAAGCAGGGGAGGGGAGAGAGCTGGCTGCACAAAATATGCCTTGAAGCAAACCTGCGTTAAAGCACTTTCAAACAGTCTAAAACAAAAAACAGCATATATCACCTGCTTTTTGGCGATATATACACAGACAGAACAGCGCATTTTTCGTACGACTTTTCTTCTTATGGCCCGCATTCGTGTTCGCTCCGCTATGCGGGCATCAATTCCGTTGTTTTATGAGCAATCACCCTTTTGTTCTTCTTTTTCTTTAGAATTATATATTTATAAATTTATATCTTATACTTTATTATATATAGAAGAAACAGAGGTTCTTTCCCTCCACAACAGAGGTTTCTTCTGGTGATAACGGAGGTTCTTTCATAGAATGGCGGAGATTTTTTCTTTTGGCGGCAGAGGTTGTTTCCTCTATTTTGCATGGAAAGAATCTCTGTTATACAATGAAAAAATCTCTGTTACCGTGTTGCGTGAGCGGGCATAAGGAAAAGGCTGGCAACCTGTAAGAAGCAATCGAAACGACAAGATCATCCCGATGGCACCTGAAAACGGCGGGAAAATGGCTGTGGGCGAAACATGAAGAGGCAGACAGAAGGACTTTTTTTTGCGGTAAAAACCTCTGGTTAGCTTTTATAGCAGGTAATTCCTTTAAGGCAATACCGCTAAGGCAATACCGCATAATTCTAAGTGCCGATACGGCGAGCGAGGTGCGGCATCTGCCGGAGCGGTGTTTAAGCCGTCAGGCGGGAATTGTGCGGTGTTGCCTTAACTTAAGTAGCAGGGGAGAGGCGCAAAGGCCGTTTTTTGCGGTAAGAATCTCCGTTTGCAAAAGAATTTGACTGGAAATTGGTACGGTAGAAATCTCTGGATGGAAGGAAATGCCCTCTGCAAGCAGAAAAATAGAAAAAATAGATAAAATTTTCTCGGTAAGAACCTCTGCTTAGCGAAGCGTGAGAAAGCAGAAAAGAAAAAGAGCAGAGGTTACCATTTTGTATGGGATCGTAGAAAAGTACGTTAAAAACCTCTGTATTAGGAGAAGGTGGGTGACGAGGGAGTACGAGAGAAGAAAGATGAGGGCACTATTTTTTACGGCGTAAGAACCTCAGGATAAAAGAAGTCTTGGATAAGAACATTTGGTAATGCACAAAGCAGCACGGTACTTCCTTTGGAGGCTGCAAAAAAATCGCCGTAAAAACCTCGGCTTTGGGGGCAACAATCAGGCTTTATAAAATAGGGGCGGGGAAAAATCACTTTTTATGTTCAGAAAAGTCAAAAAGCACAGTTTTTGACCTTGATAGAGAGACAAAGAAGAGAAAATACGCGAAAGAAACATGCCGAATATACATTGAGAAAGACCAAAATATGCAAGAGGAGAAAAAAGAAAAATATATAAACGGAGAAATTTACGGAGAAAAAAATCAGATAATAGTTGCAAATAAATCGGCGATGATACGAGACAAAATGCGGAGCAAATAGTGAGATCAACGATACTTAAAAGAGATTATTAACGCGAAAAAATTAAAAATCACGGAAGAAATGACCGAAAAAGTGTTGGACAGAACGGGATGATGGAGGGAAAGGAAGCGGCAAAGAAAAGGTGGCTAAAAACCAACCTATTATAAAGCAGAATGTCAAGAAAAAGGATGATAGGGTGGAGTAGATGGACTTTACGACACCAAAATTTTCTCGGTAAAAATCTCTGCTTAATTCCAGAGAAGCGGGCAGACAGGCAGAGCGAGAAAGCGATTCCTGAAAAAATGTGCGGTAAAAATCTCCGGTATGGGATGCTGCTTTATGAGGAAGCAAGAAAAAAGACAAATGAAACGTTTTGAAATAGGCGAAAACAGAACAGCTGCAATAGAACTTTTAGCAACAGCGACAATGCTGGGGTTATAGGTATAGCAACAGGTACCGAAGTCTACAAAACTGTTGCCATAAAACTGGGAAGCAAATAAAAAGATGTTTGTAGATAAGAAAAGGAAAAGCAGAGGAAAAAAGAATGAACTATACAAAGAAGGAGCCACCGAATTAGTCTTTTTAATAAATGATATGTTGGAAATTTTCTGAACCCTGTTCCAAGAAAAAACTCTGATCCCGATTTGCTTTGCCCCGCATACAAACTCGGCCGCAAAAAGAAAACAGTTCAAAGAATGGCGAATAGAAACTTTCTGGCTTCATAAAACTTTTTACTTTTTTCAAAGACAAGGCAATACCGCATAATTCTAAGTGCCGATGCGGCGAGCGAGGTGCGGCAGATGCTAAGCCAAAAGCGCAGATAATACTGGATGTCTTATCGAGCATTTTGGCAACGCAGATGCCGTGCCGCAGCTGCTGGAGCGGTGCTTAAGCCGCAAGGCGGGAATTGTGCGGTGCTGCCACAAATAAAACTTTCTTTCTCGCGTAGGAACCTCTTGCTAAATCCTGAAAATAATGTATTATAACTAAGTGTGGCGCTGGAATTTACAATCCATCAGGATCGGAGTTTCAATATGATGAAAAATACAATGTTGGAAATGTCCCGTTATGCAGCGCTGGCTCGCCAGGCTGTGGCAGAGGGTATTGTTCTGCTGAAAAATGAGGCTGTCTTACCACTGGCTTCCGGCGGCAGAGCGGCTTTATTTGGGTACGCGCAATTTCACTACTACCAAAGCGGCACAGGGTCCGGCGGGCTGGTGAACACCGCCCATGTGCCGAACCTGCCCGAAGTGCTGGGCGGTCCGGACGGCTACCAGCTGGATGCCGAGGTGCAGGCCCGCTATGCAGCATGGATGGCGGAACACCCTTACGAGATGGGAACCGGCTGGGCACAGGAACCGTGGTTTCAGCCGGAAATGCCGCTGGATGAAGACTTTGTCCGCGCTGCGGCCCAGCGTGCCGAAACGGCGTTTATTGTCATTGGTCGCACGGCAGGGGAAGACCAGGACAATAGCAATACTCCCGGCAGCTTTCTGCTGACCGAGGGCGAGGAAAATATGCTGGCGCTGGTTTGCCGTCATTTCAAAAAATCTGTGGTGCTGCTGAATGTTGGCAATATCATTGATATGCAGTGGGTCATGCGATACAACCCCGGCGCGGTGGCGTACATCTGGCAGGGCGGGCAGGAAGGCTGCCGCGGTGTGCTGGATGTGCTGAACGGTACCGTCAACCCCTGCGGCAAACTGCCCGATACCATCGCCTGCACCCCGGCAGATTATCCGGCGGCTGACCATTACGGGGCGGATGACCGCAACATCTATGCCGAAGATATTTACGTTGGCTACCGCTATTTTGAAACGTTTGCACCGGGAAAGGTGCTTTATCCCTTTGGCTTTGGCCTTTCCTATACAAAATTTGAAGTTCGGCTGTTGAGTGCAGATGAAACAGCCGATGGCATTACCGCCTTTGCTGCCGTCCAAAATACCGGCAGCTGCCCCGGCAAGGAAGTTGTGCAGCTCTACTGCACCGCGCCGCAGGGGCGGCTGGGGAAACCGTCCAAAGTGCTGTGCGCCTTTGCAAAAACCAGAACGCTGGCCCATGGGGAGAGCCAGACCCTGACACTGAAAGCCCCGTGGCGTAACTTTGCCAGCTATGATGACAGCGGTGTGACCGGGCACAAGTCTGCCTTTGTGCTGGAAGCAGGCGAGTATCGCTTCAGCCTTGGCACCGATGTGCGAAGTGCGGAAGAAGCTTTTACGGTCACACTACCGTTGATGGTGGTGGAACAGTTGGAATCTGCAGCTGCTCCGGCTGTAGCCTTTGAACGCCTGCGCCCTGGTGCGGATGGAACCCCAGCATGGGAACCCGTGCCCACCGAGGAAGAACGGCCCGAGCCCCGCCGCGCCGCCCGCCTGCCGCGGGAATGGCTCCAGACTGGCGACAAAGGCATCCGCCTGCGGGATGTGGCCGATGGTACCACTGCGATGGCAGACTTTGTGGCACAGTTCAGCGATGAGGAGCTTTGCACCATTGTCCGGGGCGAGGGGATGAACTCTCCGCGCGTTACGCCGGGGACAGCTGGGGCAATCGGAGGCGTCAGCGATGCTTTGCAGCGCTATGGGCTGCCTGCCGCCTGCTGTTCGGACGGGCCGAGCGGTATCCGTATGGACTGCGGCACCGTTGCTTTTGCCATGCCTAATGGCACCTGCCTGGCCGCGACTTTCAACGAGGGATTAAGCGAGGAACTCTACTCGATGGAAGGGCTGGAGCTGCGCAAAAACCATGTGGATACGCTGCTTGGCCCAGGCATCAACATTCACCGCCATCCGCTGAACGGCCGCAATTTCGAGTATTTCTCGGAAGATCCGCTGCTGACCGGCAAAATGGCCTGTGCTCAGCTGCGCGGGATGCACCGCTGGGGTGTAACCGGAACCATCAAACATTTTGCAACGAACAATCAGGAGCACCGGCGTCACTTCGTTGAATCGGTTGCAGCCGTGTAGCCCGCCAGTTGAAATGCATACGCGACGTTATTCGTGAAGTGCGCACAGGCCCAGGTACAAAAGCCAAGCCACGCCGACATGCTCAATAGAAAAAACCACGGCTCATTGAGCGTATGCCCGGCAAGAAGCAGTGCCGCAATGGCTCCCAGTAAACTGCCAGCGATGCGTCCGAGGCTTTTGCTGATGACACCGCCAACGGTGGGAAAGCTAACCACTGCAGCCGAGGTCATCGCCCAATAGGGTTCATCCAGATTCAAATAATAGGCAACCGTCAGCGCCAGACACATGGCAATGGTATTGCGTAACGCATAACGCCATTGCGCCAGCGTGGCCTTGAACCAGGGCAAATTGCGCAAGGACCATGACGATGCGTTCATTATTGACCTACGGCAATGCTACAGGTGGTGCCCGACACCAGCGTGACATCGCCTGGAACTTTATCCAGCGCAAAGCGGACGGGAACGCGTTGGGCGAGACGAACCCAGGGGACGTTAGGTTTCACATCCGGAATAAGGCTTGAGTCACTTTCAACGCTTTGATCATAAATCGCCCGACCGATACTGGAAACGTGACCCCGTAACGTTTTGTTATCACTATAGAGGGTAATTTGTGCTGGTGCACCTTCGCGGATATGGCGCAACTTGGTTTCTTCAAAATAACCAATGACGTAAAACGAGTGGCTGTCGACAAGGGCAAACAGCGGTTTCCCGGTGTCAGCGTAATCGCCGATGCGGGTAGTGAGGTTAGTC
>OGYO01002067.1_pt1 | contig 10845 bp, 8 predicted proteins | sample 1576561 | NCBI WGS metagenome assembly OGYO01 (sample SAMEA3541507, study PRJEB24748) | human gut metagenome | biome: human gut; feature: human-associated habitat; material: faeces | place: China | collected 2012 | reverse complement strand
GAAAAGCTGTACCTTATAGCGGGATTCGAGTTCGCCGATATGCTTGCTCACAGCGGGCTGCGAAATGTAAAGCTGCTCGGCGCATTTGGTGAAATTGAGGGTTTTGGCCGCCGTAATGAAAACCCGCAAGCGGAAATCGTCCATAGCGACCTAATCCAAACCGCCCTGGGCGGCAAACTCGGCTACGGATCGTTTGAAATGCTCGATGGTTTCCCGCATCGTCATAAAAGACTTGCCTCCGGCCGCATTGCGATGGCCGCCGCCGTTGAAATACTTGCGGGCGAAAAGATCCACGTCCACCCCGCCCCGCGAACGAAGCGACACCCGGATAAACTTATGCGTGGCAACGAAGATCGCCGACAGCTTCATCGACTTGATCGTCAGGGGATAATTCACGAACCCCTCGCTGTCGCCGGGCTGGAACTGAAACCGGCGCATCTCGCTCTCCAGAAGCGACATATAAGCGACCGTACCGTTGTGGATCACCTCCATCTTGCGGTTGATCGCATAGCCGAACAGCCGGGCACGGCCCTCGGTGAAGGCGTTATAGACATTGTTGTGGATCGTGGGAATGTCGATGCCCGTTTCGACCAGCACCGCAACGGCCCGGTACAACTCCGGCGTAAGGAACGAAAACGAGAAGTTCCCCGTATCGGTCATCATACCCACGTATAACGACTCGGCCATACTCCGCGTAATCGCCTGCGTGCCCAGCATCTTTTCGAGGATCCGATAGATCAGGAAAGAGGTGCTCGACGAACCGGTACAGGAAAACATCAGATCGAAACCGGGTCCCGGCGACAGATGGTGGTCGATCAGGATTCGCCTGGCCGTCGTATTGGATTCGATCACCTCGCTCAACCCCTCCAGACGGGATACGGCGTTGAAGTCCAGGAAAAAGATCAGGTCCGACTCCTCCACCGCACGGCGGGCGACTCCCGCTTCGTCCGTCTTGAAAAGCACCAGGTTCTCGATACCCGTCATCCAGTCCAAAAAATAGGGGTATTTGTTGGGCACGATACAAGTGACGCGATGCCCCATCTCCAGCAACGCCTCGCGCCACGCCAGCGAAGAGCCCACGGCATCCCCGTCGGGATTCGTGTGCGACACGATCACGATATTCTGCGCAGGCCGGGCAAGCAATTCGCGCAGCCGTTCTATATCTTCTTGAGAAACCATTATTGATGCAAAGATACGATTTTATCCGTTAAATATCAAATCCGCACCCGTTCCGGGGCGTTTCTCCGTTCCGAAACCGATCGTGGAGCGGATGTTCAATCTTTCCGGACAGCGTCCGGCGGCAGCAGGATCATACCCTCCGGCCGGCAGGATATTTCGGGCAAAGAGAGGCCTTCGACCAACCGCACGCCCGGTCTCCTCTGCGCTGCGGACTCGGAAGAGCGGACGGATTGCCCGGTGATGCTCGTCACCGCATACTCGAGACAGGGGTCGTCCAAACTGCCGAACTCCTCGTATCCGTTGTTCCAATCTCCCTTCAAAGCATCCGGCGCAAGACCGTTCGGGTCCACCGTTTCGAGCCGGGCGTTATATCCCTGGAAAGAGACCGGCATGAAGAGGTATTCGTACGCTCCATCCTCCAGATAGACACCCTCCATCCCCACATTTTTGCCGTTGGTCTTCTGCCCGACCAGCACCACTTCGAGTCCGATTCCCCGCAAAGCATTGACAACGGCTTCGCTCGCCGAAGCCGTACCGGAAGAGACGATGACATACAGCCGAGGAAGATCCAGCGCATACCCACGCAGGTCGGCTCCCCGGTAATCGCCGTAGATGAACTCCTCGTAAAAACGCTCTTTCGACTCGTCGTAAGCCTGCCCGGTCTCCGCCGCCGTCATTTCAGGGTATTCCATTCGCGCATCGTTATAACGGTAATACTGGAACACCTGCCCTTCGCACCGAGCACCGGCGATGCAGGAGGCGAGCATCCGGGAAGACATCACATATCCTCCACCGTTCAGGCGCAGGTCGAGGATCAAGTCGTTGATGCCCGCATCCTTGAACGCTTGTAGCGCATCCAGCAATTCGCCGTCGAAAGCCGCATCGAAACTGGCGTACACCAAGTAGCCGATCTTGTGCTCCCCGTATTCGAGCACGTCGCGGTACAGCACCGGATTTTCGTATATCAACTCCGCCGTCAGCTTATGCTCCGACACGCCGAAACCGCCCTGATTATCCGCCACGGAGAGCGTCGCGGCGCCGTTCGGTGCGAGCAGTTTGGAATAGACCGTATTCAAGTTCCCGGCAGTGATCCACTGTCCATCGACCTGGTTGATGATCGTTCCGCGCCCGAGACCCGCCCTCGCCATCGGAGAGTCGGGGTACACGGCCATAACGGCAAAACCGTACTGCCCCGTTTCCGCACCGCCATTATCGGTATATGAGATAATCGCCAGAGAAACGATGCCGAACCCGTAAACGGGCTCCTTCGGGAACTGACTGTCGATATCCGCAGACAAGGCTACCCGGCTCACCGGAGAGAGGCGCTGGATGTTGGAATAGAGCTGCCACCTTCCGTTACGGAATTTCTTGTCCAGGTCGTTGGTTTTCATACGCATGAGCACGTCGCCGAGAAACTCGTCGTAAGGCAGGCCGAAATCGGGCGAAAGAGTCGCATACTCCTCGTTCCACAAGTAGTTGCGCCGCAGGATCCCGTCCATATCGTGATTCACCTCCGGCTCCCCGTTGTAACCGCCGCCTCCGCCGCCGGTCGCATCCTTGGTACACGAGACGGCCGCAACTACTGCGGCAAACACTCCGCAAGCGAGAATCGCATGGTAAAATCTCTTCATAATCATTCGGTTTTAGATCGTTTATTGTCTTCGGCATATTTGCGGCACCAGGTCGAAACCCCGCACTCGGCGCATTTCGGCGCCCGGGCCGTGCAGACATAGCGTCCGTGCAGAATCAGCCAGTGGTGAGCCGTCGGCAGCAGGTGGGAAGGGATGTATTTTTCGAGGGTCAGCTCGGTCTGCAGGGGCGTTTTCGACCGGTTCGTGAGTCCGATACGGTTCGAAACCCGAAATACGTGGGTATCGACGGGCATCACCTCCTTCTGCCAGATCACGGCGCCCACGACATTGGCCGTCTTGCGTCCCACGCCGGGCAGACGTTGCAGCTCCTTCAGATCGCTCGGTACTTCGCCGCCGAACTCCTCGCAGAGCATGCGGGCCATGCCCGCCAGGTTTTTCGCCTTGTTGTTGGGATAGGAGATGCTCTTGATGTAGGGATAGATCTGCTCGGGAGTCGCGGCAGCCATAGCCTGCGGTGTAGGGAAAGCCTCGAACAGGGCCGGCGTAGTCATATTGACCCGCTTGTCCGTGCACTGGGCCGACAGGATCACGGCCACCAGCAACTCATACGGCGAGCCGTACGCAAGCTCGCTCTCGGCGACGGGCATGTGCTCCTCGAACCACGCGATCACCCCCGCATAACGCTCCTTCAAAGTCATTGTCTTCCTGTTTTAAGCCGGAATCCTTCCGGCGGATTTCCTATAATTTGGTCAGTTTGGCGAATTTGGCCAGCAGGGTTTTCTCCCCGTATCCGGAAAATTCGACCACCAGCTTGTGATCCGACGCCAGGGTTTCGATGCGGCGGATGACCCCCGCGCCGAACTTCAGGTGCGACACCCGGTCGCCGACCGCATAATCGCCGCACGATACGGGCGCAGCTCCCTCGACCAGCGACGACTCGCCCTGACGGACACCCACGCTGCGCATCCCGGCCGTCGAACGGGTCGGCTGGACAACAACGGGACGCTGCGCCTCCGATTTTACCCCGGCGGACGAACCTCCGCCGAAACGCGCCCCGGCCTGCGAACCACCCGCCGCAGGCTTCTGCTGGTAGCGGTAGTCGAAACGGCGGCGCAGCTCGTCGAGCGCCGAGGAGCCCTCTCCCCGCCCGGCCGAGCGGCGGACGGGTTCCCGCTCCTCCTGCATCGCATCCGTTTCCAGGTAACGGCTGTCGATCTCGCGCAGAAAGCAGCTCGGACGCGAGAACTCCATATTGCCCCACTTGAAACGCATCTCGGCATAGGAGAGCGTAGCCAACTCCTTGGCCCGGGTCAGCGCCACGTAAAAGAGCCGCCGCTCCTCCTCGAAACCGTCGGGCGACTCCACGGCCCGCTGCGACGGGAAGAGGTTCTCTTCCAATCCGACGATATACACGAATTTGTATTCCAGCCCTTTGGCCGAATGTACGGTCATCAACGTCACCTTGTTGCGGTCCTGGGGATCATCCTTGTCCATATCGGTCATCAGCATCACCCCCTGCAGCCACTCCTCGATCGTAGCCCGCTCCTCTTGCTGACGTTCCCCGGCCCGGATCTCGGCCTCGCGCTGCTCGTTGAAGAGCTGCATCGAGTTGAGCAGCTCCTCGATATTGTCCAGCGCACTGGTCGCCTCAGGGGTGTTCTCGGCCCGGTAAGCGCCGATGATACCCGAACGGGTCGCAATTTCGAGTCCCAGGTCGTACAGCCCCTTTTCGGCCCGGGCCAACGACAGCCCCCGGACGAGGGCCACGAACTCGGCCACTTTGCGGACGATGGTCTTCTGCACGGGATCCGTCACCGGCTCGGCCGTCAGCGCATCCACCGCTTCCCACATCGACAGATTACGAGCTTTGGCCAGCAAAGCGATCCGCTCTACGGTCGTATCGCCGATACCCCGGGCAGGGTAATTGACGATCCGCTTGAAGGCCTCGTCGTCGCGGGGGTTGATAACCAGCCGGATATAGGCCAGCAGATCCTTGATCTCCTTGTGGTCGTAGAACGAATTGCCCTTGTAAATACGATAAGGTATTCCTTTGCGGCGCAGCGCGTCTTCGAGCGCCTGGGACTGGTTGTTGGTGCGGTACAGAATCGCTGCCTCGGCCCACTCATCGCCCGCAGCCCGCACCTTGTCGCGCAGGTCGCTGACCACCATTTCGGCCTCCTCGCGGTCGGTATAGGCTCGGAGCACGCGGATCTTTTCGCCCATATCCCCTTCCGAAAAGCACTTCTTCTCCATGCGTTTCGAATTGCGTTCGATCACCGAATTGGCCGCCTCGACGATCGTGCGCGTCGAGCGGTAATTCTGCTCCAGCTTGAAGATCATCGCGTTGGGGAAATCCTTCTTGAACGAAAGGATGTTCTCGATCTTGGCCCCCCGGAACGAATAGATCGACTGGGCGTCGTCGCCCACCACGCAGACCTTCGAATGGAGCTGCGACAGGCGCCGGATGATGACGTACTGGGCATAGTTGGTATCCTGGTACTCATCGACCAGGATGTATTTGAACTGCTCCTGGTAACGGGCCGTCACGTCGGGACAGTCCCGCAGCAGGATGTTGGTCTGCAACAGCAGGTCGTCGAAATCCATCGCCCCGTTCCGCTTGCAGCGGGCGCAATAGATGTTGTAGATGTTGCCGAACTCGGGAATCTGCATCCGCCGGTCTTCGGCTGCGGCACCCGCATTGGCCAGGTAAGCGCCCGGCGTCACCAGGCAGTTCTTGGCGTAGGAGATGCGCGAGGCGAGCATCGCAGGTTTATACTTGGTATCGTCCAGGTTCAACTCCTTGACGATGGTTTTCAGAAGGTTCTTGCAGTCCGACGGCTCGTAAATCGTAAAACTCTGAGGGAAGCCGATCCGTTCGGCGTTGTCGCGCAGAATGCGCGAAAAAACCGAGTGGAAGGTTCCCATGCGGATATAGCGGTGCCGTCCGTCCGGCAGCATCTGGGCGATGCGTTCGCGCATCTGCTCGGCGGCCTTGTTGGTGAAGGTGAGGGCGAGAATGTTGTACGGAGCCACCCCCTGCTCGATCATATAGGCGATGCGCGAAGTAAGAACGCGCGTCTTGCCCGACCCGGCGCCCGCAATGATGAGCGACGGCGAATCGTAGTTCACCACCGCATCCCGCTGGGCCTGATTCAGGCCTTTCAATATTTGAGATTCCATAACGTGCAAATATAGCGATTTCCCGGCAACGACGGAGCGTCCGCAGCCGAATAATACGACGGAGCGCCGCAACCGAAGGCGAACCTGCGGGACCCCCTCCGCCCGATCTTCGCCCCGAAGCGGCGCCCGGGTACGGTTTTTCAACCGGGGCACCGCCCCGCATCAGGGCGAAAAGAGCGGTCGGGATTTTCGATTTTCGAAAAAAATACATATTTTGCAATAATTTTGTAGGGTATGCGTTGCATAAATACCGAAAACAACGAAAAATCGAAAATACACACCGAAAAATGAGTGAAGTCATCAACATCAAGGAACTCAACGAACGGATCGAACGCGAAAGCGTCTTCGTCGATACGCTGCGCAGCGAAATGGGCAAGGTGATTATCGGACAGAATCACCTGATCGACACCCTGCTGATCGGCCTGCTCTCCAACGGGCACATCCTGTTGGAAGGCGTGCCGGGGCTGGCCAAAACGCTGGCCATCACCACGCTGGCCAAGGCGGTCGATGCCGATTTCTCGCGCATTCAGTTCACCCCCGACCTGCTGCCGGCCGACCTGATCGGTACGCTGATCTACTCGCAGAAGAAGGAGGAGTTCCTCGTCCGCAAAGGCCCCGTATTCGCCAACTTCGTCCTCGCGGACGAGATCAACCGCTCGCCGGCCAAGGTGCAGTCGGCTCTGCTCGAAGCCATGCAGGAGCGGCAGGTGACCATCGGCGACGAAACCTATCCGCTGCCCGAGCCCTTCCTGGTGCTGGCGACGCAGAACCCGCTGGAGCAAGAAGGTACTTACCCGCTGCCCGAGGCGCAGGTCGATCGTTTCATGCTGAAAGCCAAGATCTCCTACCCCCAGAAACAGGAGGAGCGCGACATTATGCGTATGAATCTGGCCGGGGAAGGACTCCCGAAGGTCAATAAAGTGACTTCGCCCGAAGACATCGTCAAGGCCCGCCGCGTAGTCGAAGAGGTCTATATGGACGAAAAGATCGAAAAATACATCATCGACATCATCTTCGCTACCCGCGAACCGGCCGAATACAACCTCGAAAAACTGCAGCCCCTGATCGCTTACGGCGGCTCGCCCCGTGCGTCGATCTCGCTGGCCAAGGCTGCCCGGGCCTACGCCTTCATCCGCCGCCGGGGTTACGTGATTCCGGAGGACGTGCGGGCCGTCTGCCACGACGTACTGTGTCACCGCATCGGACTCACCTACGAAGCCGAGGCCGAGAACATCACCACAGAGCAGATCATCACCGACATCCTGAACAACGTAATCGTACCCTAATTGAAAATGCAATAATGCAGGAGACCGAAAACGATATCCTGAAACGAGTCCGCAAGATCGAGATCAAAACCCGGGGGCTTTCCAACGAAATCTTCGCCGGAAAGTATCACACGGCCTTCCGGGGACGCGGCATGTCGTTTTCCGAAGTGCGCGAATACCGCGCCGGCGACGACGTGCGCGACATCGACTGGAACGTCACGGCCCGCTCGCGCACGCCCCACATCAAGGTCTACGAAGAGGAGCGCGAGCTGACGATGATGCTCCTGGTGGATGTCAGCGGCTCCCGGATGTTCGGCACCACGGACCGCCTGAAGAAAAACCTGCAAACCGAAATCGCCGCCGTGCTGGCCTTCTCGGCCTCGGAGAACAACGACAAGGTGGGCTGCATCTTCTTCTCCGACCGGATCGAGAAATTCATCCCCCCGAAAAAGGGGCGCAGCCATATCCTGGCCATCATCCGCGAACTGGTCGGCTTCGAGCCGCAATCGCGGGGGACCCGTATTTCGGAAGCGCTGCGTTTCCTGACCAACGTCACCAAAAAACACTGCACGGCCTTCCTGCTCTCGGACTTTCTCGATCCCGGCAAGGACCGTACGGCGCTCGAGGACGCGCTCAAGATCGCTTCCGGAAAACACGACCTGGTGGGAATCCGCGTCAGCGACCCCCGCGAAGCCGAACTGCCCGACGTAGGGATCGTCGAAATGAAAGACGCCGAAACGGGCCGAAAAGCGTGGGTGGACACCTCCTCGGCCCGGGTGCGGGAGCACTACGCCCGCGTCTGGCAGGAGCGGAGCGCCGCCATCCTCTCGGCGCTCAAACACCACCGCATCGACACGGCCGAGGTATCGACCGACGGGGATTACGTCGTGGAACTCATCAAACTATTCAAACAGCGATGAAGTCGATCCCAAATAACCCGGCATCAACCTGCTCTCCGTTCGCACGCAACGGCGGTATTCAACCGTCCGCCGCCGCAGAGCGGCAAAATGCCGCGCAAACACCTCCTTCGGAAGCGGTGCCCGTCGGCCTGCGGTCTTCGGGTCGTCCGAAAGCCGGTCGGACATCCATCACGAAAAGAGTAAAAACAGCTCTGGCGACAGCTCTTCTGACGGGGCTGACGACCGTTCTGTACGCCGCACCGCCGACGATCACCGCCCGCGTCGAACCCGACAGCATCGGAATCGGCGACCGCTTCGACGTGGTGATCGACGTCGATCGTGATTTGGTGCAGGTCGTGGAATTTCCCACCTTCAACCCGCCTCCGCAGAGCGGACTGGAGGTCGTCGAATCGCATCCGGTGGACACCCTCCGGCGCGACGGACGTCACCTGAGCCTGCGCAAACGCTACACGCTGGCGGCGTTCGAGGAGGGCAACCTCGGCCTGGGACGCGCACAAGTGCTCTATCTGGACAAGAACATCACCGACACGCTCTATACCGCCGACACCCTGCGGCTGCAGGTGGGAACCTTTCAGATCGACTCCACGTCGCACACGATCTACGACATCAAAGCCCAGCGCACGCTGCCCTTCCGCTACGGCGAAATCAGCGGCTACGTCCTCTGGAGCCTGCTGGGTTTGATCGTCCTGGGCGGCGCGATCTACGCAGGCCGCCGCCTGATGGCCCGCTACGCCCGCAAGGTACGCGACATCTTCCGTCCCGCACCGCCCCTGCCGCCCCACATCGCGGCCATCCAAGCGCTCGAAACGCTCCACAACCAGAAACTCTGGCAGAGCGGACGCCACAAACAGTATTACTCGGGCCTGACGGACATCCTGCGCACTTATCTGGCCGGACGATACGGCTTCGGCGCGATGGAGATGACCTCTGACGAAATTCTCGCGGCAGTCCGCCGTTACGACCTGCCGCAGAAATGCGTCATGGACCTGCAGGCGATCCTCCGGGACGCCGACCTGGCGAAATTCGCCAAAGCCCAGTCCGAAGGGACGACCAACGAAGACAACTACCTGAACGCCTACTATTTCGTCGAGGAGACCAAGCCTGCGGAAATCGCGGAGGAGGGCACCGAACAGGACGACACCCAATAGCATCCGACACGCCATGCCAAACAGAATCCTACTGATATTCATCACCCTGTTGCTCGGAATCGGCAGCGCCTCGGCCCAGAAATACCCCGAGCGCAGCCTCGTGCGCAAGGGCAACCGGGATTTCGCGAAGGAGCGGTACGACCGCAGCATCGAACGCTACACGCAGGCGCTCGAAGCGGCCCCCGAAAACTTCGAGGCCGCCTACAACCTGGGGGGCGCCCTCTACCGTACCGAAAAATACGAGGAGGCGGCCAAGATGCTCGAACGCATCGCCGCAGACTCCACCCGCACCGACCAGGAACGGGCCGAGGCTTTCTACAACCTCGGCAACGCCCAATTCAAACAGGAAAAATACCCGGAAGCGCTCGAAAGCTACAAGAACTCCCTGCGGATGAATCCTGCCGACCAGGAGGCCAAGTACAACTACGCCTACACCAAGCGACTGCTGCAAAAACAGCAGAACGAGGATCAAAACAAAGATCAGAACAAGGACCAGCAGAACAGCGGCGGTCAGGATCAGAATCAAGACAAAAACAAGGATAATAATTCGGACAAAGACCGGCAGCAGGACAAGGGCGGCGAGCAACAGGATCAACAAGACCGGCAGAACGGTCAGAATGATCCCGACAAGAACGGACAAAATCCCGACGAACAGCCGCAGGATTCCGACAAGCCGGACAGCGACGACCGGCAGCCCGGCCAACCCCGCGAAAACGGCACACCGCCAGCCGGTGCAGGCCGTCCGGGTCAAGGCCGGGCACTGTGCGGATGGCATCCTCACCGGGGTTTGCCAGCTGGGCAAGTGCATCAAACAGCTGGCATACATCTGAAAGCCACGGAAAGAAGTTGATTGTAAATGCAAATGCATATTTTTCTTTTGCCAGTGTTGCTGATGCTATTGATGCGGCTTGTGATGGAAGCATATTTTTGTTATACACTTCAGCATTTTCTTCATAAACTTCGAGTCCTATATGTTTAAATGCATCTATAATATCAGGCTCACATAAGCTGCCATATCTGTATATATATATCTTCATTACATTTAGCTCCTGTTTTTAAAAATATTTTATATGAGTTATTATATATTAACACTGTTGGCATTTTCTACGCTAAATGCTATAATTTTTTATATTTGATGCAAGATTTATAACTTTGGTCAGAAACGGAGAAAATCATGACAGATAAGAATACATTTTATAATATGTTAAAGAGTAACGCCGAGAGCCAGCCAGACGCTGTGGCTGTCGTATATGATACGATGAAGGTCACTTATGAGAAGCTTTTTGATGATGTGACGAAGAAGGCATTACATTTTCAGAAATTTGAAGGAAAGCGGATTGCAATATTCGGACCAGCTTCATACAGGTGGATTGTTAATATGTTTGGAACGATTGTTGCGGGAAAGGAGCTTGCGCTTGTTGATTTCTTCCTCCCTCATGATTCGAGGGTTGACCTTCTTAAGAAGACGGAAGTTAATTATACACTGACATCTACTAACCAGTATATTCTCTCTGATGAGAATTCTATTATTATATCAAGTGCCGAGAAGGATAATGTTGAC
>OGYO01002060.1_pt1 | contig 10860 bp, 10 predicted proteins | sample 1576561 | NCBI WGS metagenome assembly OGYO01 (sample SAMEA3541507, study PRJEB24748) | human gut metagenome | biome: human gut; feature: human-associated habitat; material: faeces | place: China | collected 2012 | reverse complement strand
CTGCTTGGTGCTATCCGTTTGCCGAACAACACCTTTAAGGGTAACGCCGGAACGGTCCGAAATACGATGATCCGTAGCAGCATTTATCCCATTCGAAGCCGAGCCAGCGGATGTCTTCCTTGATCGCATCGACATACTCGGTATCCTCTTTGGTGGGGTTTGTGTCGTCAAAGCGGAGATTGCACTTTCCGCCGTACTTTTCCGCGGTGGAAAAATCGATAAACAAAGCCTTGGCATGTCCTATATGAGGATATCCGTTGGGTTCGGGGGGAAAACGTGTCTGGATATCGCCGTATTTGTACTTTCCTTCGGCGATCTCCTCATCTATAAAATCATGAATAAAATTACTTTTCTCCGCCATGTTACAGCTCCTTTATCATAGAATTTACCCTTGCCTCGACTTTGCCGCGGCCGAGAATCTGCATTACGTCGTAAAGATCGGGAGAATTGACTTTTCCCGTGACCGCGACGCGGATAAACATGCTTACGTCCGCGATACTTCCCTTGAATTTTTCGGGCTCCGCCTTATATTCCTTGGTATCGGCGGCAAAGCCGTTTGCGGCAGCTGCGGATTTGATCTTTGCAAACCAATCGTCGCGTGAATCCGACGGATCAAACGAGGAAATAAACATATTGAGTATCGCTCTTATGTCATCACGGGAGAAATTCTCGGGGTATGCGTCTTCAATTTCGAAATACTTATCGTAGAAGAAGCCCGCGTATGCTTTAACGCCGCTCCAATTTGTGATGTCCTTACGGGGCTTTTTGCCGCCGCGTCCGATCGAAAAGACCGATACGGCAAATTCGCGGTCGGCGAGCAGATCGGCAAATTCCGGATCGTACTCCTTTGCCCATCCGCAGACTCCGCTGTACACCTCATCCGCGCTCATCGCGGAAATTACGTTTTTCGAAACATCATTCAGCTTATCGAAATCAAAGAGGCAGCCGGAAGAGCTCATTTTCTTTACTGAAAACGGGAATGCGTCGATATCCTCGCCGGGATTTGCGCGCCGCCAATCCTCGAAATTCGAATTCAGAAGCGTCATTACATATTCACTCACCGCCGCCGGAGGATATCCGCTTGCCTTATAATCGGAAAGCGCCGCGCCGTTGTCGCGCTTCGAAAGCTTTTTCTTCGATGTGCCGTCCATCTTCATGAGCTGCGAAAGGTGGAGGTACTTCGGCATTTTGAATCCGAGATACGAGAAAAGCTGAATATGCTTAGAGAGGCTCGGCAGCCATTCCTCGCCGCGGATAACGTGGGTCGTCCGCATGAGATGGTCGTCAACCGCATGCGCGAAATGATACGTCGGAATACCGTCCGATTTCAGAAGAACGAAGTCCTCTTCATTCTCGGGAAGTTCAAGCTTTCCGCGCACAAGATCCGTACAGAACACCTTTTTTTCTCCGTCTCCCGAAGCAAGTATTCTCAAAACAAACGGGTTGCCGTTTTTCAGGTTTTCTTCGACCTCTTCTATTGTAAATTCGCGCTGTCTGAGCATCTGCTTATGCTGCTTCTGCGCTTCGGTATTCCAATCCTTGCTCTTTATCTCGGCCTTTTTATCAACTGCGTTGAGCGCTTCAAGCTCTTCCTCGGTCGTGAAGCACGGGTATGCTTTCCCTTCGGCGACAAGCTTTTTTGCGTAAACGTGGTAAATATCCGCTCTCTCGCTCTGGCGGTACGGACCGTAATCGCCAATCTCTCCGCTTTCGGTCGCGCCTTCGTCAAAGTTTATTTTGTAATACGCAAGAGTATCTATAAGGTCCTTCTCCGCACCGGCGACTTCCCTTTTTGAGTCCGTATCCTCGATTCTGAGGAAGAATACTCCGTCCGACTGATGCGCAAGACGTTCGTTTGTCAGCGCCGGAAAAAGCGTTCCGAAATGCATAAAGCCCGTCGGGCTCGGCGCCAGACGTGTGACCTTTGCACCTTCGGGAAGATTTCTTTCGGGATATCTTTTCTCAAGATCCTCCGGTGTGAGCGTAACATCGGGAAAAAGAAGCTCCGCAAGTCTGTTGTAATCCATAAAGTTCACCTTTCAATTCAATCGATACATTTCAGATAAGGATTATGCTGTCTTTCACGTTCAAGTGAGGTGCTTTCTCCGTGTCCGGGATAAACCGTATAGTCTCCGGGAAGATCGGTAAGCCGTTTCAGCGAATGAGAAAGCGCTTCGGAGCTTGAACCGTAGAAGTCCGTTCTTCCCACGGAATCGAGGAAAAGCGTATCTCCGGTAAACAGATCGCGCCCCGTCTGATAGCACACGGAACCCTTGGAATGACCGGGCGTATGTATTACGGTGACGGTTGCGCTGCCTACTTTCAGCCTGTCGCCGTCATGAAGTAATATATCGGCGCTTTCGGCATTCTGCGTTCCCACGTTGAAAAGGCTGTATGCGTTCTTATCCGAATCGGACAGCATTTCGTCATCGTCCGCATGGACACACACCTCGGCTCCGGTTGCCTCCCGAAGCTTTGTGAGCGTTTTTGTATGGTCAAAATGCCCGTGAGTGAGGAGGATATATTTCAGCTCCGTTCCGGCGTCGGCAAGCGCAGCCGTAATGTATTCGAGCTTGGCGGACGGGTCAACGACCGCAGACTCGCGTCCGTCGGAGATAACATAACAGTTTGATGCCATTCCGTAGGTCGGAATACGACGTACTTCCATTATTTCCGCTTTCCCTGTAAAAATTACTTTATCGAATATTTTATCATAAAGAGCCCCTTATTTCAACCGCTTCGGGAAAAATAATAATATTTTTCACCAAAGAAAAACGCCGGGTGACCGGCGTTTTTCTTTGAATGAATTGTGCGTAGGAGAGGTTATTTGGAAGCCTTGATCTCGTTCTCGTACTTCTCAACCATCTTCTTTACCATCTGACCGCCGATAGAGCCGGCCTGACGGGAGGTGAGTTCACCGTTGTATCCCTGCTTGAGGTTTACGCCTACTTCGCTTGCAGCCTCCATTTTAAACTGATCGAGAGCTGCCTTTGCTTCGGGGACAAGAGTCTTATTAGATGCCATTTTTCAAAATCTCCGTTCTTATTTCTTTTACGGGTTAATCTATATTAATCGAGTACGCTCTTGCGTGCTCTGCTATTATTATCGACAGTCATTTCGTTATTATGAATGGAAATTTATAATTTGTTAATAAAATGTTGGTATTCTCTCGTTCATCCGCGTGCAAATTTTATTTACGGCGATTAGGCGACACTTTTTGATATTATAATATATCCGTATATGATACAATTGAAACGCGGAAATCTTACCGGAATTAAAAAAGATAAGGAGAAAACAAAATGTATTCGGATTCAGAAAAAGAAAATTCGATGTTCCCGGATAATCGGATGTCTGCCGAAACGGCGGAAAATCATGCGGAAGGCGAATGCGCAGAATCGTGCGGCGCATTGTACTGTGATGATCTTCCCGCAACGGATGAACCGGACACTCCCGATGCGGACAATCGGGAAATCCCGGAAGAAGACACCGGGAACGGGACGGAGACAGACGACGAAGAAAATGACGAAAATAAAAGTTCTTCTCCCGGGCATACGGAAGAATCGGAAGAAAAAGAAAAATATGTGCATCCGTTCAAGACGGTGATTCAGGTGTTCTTTTCGGTGCTCCTGTGCATTCTGATTTTTACATCTTCCGCCGCGCTTATATTATCCGAATCCGTGAGGATCGTATTCAGGGACGAAAACATAGATAAACTGACGCTCGGACAAAGCAGCACCGACGGCAGTTTCACCGTCTCAGATAATTCGTATTTGCCGGCGGCGATAATCGAATCGTCGGATATAAAGAAAATTCAGAAATACGGGATCGGCGAAAACGATATACGTCAGCTTCTGTCATCCCCCGATACCGAAAAATTTATAAATGCTCTTCTGAAGGAGCAGGTAAAGCGTTTGACAGACGGGACGTTCAGCAGTGACGGTGCGGCGGAAGAGATAATAAAATTCGTAAAAGGCAACGAAGATAATATATATGAAAAGACAGGATACCGTGTCACAAAGCGTGATCTCTCCGCAGCGAAAAAGATGATCTGCAGTTCCATCGACAAATTATCGCCGCAGGAGGGTGCGCTTTCACTTTCATGGGTATCGTTTATTCTCTCGGAATACACAAAAGCAGCGCTTGTGCTGATTGCGGCATTTTCACTTTTTCTTCTGATAATAATAAACAGGAAAACCGTCTCGCGTGCATCGTATTCGTTTTTCTCCGTTTCTTCACTTCTTGCCGTTTCGGTATTCTCGGTATATGTGTTTCTCTGCATTTCCCTGCTCGGAAGATACCGGGAAATCGCAGCGTTTATTCTTTCCGCGGAAAGCACGTTTTGGCTGAGTATATTTATTATTTCGGCGATTGTTTCGGCGGTCGGATTTTTGCTGACGGGAAAACTCAAAAGAAGGAAGCGAAAAAAGGCGCTTTGATCATCCCGAATATTCAAAAGGTGTGCACCGATAAAGCGGGTGCAACTTAGGGATTTTATAATCCCGGAATTATCGGCATAGTCGTGTTATGCGGCTATGCCGTTTTTCCTTTGTCTCTGGGTTGTGGTGGATTGAATGAGCCAATACAATTCCATACGATTCTGAGCTTCTGCACCTTCTTGCCGCATACACGTTCAGCCTGGAAAACTTCAATACGCTCAACAAATTCCCTTATGATCTCCGCATTCAGTTCACGGATATCTGTATGCTTTCGTACAAGAGCAATGAAGCTATCCACATTCACACGGTTCTCCTGCTGAGCGGCAATACTATCGCGAAGCGCCGTGATTCGTTCGTCCAGTGCTTTCTGCTCCGTATCATAGCTTTCGGACATCTTGGCAAAACGCTCGTCAGATATCTTACCCTCAACATTATCCTCGTAGAGCCGCTGAATGATGGTATCGAGCTTGTGAATCCGTGTCTGAGCCTGCTCCAACTCCCGTTTTTCGTCTCGGAGCGTCTTTTCGGTTTCGGCTTTGGACAACTTTGTAACCATTTCCACGAACTCGTCCTCGTGCTCACGCACATAGGCGGTTACATTGCGGATGCCGTCCAGCAGGAACTCCTCAATAACGAAATTGCGGATCTGATGTGAGGAACAGACTTCTTTTCCCCGTTTACGATAGGTGGCGCAAACCATGTACTCGCTTTGCGGTAGATTGCGCCCGCGTACCTGGTACAGCTTTGCACCGCAGTCGGCACAGAATACCATGCCGGACAAAGCCGGCATTTCACCCATTGGTGTAACTCTGCGCCTGCCGTCGCGGATCCGCTGCACGATATCGTAGGTCTCTCGGTCAATAATGGCTTCATGGGTGTTCTCGAAAATCTGCCACTCAGAAGGATCACGATGCAATTGCTTTTTCTGTTTGTAGGATTTGCGGTAGGTCTTGAAGTTGACTGTAGATCCGAGATATTCAGGTCTGGAGAGCATATGGGAAACCGTACTATTTCCCCATATGTAATCTCCGGCAAATTCCCGATTGTCAGGAATCGTTCGTCCGTGGTGCTTGGCATACGCCGTAGGATTCATGATGTGCCGCTTTGTGATCTCCTTTGCAATCTGTGATACTCCATACCCCTGTACGCACAGCCGAAATATCTCCCGGACAACCGCAGCTGCTTCTTCGTCAATGATCCAGTGCGTTTTAAGGTCATTGCCGGAAAAGACCCCGGCGGCGTTACCAAGGCGCAGAACTGGCAAGGCGGTGGTGGTTATCGTTTCTATGAGTTAGCACCCACCCTAATCAACAAAGACTCCTTTGACGAATATGTCATCAACGAGGACTATGACGCCAATATGCTGGCAGCGGCGGTGGCCTTGCATGAGGGATTTCGCTATCAGCCGGATGGAGACCTGTTCTGGAAACAGTCTGTAGGCAACGAGAACAGCTACCTCTTTGTGACTACCCGACACCTGAACGGCCCCTATCTGGACTCCATCAAGGGCACCATGGAGGAGGGCGAATATCTGATCATCGCTTGCCGCTCTTTTGACAGCGGGCTGGACAAGGCCTACGATAATATCACAGTGAAGAAAATCCCACAAATGCTGCTGGAACGCTGCGAGTTCGGCAAAGCGGACTACAACCTGAATATCGTACACCCGCCGGTGTATGATGATTGCGACGAGGAGGAAGAGGATGTCTAACGATTTTCCGCTCTATACCACGGACTATATCAGCGGCGTCATGTCCCTCCGCAAGCCGCAGACGCAATCCCTGAAAATTCTTGAAGAGATCACCAACGCCGTGCAACTCCGCAAGGGAATGAATCTGAAAGCGGCACTGGGCGCTGTCCACGCTATATATCCGATCTGCTCCGATTTTGAGCGTGACTTTATGTCCCTGACTTTTGCTCTGGCAACCGGCGTCGGCAAGACCCGTTTGATGGGTGCATTTATCGCCTACCTGTACACGCAGCACCATATCAGAAACTTTTTCGTGGTCGCTCCCAATACCACGATTTTTGAAAAACTCAAAAAGGATCTCAGTGATAACAACAGTGCCAAGTATGTGTTCAAGGGGCTTGGCTGTTTCAGCACGCCGCCGCAGATCATTACGGATGACGATTACCGTGAAAAAACGCTCTCCCTGTTTGAATCCGATGTTCACATCTTCGTGTATAACATCGATAAATTCAACAAAGAGGGCGCAAACATGAAAAAGGTGAACGAGCTCATTGGGGACTCGTTCTATCAGGCGTTGTCCGACTTGCCGGATCTTGTGCTCATTATGGATGAGTCGCACCATTACCGGGCAGAAAAAGGGGCGCAGGCGCTGAACGAACTGCATCCGCTGCTGGGATTGGAATTGACAGCGACACCGTTGGTGACCAAGGGAAATAAGCAGGTGCCGTTCAAAAATGTGGTATATGAATACCCGCTGTCCAAAGCGATCGAGGATGGCTATACCCGCACCCCATATGCCGTGACCCGCTCGGACATTGATTTCTATAACTTCGGTGATGAACAGCTGGATAAAATGATGCTGCTGGATGGCATCACCTGCCATGAAAGCACAAAGCGCAAATTGGAAGTCTACGCTGCCAATCACGGCAAGCCTGTGGTGAAGCCGTTTATGCTCGTAGTTTGCAAGGATACAGATCACGCAACCTGGGTGGAGCAATTCGTAAAGTCAGACGAATTCCGTAGTGGCGCATATCGCAACAAAACAATCATCGTCCACTCTAAACAGAAAGGTGCAGAGACCGAAGCGAACACTCGTCTGCTTCTGGATGTGGAAAATCCAAAAAATCCGGTGGAGATCGTGATCCATGTCAATATGCTCAAAGAGGGCTGGGATGTCAACAATCTCTATACTATCGTCCCGCTTCGGACGGCCGCTTCTAAAATTCTGCGAGAGCAGATGGTCGGTTGCGGCTTGCGCCTACCCTATGGAGAGCGCACCGGTGACCGGGATGTGGATGCCGTCATGCTGACTGCCCATGATAAATTCAATGATATTCTGGCGGAGGCACAAAAGGGTGATTCTATTTTCAAGGTCGGGAATGTCATTAAAGCAGAAGAAATCAAACCCGAAGAAGTGGTCTATACTCAGCTGACAATAGAAACCGATCCGGATGCCGAGCTGGAAAAAGCGTATGCTCATACTCAAATTGAAAAGACGGATACCACAGATGCACTGATCAAGAAGGCAGCTGACTTGATCAAAGCAGAGGTTGAGCAGCACATTCAGCATACCCCGGCGCATACGGTCACCCATGTGCAGGCACAGCAAATTGTAGAAACGGTCAAGCAGAAGGTCGCTGAGGATAAGGATCTGGGACAGACCTTCAAGGAGAATGAAATGCCGTTGGCAGCATGGATGCTCTACCAAACCGAGGAAACGCACAGAGCTGCCGTGAACAAATTTATTCCGATTCCCTGTATCAAGGTAACGGATGCCGGTGTTGAGGAATATGTGTTCGTAGACTTTGATTTGGACATGGCAGATTTTACCCATGTGCCGATCAAGAATGAGCTGCTTGTGCAGAATCTGGAGGATATGCAGGATCGGCAGCGCATAAAGGGAGACGCTATTGACTTTGAAGGATACAATCCTAAAAAGGTCATACTGGAGCAACTCCGACAGAAGCCGGAGATCGACTACGAAAAATGCTCCAAGCTGCTGTTCAAGCTGATTACACAAGTCTGCGACCGCTACGAAGCACAGTATGGCACCAACGGAATGCAGAACATCATTATGATGTATAAGCGTGATATCGGAAACAAGATCTATAAGCAAATGCTGCAGCACTTCTATTCTGAGAACGGCTTTTTGCAGGAAGAGGTCGTTGGCACAAGAGATTACAACCTGCAGCAGTCTTACAGCTGTGCCGAACGGGTCAATCTTTTCTCCGATGAATATACTGGGAATATCCAATCAGTTCTGTTTGAAGGTGTCAAGCGGGGCGTATTCAGCGCCGCCAAGTTTGACAGCCGCCCGGAGCTGTTGTTGGCACGGATTCTGGAAACAGAATCGGCTGATGTACAGAATTGGCTTCGTCCCGCGCCGCAGGAGTTCAATATCACCTATAACCACGGTCATAACTATGAGCCGGATTTCGTTGTGGAGACCGACGATACGATTTATCTTGTGGAGGTAAAGGGCGAGGACAAGCTCAGTGACCCGGATGTTATCGCCAAGAAAAAGCGCGGTATCCAGTACTGCGAGGTCGCCTCTCGCTGGGGAAAGGCGAACGGCTATAAGCAGTGGCGGTATCTGTTCATCCCGTCCAAGCAGGTTTTGCCGAATTCAAGTTTTATGCAGTTGGCGAAACGGTTTGAGGAAAAATAATAGAGGTAGGTTTTGTAATTAAAATTGGAAAGAGATGAAGTCGTTTGGAATATACAATTCCCGATCTTAATACCATAAGCGCCCTTTCTCTGGCGAGTGAAATCAACAAAATTGATTTTGACACCGTAGACGAAATGACTTTGATCGCAAATATGGGCTGGGTGCGACCGTTCGGTATGCTACTCACATCTATTGCTTTAAAGCAATTAAGGAACAAGCACTTAGATGTGCCGTTCCGGTTGCAGTGTGATCAAAGCAGAACAGGCATTTCATATGCTGCACATATGGGGTTCTTTAAATCAATTTCCGAGACATTACCAATAGGAAACGTTCCAGGGGGTGCGAGCGGAAATGACAATTACTTGCCTATTACAAAACTCGACTTGATTAAACTGCACTCTGATGAGATAGCGGCAGGAGAATATGGTACACTGGGTGATTCTATCGAAAAGGAAGCAGCAAAACTATCTCGTATTATTTGTAGGCACAATGCAGAAATGCAAGCACTGATGACATATTTAATACGTGAAATACTGCGAAATATACCAGAACACGCAGAGGAATCATCTGCATGGATATGTGGTCAGTACTGGAATGATCAAACTGCGGAAATTGCAATTGTCGATGAGGGAATTGGCATCAAAAAGAGTTTACAGAAAAATTCCATCCACAGAGCATATGCCACTGACGATGAATCAGCCTTGTCTTATGCTATCAAAGCGGGAATTTCGCAAGCGTTTGATCCTCGTAGAGGAAATCGGTCGAATGACGAATGGGCAAATTCCGGATACGGATTATACATGGTTAGTGAAATATGCAAGGAATTAGGTGGAACCTTTTGCATTGCTTCTGGTGGCAAGTGTATCTATGCCACAGATAAAGGGATTGAAACGATAGATACTTATTTAGACGGAACGGCGGTAAAGATGACATTTCCTACGGACAAACTAAAAAGCAGTCACGATATTATTCGTGAAATCGCTGGTCGTGGTGAGTGCGAAGCGCGTGCAATCAAAAACGCATTTAAAAAAGCCTCCCACCCATTCAAAGGATTAATATTAGAACTGTAGAAATCAAGCCCACACATTTGGCATTGCCATTTGTGTGGGCTTGATTTATTTCCGCTTGAAGAAAGGTCGGCTTATAGTTTTTTGCAAATCCCTAAGTCCAACCCTCTAAAGTGCGCGCCTTTTTGTTTCGTATAAATATTGAAATTCCGTGAAAAATATATTTGTGAAAAACCGGACAAGCGTTCGGAAACAATTATCGATAAACCGGAGGCTTTATGAAAAGAAAAGCGTTATTTACAGCGGCGGTGATTCTCTCGCTCACACTTTTTTCTGCGTGTGCCGGAGGGGAAAAATCAGCCGATGTTCATGTTTTTTATTACACTTACAGCGACACCTATATAACAAGCGTAAGATCGGCACTTGACAAGGCTTTCAGCGAAAAGAACATCAGTTACCAGGATTACGATTCAAACAGCAACCAGACGACGCAGACCGAGCAGGTTCAGACAGCAATAACAAAGGGAGCGAAGGTGATTGTGGTAAATGTCGTAAACACCGGCTCAAACGATGCCGCAAACGGTATAGTGTCCTTGGCGAAGAATGCGGGGATTCCCGTAATATTTTTCAACCGCGAGGTTTCGGACGATGTGGTTAAAAGCTATGAGAAATGCGCGTTCGTCGGAACGGATGCCGCGGAAGCCGGGCACCTGCAGGGCGAGATGATCGGTGAATACATCGCCGAGAATTTCGACGCGGTGGATCTTAACGGCGACGGTGAAATATCTTATATTCTCTTCAAAGGAGAAGAAGGAAACAACGAGGCGATATACAGAACACAGTATTCGATTGAAGATGCAAACCGTGTCCTCGAAAATTCCGGGAAAGGCAAGTTGAAATTCTACGACCCGTCCAACGCCAACAAATATCTTGTGGATCAGCAGGGCAAATGGTCGGCGCAGGCGGCAAACGAATATATGACTACGGCGCTCACTGCATACAACGAATCAAAAATTAAATGTTCACAATTTTAAAATTTTAATATTCCTATATACAAAT
>OGYO01002059.1_pt1 | contig 10860 bp, 7 predicted proteins | sample 1576561 | NCBI WGS metagenome assembly OGYO01 (sample SAMEA3541507, study PRJEB24748) | human gut metagenome | biome: human gut; feature: human-associated habitat; material: faeces | place: China | collected 2012 | reverse complement strand
ATCCATCCCGACGACCGCGACCGCGTCAGCACTCTAGTTAAGGAGGCGATGACCGTCACTGACAGCTATGAAGTCTCCTATCGGATGCTCAGGCGGGACTGCAGCGCGATGAGCCGGTCTTGGACGTTCATACCCGCACCCATCTTAAAGGTGCTGCCCATCAGGACGCGCACCTGCCCGGAGCGCACCTTTGCAAACAGCTCTTTTTTGCGGACTTCGGTGTTTGCCTCATGGATGTACGCAATCTGTTCGCGTGGAATCCCCAGCGCAACCAGCTTGCTGCGAATATCGTCATAGACGGAAAAAGGCACGTCCGACGTTATGCCGTCGCTGGCAAGCTGCGTTTCCAGTGCGTGAAGCTCCGGGTTATCGAGCGCGCCGCCAGCCGGTTTTTCTGCGCGCTTGGCGGCTGCGATCTTGGGCGTGGATAAATCACAAAAGACAAGCTGCGTGAGCTTGCCTGCCTGTCCGTCCTGCCAGATGCGGAAAATATTATCCACACACCGATTGACTTTGCTGCTCGGATCGTCCGGCAGATCGGGATTGATGATACGCTGATCCAGACCGAGCTTGCGCCCGTCCGAGGTGATTTTCAGCATATTGTCCTCCGTGGGAGCAACCGCGCCGGAATGTACCTTGGCGGCACGTTCGGACAGTTCCTGCACCATCTGCTGTTGCAGCGCCGTGGGCTGTGTGACCTCGGTGTGATAGACGGCGGTGGGCGTGGGAAGGTTAAGCTGGTCGGCGGTCTTGATGTCCGCCGCCTCCCGAAACAGGTTCATCAGCTCCGGCAGGTTAAAGAACTTGGCAAATCGGGTCCGCGCCCGGTAGCCCGTACCCTCCGGCGCAAGCTCGATGGCGGTGGTGGTTTCCCCAAAGGCGGAGGCCCAGCAATCGAAGTGGGTCAGGCTGTTGCGTTTGAGCATATCATGCTGCAAATACCGCATCATGGTATACAATTCCGTCATGGAATTTGAGATGGGCGTACCCGTGGCAAAGGTGACGCCCTTGCCGTGGGTAAGCTCGTCGATATAGCGGCATTTGAGCAGCATATCCGAGGACTTCTGGGCGTCGGTGGTGGAAAGCCCCGCTACATTCCGCATTTTTGTGTAGAGGAACAGGTTTTTGAAGCTGTGCGCCTCGTCCACATACAGCCGGTCTACGCCGAGCTGTTCAAAGGTCACAACGTCGTCCTTGCGGGCGGCGTCATGGAGCTTTTGCAGCTTGGCCTCCAGATTTTTCTTGGTACGCTCCAGCTCCTTGATGGTAAAGCGCTCGGCGCGGCTGGCCTTGAGTTCTGCAATGCCGTCCTCGATCTCCCATATCTGCTCCTGCAAGAGCCGTTCCTGCCGCTCTCTGGATACGGGGATGCGCTCAAACTGGCTGTGACCGATGATAACGGCGTCATAGTCGCCGGTGGCAATGCGGGCGCAGAACTTCTTGCGGTTTCGTGTCTCAAAGTCCTTTTTGGTGGCCACAAGGATATTGGCGGAGGGGTAGAGCCGCAGGAACTCCGAGGCCCACTGCTCCGTCAGGTGGTTCGGCACGGCAAAGAGGGATTTCTGGCACAGGCCGAGGCGCTTTCCTTCCATGGCGGCGGCGATCATCTCAAAGGTCTTGCCCGCGCCCACCTCATGGGCAAGGAGCGTATTGCCGCCGTAGAGGTCGTGGGCGATGGCGTTTCGCTGATGCTCCCGCAGGGTGATCTCAGGATTCATGCCCGGAAAGATCAGGTGCCTGCCGTCATACTCCCGGGGACGGGTGGAATTGAAGCGCTCGTTGTAGAGCTGCACCAGCTCTCGCCGCCTGTCGGGGTCGCGCCATATCCAGTCCCGGAATGCCTCCTTGATGGCCTGCTGCTTCTGCTGGGCAAGGGTGGTTTCCTTGCTGTTAAGGACGCGCTTTTCCTTGCCGTCCGCGTCCCTTACGGTGTCGTAGATGCGCACGTCCCGCAGGTTCAGCGTATCTTCAAGGATTTTATAGGCGTTGGCGCAGTCAGTGCCGTAGGTCATGCGGGCGTTGATGTCGTTGTAGGGGATGCTGTTCTTGCCGGAGATGTTCCACTCCGCCGTGAACTCCGAGTAGTTGACCTCCAAGGAGCGGCGGGCATACAGAGGCGGCTCCAGCAGCTCGAACATGAACTGCTGAATGTACTTCTTGTCGATCCACGTCGCGCCGAGACGCACCTCGATCTCCGAAGCGTCAAGGTCTTTCGGCTGTGCGGCGCGCAATGCCTCCACGTTGGGCAGATAGCCGGGGCTGTCAACGGCGGCGTTCTCCGCCTCCCGCAGCTTTTTCCGCACGTTGCCGGAGAGGTATTCATCTGCCGTCTGCCAGTCGCCGTAAACAGGGTCGAGGAAAATGACGCCGTTCAGCTCGTTGATGATGTCCTCCTCACTTTTACCGGTGAGCTGGGACATATATGCCATATCCACGCGGGCTTTTTCCCCAATGGACAGGGCGAGGGCTTCTGCGGCGGTGTCCACGCTGGTGACGGACTGCCGCTGCCGGATGGTACGCTTGGTGAACATATCCGCCTTGCCCTTGAGCTTTGTCTTGTCCTCATCGTCCAGCATTTCAAGGGAGCAGAGCAGGTAATAGGAGCTGTCGTCTGCAAAGGCGAGGGCGTTGCCCCGGCTGTTGATGAGGCCGTATTTCTCGGTGAAGCGGTCATAGAGGCGGTTGAGCTTCTGCTGTTCGGCGCGGATGGAAAGATCGTCGGATTCCCACATCTGAAGGTCGATGAGCCGGTGAACGCAGTCCCGCAGCTCTGCCATTCCCTTGACGCGCTCCTTTGCGGTGGCGTTCAGGTTGGGCTTGACCATGACGGAGTTTTCCCGGTAGTACACCTCACCGTCCACCACGGCATAGCTGTAATTCTTCACGTTGGGGTCTGCCGGAATGGTATCCTGTATGGTTTCGTTCTCACCGAGATCAGGCAGCTCGGCGGCTTCGTACTTGCCGCCGATATTCTGAATGGCGTATCTGAGCTGCGTGGCAAGGTCCAAATCCTCATACGGTTCCACAGTAAAGTCCTGTCTGCCGTACTGCGTACTCTCCGAGGTCTGTCGGCCTAATACCATTTCGGGGTTGTCGATGAAATACTGATTGATGGAAAATCCGTCCTCATTTTCACCAAGATGCACCCAGTCAGGTTCAATGTCGATGGGTCTGTCACGCTTTTGCAGGAAGATGATGTCGGACACCACCTCCGTACCGGCGTTGGCCTTGAACGCATTGTTGGGCAGGCGGATCGCACCCAACAGCTCCGCCCGCTGCGCGATGTACTTACGGACTTCGGGAGATTGTTTGTCCATCGTATAGCGGGAGGTCACAAAGGCGATCACGCCGCCGGGTCGAACTTGGTCGAGCGTCTTGGCAAAAAAGTAGTCGTGAATGGAAAAACCGAGCTTGTTGTAAGCCCGGTCGTTGACCTGATACTGTCCAAAGGGCACGTTGCCGATGGCAAGGTCGAAGAAATCCCGTCTGTCGGTGGTTTCAAAGCCTGCCACGGTAATATCCGCCTTGGGGTAAAGCTGCTTGGCAATGCGCCCGGTGATGCTGTCCAGCTCCACACCGTACAAGCGGCTTCCTTGCATCTCCTGCGGGAGAAGCCCGAAAAAGTTTCCGACGCCCATGGCAGGCTCCAAAATGTTGCCGGTCTGGAAGCCCATGTTTCCAACGGCTTCATAGATTGCCTTGATAACCGTGGGGCTGGTGTAGTGAGCGTTCAGCGTGGAAGCTCTGGCGGCGGCGTATTCCTCCGGGGATAGCGCGGCGTACAGCTCCGCAAATTCGTCTTTCCAGTTATCCTTGCTTTCATCAAAAGCATCCGCAAGCCCGCCCCAGCCCACATAGCGGGAGAGAATTTCCTGCTGCTCCGGGCTGGCCTGCAAGCCCTCAAACTCCAGCTCCTTCAGGAGATGGATAGCCGCCATATTTGCCCGAAACTTTGCTTTTGCGCCGCCGACACCGAGGGCATCATCGGTGATGTGGAAATTCTGCGCGTTGCGGTGGCTTGCTGCCTTGAAGTCCGCATAAGCGGCCTGCTCCGCAGCGTCGGCACTGGGAAAGCCCTGCCACTCGCCGTCAATGGAAATGGATACCGCATGACGGTGTGTGGGAGTCTCGTCAATCTCGGCCTGAGAGATGGCATCATCAAAATCAGGCACAAATTCACCCATTTCCGAAAGTGCCGCTCGGCCTTCCTGTTCCAGAAGCAGCGCTTCTTCCTCGCTCATAGCAGGAGGTTCAGGCTCGGCGGGTTCCGCAGAGGGTGGGTCATGCTCCGGCTCGTCAAAGCGCAGGGTACGAATCTCTACATCATAGGGGAGGTTGTTTTTGTCACCGGGATATACCGCCACGGTTTCCGTGGTAAACTGCGGCTGCTCCGGTTTTGCTGCTTCCGGTGGTGTCTGTTCCGGTTGGGAAACTTCCGGCTCTTGAACGGAAATGGTCTGTTCAGCTTGCGCCTGTGTCCGGCTCTGCGCCTGCGCTTCCTCCAGAAAAACGGCGCGCAGCACGGGAGCGGCGTCCGGCCACAACAATCCGAGGGCGTGTACGCCCTTTTCCCCATGCACCTGCGCCTGAAAGCCGCTTCTTGAGGTGATGAAATCTGCCTCGGTGCCGTCCTCCAGCGTCATGGTGTCCGCGTCCGACGCGGCGAAAACGTTGGAAAGATACGCACCGATGGCGGCAGGACGTCATCCAGACGGGGGTCGCGGCCGGTCGCAAAGCGGTACAGCTCAGCCGCGTCAAAGCGGGCATCGGGCACACCGGCGGCCGTCAGCATGGCGCAGAGTTTTTGAAATGCAGCGTTCACCAGCGGGCATCCTCCTGCTTTTCCGGCAGAACGGGGGTGACGGCGGCAATCGCAACCTCGATCATCGAGTCGTCCGGCTCAAAGGTCGTCAGCCGCTGCATCCAAAGCCCCGGCTGAGAGATGATTCTTGCCGCCGCACTGTCGGAGCGGCCGGCCCATTTCAAAATTTCATACGATATACCGACCAGAATCGGAAACATGCAAAGCTTGTACACAACACGCATCGCCGTGCTGGTCCAAGGCAGCACCGCATACAGGAAGATACTGATGATGATGACGAGGATCATAAAGCTGGTGCCGCACCGCGGGTGAAAGCGGCTCTGGCGGCGGATGTTTTCCACCGTCAGGGGCAGACCGGCCTCATAACAGGCGATGGTCTTATGCTCGGCACCGTGGTACTCAAACACGCGGTGCAGCTCCTTCATGCGGGTGCAAAGGAACATGTAACCGAGGAAGATGACCATCTTGAGCACGCCCTCGAGGATTACGCGCGGCCAGCGCCCCAGCGGCACGGCGCGCATGGCAAGGCCGGTCAAAAAAGTGGGCAGAAAGGTAAACAGGAACAGCGCCAGCGCCACGCCCACAAAGGCGGCGCAGGCCATCAGCGCATTCTGCACGGCGGGGGTGGCGTGCGCCTCGAACCATTTGTCCAGCTTGGACTCAGCGGGCTCGGTTTCGCCCTCCATGGCGATGTCGGCCGCGTGCATCAGGTAGCGGTAGCCCTTGTAAAGGTTTTCCGCCATGTTGCAGACGCCCCGGACCAGCGGGACCTTATTGTACCAGTGGGTCGTGACGGTGTCATAGCTCAGGTCGATGGTGCCGTCCGGCTTGCGCACGGCGCAGCAGATCTTTTCCGGGCCGCGCATCATGATGCCCTCCATCAGGGCTTGTCCCCCGACGGAGGTGCGGAATTCTTTAGGCATATGTGTTCTCCTTCGTCATTTTTGCCATCCCCTGAGGGGGAAGGTGGCCGAGCAAAGCGAGGCCGGATGAGGGGCGGATGTATCGCTATTGCCCGTTACCGGGTTGTCGCGGAAAGTTTGCCCCTCATCAGTCCGCTTCGCGGACAGCTTCCCCCTCGGGGGAAACCTTAAATTTTTTCATGCAGATGCTCCTGCCCGGGGTGGTAAACGGGCAGGGTCACTGTGACGGTCGTACCGCAGCCGAGGGCGGAGGCAATGTCGAACCGGCCGCCGAGCGTCTGGACGATCTCGTCCACGACCGCAAGGCCGATGCCGGAGCCGCGCACCGAGTTCTTTGCCTTGAAGAACCTCTGCTTGACCTTTTCCAGATCATCGGGCGCAATGCCCCGGCCCTGATCGCGGATCGACGCGCTGACCGTGACCGGTGTGCGGCTCAGGGTCAGAAAGATCGTACCGCCCGGCTCAGAATACTTGATAGCGTTGTCAAACAGGTTGACAAACACCTGCCGCAGCCGCGCCGGGTCTGCCCAGACCGGGTAGGGCTCGGGCGGCTCCTGATAGACAAGCTGCATTCCCTCCTGCCGGATGCGGGCCTCGACAAAGAGCGCCGCATCGGTGGCCTCGGCCACAAAGTCCAGCACCTGACAGTTCATCTTGATGCCGTTCTGCATACGGGAGAAGTCGAGCAGCTCCTCGACCATCGTGTAAAGGCGGTCGGTCTCGGTGCCGATGACCGCCAGACCGCGCCGGTAGTTCTCGTTGGAGGGGTCATCAATGTTGCTGATCGTCTCGACCCAGCCCTTGATTGAGGTCAACGGCGTGCGCAGCTCATGGCTGACCGAGGAGATAAACTCGTTTTTCAATCGTTCGGTCTCGGCCAGATCCTCGGCCATCTGGTTGATGGTCTTGCACAGGCGGCCGATCTCGTCATCGTACCGGGTGTCCGGCAGGCGCACCTTCATGTCGCCCTTGGCGATTCGGGTGGCCGTTGCCTCGACCTCACCGAGGGGCCGCACGATGGAGCGCACAAAAAACAGTCCGCTCCAGACCGTGAAGCACAGCACAAGCAGGCCCAGTCCCACACAGATGGCCACGGTGCGCCACCAGAGGTTGTCCACCAGCACAAGGCTCGTCACCATCCGCATGGCGGCGATGCTGCCCGCCGCGTAGGGCACAAGCATCGTCACCGCCATGACACGCTCGCCCTGCGGCGTGGTAAAGATAGCCGACCCCAGCCCGTTGGCGGCGGTCAGCGCGCGGCCGTAGTCGGTACCGTTGGTCAGGTCGCGGTTCATCGTGCCGCTGCTGGTTGCCAGAATCACGCCCTGATTGTCCAGCAGCATAAACTCAAACTTGTCCTTTTCGTCAAACTGCTCAACCACACGGCGCAGGACCTGCCCGCGGCTTTCGGCGGTAACGGCCATATCCCCCGCCGTGCCGGTGGCCTGCAGGCGGCCCACCACGGTGGAGAAACGGTTTTCCACAGCGCGCTCAACGCCGCCGTACAGGTCGTTATAGCTGTAATAGAGGAAAAGCCCCTCCGCCAGCACCAGCACCAGCACGGTGATAAGCAGACTGCCGCGCACCCATCGGCGGATGATACTGCTGCTGTTCGGCTGCATAGGGGGTTCCCTCCTTTCGCGGTTTTCTAAGGGGCCGCTGTCACACATTCCAGCGGTAGCCGTAGCCCCAGACGGTCATGATATGCCGGGGGTTGCTGGGCTCGTCCTCGATCTTCATCCGCAGGCGGCGGATGTTTACATCGACGATCTTGACATCGCCGAAGTAATTCTTGCCCCAGACGCCCTCCAGAATCTTTTCACGCACCAGCGCGGTAGCCGGATTGCGGAAAAACAGCTCCATGATCTGGAACTCGACCTGCGTCAGGTCGATCGGCGTGCCGGATTTGTAGAGGATGCGGCTCTTCTCATCCAGCACAAAGGGGCCGCTGACAAGCTGCTCCGGCTCCTCAGCGGGCTTGGCGGCGCCGGTGCCGCGGTGGATGCGCCGGGTCAGCGCCTCCAGCCGGGCGATCAGCTCCGACACTGAGAAGGGCTTCGTGATGTAATCGTCCGCACCGATGGACAGGCCGCGGATCTTGTCGCTCTCCTGCCCCTTGGCCGATACAATGATAATGCCGATGTCGCTGTCATCGCGGCGGATCGTTTCGCAGAGGCTCAGCCCGTCCATGCCGGGCAGCATGATGTCCAGCAGGGCTGCATCGCAGGGCTCGCCGCCGTGCATCAGCTCCAGCGCACGCTCGGCGCTGGGGGCCTCGATGACCTCCCAGCCTGCCATTTTCAGGTTCAGGGCTACCATTTCGCGGATGCTGGCTTCGTCCTCGACTACCAAAACTCGTTTCATAAGCCTTTCCCTTCCTTATCAATTTGACCCCAGCAGCACGGTATTCTGGCTGATGGAATCGAGATTCAAGCCGTAATAGGGCGTAACGACCCGCGCCTGCAGCTGTTGGCTGCCGATATTGGCGATGCGCAGGTAGTTGCCATCGCCGCTGGCCGTGTCCGTGGTCGGTTCAACGACCCGCATCTCGCAGTAGACGGTGTTTCCCTCGGCGTTGCAGATCAGCCAGCCGGTGCCGCCCTGATTGGCGCGGATCAGCACGCTGCCGTGCATTGACTCGGGCAGCTCCATAAACAGATCGTACTCGCTGTCGTAGACACCGAACCGGCTGTTTCCGCCTGCGGTGGAGGTGTAATCCTTCCAGAGCAGAAAGCTCAGCCGCTTGTCCATCGGCGTCTGCAGGGTGCCGCCATCGTCGATCTCCACAGGGATGTCCACCGTGCCGTTGCCGTCAATGTCGCAGCTGAGCAGGGTGTCGTTGTAGCGCAGCGTGCTGCGCTGAATGTCGCTCATGCCGCCGGGGCGGTAGGGCTGCAGAAAGCCCGTCTCGGCATCGTACAGGATAATGTCCGACACAAGGCTGCTTGCCCCGGTCCAGGCGTCCATCACAAGGTACATGGCGTCATCGCTGCCGGTCCCGGCATGCAGGGCCGCACAGCTGCTGTAAACGCCCTCGCCCAGATTCAGCGTCTGGGTCGAGCGGAACTCCCCATCGTTGGCGGTCAGCAGCTGCAGCGTCACGCCGCCAAGCTCAGTGTCCGGCGGCAGGGCCAGCACAAGGTCCTGCGTATCGCCCTTGCCGGTGAAATTGGCCACGATCATATCGGTGTAGCTTTTGCTGATGACGGTGGACAGACTGCCGTTGTCGTACTGGTAGACGGCCAGATACTGATCCCCCTGCGGGGAGATGTACCCGGTCAGCAGCTGCTTGCTGTCTGCGTCCTTCAGGCTGGCGGCGGAGAAGCTTTCCACCTCGGAGGACATACCCTCGATGGCCTGACTGACACGCCAGCCGCTCTCGCCGCTCGGCTCCAGCACCGCAAGCCAGACATTGGAGCTGGTGGTGTCGGCCGTGTACAGGACTGCGGCCTCGTCAACGCCGTCACCGTCCCAGTCACCGAACGCAAACGGGGAGAGGAAATCGCCGCTGGCGGGATATTTCAGGGTAGCACTGCCGCCCAGATAGCTGTTCAGCGCTTTCTGCAGGGCCGCGCTCTCGCCGGAAAGCTGCGGGGCACGCAGCAGGGTCTCGACATCGCCCGCCGCACTGCAGCCTGCCAGCAAAAGCAACACAAGGAGCAGGGCGGTGATTTTTTTCATCATGGCGGTCCGCTCCTTTCTCACAAAGTCATCAATCTGTGTACGGATTATTGGAAAAGCCTTTCTCATTCAGCCGCTTAACCATCGGATTCAATATACTGCGCCATATTTTCTTGACAACTACACTTTTGCTAAAAGTGCGTACCAATGTAGGGCTGATTGCATAGTATACCGCAACAAAGGTGCGCCCAAGCACCGAACTTTTCAGCACGATGTCTCTATATCGCCGCAGCGTCCAAACTTGCGGACAATCATACGAGCCATACACACAAGTCGCAATATAGCATCCCTGTTTTCCCTTATGGGTTTTATTGTGCTGTTCTGCCTGCACATCCCAATCAACCGCCTGCCGTGCGGCATTTTCTTTCTCGAATGTATTCGGCTGCGCAGTATTTTCTTTTGTAAAACTCGGCACTCGTTGAGGTGGCGTCTCCAATGCCTCACGGATACGTTTTTCGATGTACGGTCTATTTACGCCATAATTTGTCCAGAATGTAACCAGCGGTATTCCTGCATCTGCGCAAATAGCAGAAACCTTTTTATCGCGTTGGCGTCTTTCCCACTCATGATGTGTATTGTCATTTATTTCCACCACGATTTTGGGCGCAAATTCCCCATTGGTAATCAAAAAATCAACGTTGCGGAAAAGTTCGTTATGATATACAGAATTGTCCACTTTTTCGAGAAATGCTGCTAGATTGATTTGTGGAAACACATGATATCCTTGCGGGACGATTTCTCTCAAGGCGTCAAAAAAGCCCTGCTCATTTTTTGTAATCAGCCTTTTCTTCGGTTCATACAAAAATTCCAGCTGCACGCGCTTTGGGCACGGTTCATCACCATAATGCCACTGCCCACACACTGGGCACTTTATAATATAGCCCAATTCCTTCTGTTGGTTGCAGGCACGGCACAGCGGATAGCGACCACTTTCCGCACCACAAACGCAGCATTTCATAGGCAGTCTTCCTTCCACATCCCTTACATCAATACAGTTTATAGTATACCACATTTACGGCAGCGCCGCAATGCCTAACAGCATCAGCAATGTACCTGCGGCGGCGCCCAAAATGCCGGCAGCGCGATGTTTAGGGGCAAACGCATCGGGCAAAAGCTGGGCAAAGGACACCCACACCATAATGCCTGCCGCCAACACGACCGTGCCGTTCAAAAAGCCGGGTGTAAAAAACCGGCGCAGGAACAGCCACGCCAGCACAGCCCCCAGCGGCTCGGCCAGACCGGAAACGAGAGCCGCCAGCACACCGGCCGCACGGCTGCGGGTTGCGTAGGCGAAGGGCACCGCCACAGCCAGCCCCTCCGGGATATTGTGCAGTGCGATGGCCGCCGCCGTGCGCAGACCGAGCGCCGGGTCCGCTGTCCCGGCGAAGAAGGTAAGTACACCCTCCGGGAAATTGTGCAGCAGCAGCGCCGCGC